>Ga0247611_10001353_pt1 | contig 44037 bp, 46 predicted proteins | sample 177DNAGHGhighgp2_FD_192422 | JGI IMG/M metagenome (GOLD analysis project Ga0247611, IMG submission 192422) | Sheep rumen microbial communities from Palmerston North, Manawatu-Wanganui, New Zealand - 1770 DNA GHGhigh gp2 | ecosystem: Host-associated > Mammals > Digestive system > Stomach > Rumen... | reverse complement strand
CTTTGAAATTTCCCCGGAGGGATTTTTTAGGTGTGACCTTAGATGGTTTTTGTGGTGACTTATAAGAATAGGTATTATGGATACCTGCAGTTCACTCCAAAAACTAAAACCTAAAGTCAGCTGTTAATATTGCTCCTTTCCCGCTGATTAAAAAGACCCTATAAGTCGCTTATAAGTTACCACAAAAGCTATCTAATGTGTTATTAACTACCTAAAAATATAATAAAGCTAACACGAAAGGAGTGATAAGTGTGGTGAAAGTTAAGAGTAGCAATTCCGATAATAAAGCAAAGAAACTTCGCCCAGCTTTAACTCCTGAGGCGAGAGAAGATCAGCTAATATTTCTTGCTACAGAATTAGCTGAACAACAATTAAGGGATGGAACTGCATCGTCCCAAGTTATTACACATTATTTAAAATTAGGATCATCAAAAGAGAAGATAGAAAAAGAGATATTAAAGGAGCAAAAAGAATTAATATCTGCAAAAACAGAAGCATTGAAATCTGCTAAGAGAGTTGAAGAGTTATATGCAAAAGCTATTTCGGCAATGAGAGAATATGGTGGTATGGGTTCAAGTGATTCAGAGGTAATTACAGATGAAGACCTATAAAGTAAGAACATATTCAGAACTCTCTAAATTAAAAACATTCGAAGAAAGATATGAATATCTAAAATTAGATGGAACGGTATCAGAAGAAACTTTCGGTTTTGATAGATATCTTAATCAAAAGTTTTATAAGTCTAAAGAATGGATTAATTTAAGAAATTATATTATTACAAGAGACCATGGATGTGATTTAGGTTCATTAGATCATGAAATAATCGGTGAACGAATATTAATACATCATTTAAATCCAATTTCGAAAAATGATATAATAGATAAAACTGAATACCTATTAAATCCGGAATATCTAATAACAACCACCGATAGAACACACAATGCTATCCACTATGGAAATATAGATTTAATAAAAACATCTACATATGTAGAGCGTAAGAAAAATGATACATGTCCATGGAGACATTAAAGGAGGAATAATATGAAACATAAAGTTAGAATTAACGAATCAGTGGAACAAGAGGAAATAGTTACTAATGAAAATTTAGAAACTATAGAAAATACCGCTGATGAAACAAACGATACCGTTAATAATGTAATTGATACTAATAACGAACCATCAGTAGATGAAACAATAAACGAACCTACAGATGAACCTGTTGATGAACCATCATTAGATGAACCTGTTGATGAAACAATAAATGAACCTACAGATGAATCTGACATTGAAGAGATTATCACAAAAGAAGGAAAAGTTTCTTGCGGTAAATTAAATGTTAGATCAGCTGCTAACAAAGATGCTGATATAATTTTTGTTATCGTTAAGGATAATGTTGTTAGTATATTAGATGATTCGGATGAAGTTTTCTATAGAATTTCATACAATGGCGATAAAGGATATTGTATGAAAGAATTCATAGAATTATTATAGAGGTGGGCGAAATGACGGATAGCATATTAAATTCAATTAAGAAATTATTAAATATTGAAGAAAGTAATAACGATTTCGATGCTGAATTAATTATTAATATTAATTCTGTTTTTATGATTTTAGGTCAATTAGGCCTTCATGATAAGACTTTTAGAATAACGGATGCTACTACTAAGTGGGATTCTTATCTAAAAGATTCTGATGACTTAGATGCAGTTAAATCATATATCTACCTAAAAGTAAAGCTTATATTTGATCCACCATTAAATAGTTCTGTTATGGAAGCTTTGAAAGAACAAATAAGAGAATTAGAATGGAGATTAAATATACAGGTAGAAGAATCATAAAGGAGGTATATATGAAAGATAATAATGAAGAATTATACCATTATGGTGTCCTTGGAATGAAGTGGGGACAACATTTGTTTGCCAAGGCTAAAAACTATATAACCTCTACTAAAACTTATAAAAGATATTTGGCTGATAAAAAAGTCAAACAAGCAACGAAAGATAAAATAAGAAAACTTGCACAGCAAGCAAAGATAGAAGCGCATAATAAGAAATTAAAAGCGAATGAAGAAGCAAAAATAAATAAAGCCAAGGAACTTTTATATAAGAAATATGGTATAGACTATAGAAAAAAAGACACCGCTTCAAAAGACCCCAAATCTACTAAATTCCGTACTAAAAACAATCCATTATCTGTTAAAGAAATTAAAGCACTATCTGATAAAGAATTATTTGATAGAAATTCCAGGTTACAACAAGAAAAGCAGTTAAAAGAGTTACAGCAATATCATGAAGCTGGAACAAAAAAGATTCTTAGAGAAGTTGGAAATAGCGTTATAAAGAAAGCATCACTTAATGCTAGTGAACAAGTATTAGAATCGTTTTTAAGAGATAATGGAAACAAAATAGTAGGTGCTTATAGTAAACAGTTTGGGGAAGCAATTGAAAATTATAAAAAGAAAAATGGTTTAAATTAAGATGAGTCTCTCTAATGTGGCAATCCCAAAATACTATGGTGAATTTCGCCAAAGAGTTATTAATGGTGAAGTTCCTGTATGTGAAAACGTATCAATGGAGATGAATCGAATTGATTCTTTGATTCGTAATCCTGGAATATGGTATGATGAGGATGCTGTAGAAGGCTTTATCCGATACTGCGAAAATGAGCTGACGTTAGCAGATGGCGGGGACCTAGTATTACTAGATAGTTTTAAACTATGGGCGGAGCAATTATTTGGCTGGTACTATTTCGTCGAAAGAAGTGTATATATACCTTCCACTGACGGACATGGTGGACATTATGCCAAAAGAAGAATAAGAAAAAGATTAATAAACAAACAGTACCTTATTATATCGAGAGGTGCTGCTAAATCTCAATACCAATCATATATTCAAAGTTATTATTTGAATGTTGACACATCTACAACACATCAAGTGCATACAGCGCCGACAATGAAACAAGCGGAAGAAGTATTAGCACCAATAAGGACTTCCATAACAAGAGCCAAAGGTCCATTATTTCAATTCCTTACAGAAGGATCTATTAATAACACAACAGGTCCTAAATCGAATAGAGTAAAGTTGGCATCTACAAAGAAGGGTATCGAAAATTTCCTTACTGGATCTTTGCTAGAAATAAGACCAATGTCTATAGATAAGTTGCAAGGTTTAAATAGTAGAATCAATACTGTTGACGAATGGTTATCTGGCGATATTCGAGAAGATGTCATAGGAGCTTTGGAGCAAGGTGCATCAAAGAATGAAGACTATTTAATAGTAGCCGTAAGTTCTGAGGGTACAGTGCGTAACGGTCCGGGTGACACTATCAAAATGGAGCTAATGGATATACTAAAAGGAGAATATATAAACCCTCATGTTTCTATATGGTGGTATAAGCTCGATAGTATAGACGAAGTTGCTAATCCTGATATGTGGATAAAGGCTAATCCTAATTTAGGAAAAACCGTTTCTTATGAGACATATCAATTGGATGTAGAAAGAGCAGAAAAAGCTCCAGCTACAAGAAACGATATCTTGGCAAAAAGATTTGGATTACCAATGGAAGGTTATACTTATTTCTTTACTTATGAAGAAACATTACCACATAAGCATAGAGATTATTGGGGAATGCCTTGTGCATTGGGAGCCGATTTATCGCAAGGTGATGACTTTTGTGCTTTTACCTTTTTGTTTCCTATTAAAGGTGGGGCTTTCGGAGTAAAAGCTAGAAATTATATATCTGAGAGAACTTTAATGAAACTTCAACCAGCTATGAGAATTAAATATGATGATTTTATAAAAGAAGGAAGTCTTATAGTTATGCCTGGAACTGTTTTAGATATGATGCAAGTATATGAAGATTTAGATCAACATATAGTCGATAGTGACTACGATATCAGATGCTTTGGGTTCGACCCATATAATGCTAAAGATTTCGTAGACCGATGGGAGAAAGAAAATGGACCATTCGGTATAGAAAAAGTAATTCAAGGAGCTAAAACAGAATCTGTTCCACTTGGTGAATTAAAGAAAATGGCCGAGGACAGATTATTGTTATTTGATGAAGAAATTATGACATTCACAATGGGTAACGCTATTACATTAGAAGATACTAATGGTAATAGAAAATTATATAAAAAGAGATACGATCAAAAGATTGACTCTGTTGCCGCTATGATGGATGCATATGTTGCTTATAAAAATAATAGGGAGGCATTCGAATAATGTGGAAATATCAAAATACTGATGAATTATACCATTATGGTATTCTTGGTATGAAATGGGGTTTTAGAAGATCCCCTGATCAGCTTAAGAATAAGATTAATTCATTAAAAAGTAAAAACAGTGATTTGAAGTCCGATATTAATAGACTCAATGATATATCTAGAGATTATGCTATTAAATCAACTAAATTTCAATCGAAGCAAGCACGTTATCATGACCGTTTAGCAAAGGCTTCTGCCAAGAAAGCCAGATATGATGCTAAAATTTATAGGGAGCAAAATAAATTATTTGGGCAACCAAATCAGGAAAAAATTGCTAAATATACACTAAAAGCACAAAAAGCCCAAGATAAAATAAATAAAGCTCAAAAACATATAAAATTTAACAAATATCAATTACAATCTGATAGAGCGCGTAGTTCCGCATTGAAGGCTCAAATTGCTATAGAAAAAAATGAAAAAATGATTTCAGTATATAACAATACTATAAAGGCGATATCTTCCGGTAAAATACAAGCTGGTAAGGGATTTATAATGAGATATGCTGAAGCAGATTAGAGATAAGGAGGATTAAATATGGAAATATCCATAAGGTCAAGAATTAAAAGTGCTTGGAATGCATTCTTTAATCAAGATCCTTCTACTTCATATAACACTAACGGTTCATATTATAGACCGGATAGGATTAAATTATCAAGAGGTAATGAACGTTCTATAGTTACATCTGTATTAAACAGAATAGCTTTAGATGTTGCTACCATTGATATCAAACATTGTAAAACAAATGATGAGGGACGATTTAAAGAAGAAGTTCCAAGTCATCTTAATGATTGTCTTACATTAGAAGCTAATTTAGATCAAACATCAAGAGCTTTTATACAAGATGTTGTTATGTCAATGTTTGATGATGGCTGTGTGGCCATAGTACCAGTAGATACAACAACTAATCCTTCCATATCTGGAGCATTTGATGTGGTTACTATGAGAGCTGGAAAGATAATTGAATGGTATCCTTCTCAAGTAAAAGTAAGTGTTTACAATGAAGCCAAAGGATACAGAGAAGATATTATTCTTCCAAAGAAAACGGTTGGAATAATAGAAAATCCATTATATGCTGTAATGAATGAACCCAATTCTACATTACAACGTCTTATGCGAAAACTCGCATTATTGGATTTTGTAGATGAACAAACCAGTTCTGGTAAATTAGATTTGATAATTCAGTTACCATATGTTATTAAATCAGAAGCAAGAAGAAACCAAGCTAATGAGCGTCGTGCTGAAATTGAACGCCAATTGGCTGGATCTAAATATGGTATTGCTTATACAGATGGTACAGAAAAAATAACTCAATTAAATCGACCTGTAGAAAACAATTTAATGAAGCAAGTAGAATACTTAACGAGTATGCTTTATGGCCAGTTAGGTATTACGCAAGACATATTAAATGGTACTGCTAAGGAAGAAGTAATGTTGAATTATTATGCTCGTACTATTGAACCTATAGTGTCAGCTATTACTGATGAACTTAAACGTAAGTTTCTCACTAAAACAGCTAGGACACAAGGACAAACAATATTAGCATTTAGAGATCCATTTACTCTTGTACCAATTAGTAATTTGGCCGAATTAGCAGATAAGTTTACTAGAAATGAAATAATGACATCTAATGAAATTAGACAAATTGTAGGAATAAAGCCATCAAATGATCCTAAAGCGGATCAATTAATAAATAGTAATTTAAATCATCCTGAAAAAGAGTCTGTTCCAACTCAAAATGCTATTGGCCAATATCCGCCAGAAGGTTACGTTGATGGAAATCAGGATACAGGTCCTGAAAACTAATGAAGGGAGGAATTACTATGGATTACGATTTTAGTGGTTGGGCTACCAAAAATGACATAGAATGTTCAGATGGTAGAACAATTAGAAAAGATGCGTTTAAAGACAACGATGGACAAAAAGTTCCATTAGTTTGGAATCATCAGCATAATGATCCAAATGAAGTACTAGGACATGCTTTACTTGAAAATCGTGAAGACGGTGTATATGCTTATTGTAAATTCAATAGCACAGAGGCCGGACAAACAGCTAAAGAATTAGTAAGAAATGGTGACGTAACAAGTCTATCCATATATGCTAATAAATTAGTATCCAAGTTAAATAATGTAGTCCATGGTTGTATAAGAGAAGTTAGTTTAGTATTAGCAGGAGCTAATCCTGGTGCATACATCGACTCTGTTATACAACATAGTGCTGAATCTGGTGAAGATGAAGAAGAAGGAACTATCTATACTGATGAAACTATTGCTGTTGCTGAAAAATCTGCTGAAGAAAATAATACAGATGAATCAAATGATAATTCTGAAAATTCAGGAGAAACTATTGAGCATTCAGACAATAATAACATAGGAGGAGAAAATAAAATGGATGATGAAAAGAAAGCAGAACCTACTGCTGAAGAAAAAGGTAAAACAGTAGCTGAAGTTTTTGAAACTTTAAACGAGGAACAAAAACAAGCAGTTTATGCCATAGTTGGCGAAGCATTGGAAGACAAAGAAGACGCTTCTGATGATAAGAATAATAAAGAAGGAGAAGATGAAGAAATGAAACATAACGTGTTCGAAAATGATTCAAAGAATGATACTTTAGCACATTCTGAAATAATTGCTGAAGCTATCAAAGATGCTAAAAGATACGGATCTATGAAAGAAAGTTTCTTAGAGCATGCTGCTATCAATAACATTACTGATATTGATAAATTATTCCCTGAAGCAACTGAATTATACAAAGAACCAAAAATGATCGAAAATGATAGATCATGGGTTGCTAAGGTTATGAATGGAATTAAACATACACCATTCTCAAGAGTTAAAACTACTTTTGGTAGAATGACTGAACCTCAAGCAAGAGCTAAGGGTTATATCAAAGGTAATAAGAAGACTGATATCCAAATGGCTATCTTAAACCGTGTAACTACTCCAACAACTGTATATATTAAGAATGAAATCGATAGAGATGACGTTGTTGATATTACAGACTTCGATGTAGTAGCATGGCAAAAGAGAGAAATGCGTAAACAACTAGATAAAGATTTAGCTAGAGCTATTCTATTTGGCGATGGAAGAAATCCTTCTGATGCTGATAAGATTAACGAAGGTAACATTAGACCTATATTAACAGATGACGATATGTATACTATTAAATATTCTGTTAATGACGGTAGAGATTACGATAGTAACAAAGCAAATGATTCTATAGCTAAAGGAATTATTCGTGCTGCTATTAGAGCAAGAAAACAATACAAAGGATCTGGTTCTCCTGTTTTCTATACTAAAGAAGACGTTGTTACTGATATGTTGTTAATCGAAGATTTAAATGGTCGTAGAATCTATAATACTGAAGAAGATTTAGCTAGAGCTCTAAGAGTTAAAGAAATAGTTACAGTTCCTGAATTAGATAGCTATACTAATACTTACGGTATTATTGTTAACTTAGCAGACTACACAGCTGGTGCTGATAAAGGTGGTTCTATAAACATGTTCGATGACTTCGACATTGACTACAACCAAATGAAATATTTGATTGAAACTAGAATGTCTGGTGCATTAACTGTTCCTTATTCAGCAATTGCATTAAATGTTCAAACACAATCAAGTAACAATAATAACCAAGAATCAGAAGTTCAAGGTTAGTTAAATTCAAAATAAGGAGGTATTCTAATGGCTAAGTTTTGTGGAAAAGTTGGCTTTTGGACAACCGCTGAGACTGAACCTGGTATTTGGACAGAAACCATAGTCGAAAAGACATATCGTGGTGACATAGTTCGAAATATTAGTAATTTCAGTTTAATGGAATCTGTCAATGGTACAACTACACTAAATAATAGTATTAGCATAGTTGCTGATCCATATGCCACACAGAATTACCAAAATATGCGATATGTGGTATTGAATGGTTTTAAATGGAAGATAACTTCTGTTGATCTTCAATACCCACGTATTGTATTATCGGTTGGAGGTGAGTATCGTGGCGACTAGGTTACAACTACATACTAAATTAGTAGAGTTATTTGGTAGTAATCACGTATACTATCAACCACCTGAAAATTTAAAAATGGAATATCCTTGTATAAGATATTCTAAAAATGATATTGACACATTACGAGCCGATAATAAGGCATATCGTTTTATGAATCAATATCAAATAATCGTTATAGATAAACATCCCGATAATGATGTTATAAATAAAATATTATCATTGCCTACAGCAGAGTATAATAGACATTATATATCGGATGGATTAAATCATGACGTTATTATATTATATTATTAAAGGAGGAAAATACGATGAATGAAGAAACATTCAACATAAAATGGGACCAAACTGGTGATAGATTATTCGAGACTGGTGTTGAAAAAGGTGTACTTTATCCTGCCGAAAATGGAGTATACCCTAAAGGTGTTGCTTGGAATGGACTAACTGGTGTTACTGAATCACCTTCTGGTGCAGAAGCAACTGCTTTATATGCTGATAATATTAAATATCTAAATTTATTATCAACAGAAGAATTCGGTGCTACAGTAGAGGCTTATACATATCCTGATGAGTTTGCTGCTTGTAATGGTGAAAAGGAACTTGTTCCAGGCGTAACAGTAGGACAACAAAAACGTTCTACATTTGGTATGTCTTATGTTACTAAAATTGGTAACGATGTAGATGCTAATGATCATGGATACAAAATTCACCTTATTTATGGTGCTTTAGCTGCTCCATCTGAGAAGGCTTATGCTACTATTAATGATAGTCCAGAAGCTATTACTTTCTCTTGGGAATTAAGCACTACACCTGTTAAAGTAGATGGTGGTAAACCAACAGCATCATTAGTAATAGATTCAACTAAGTTTACTACACAAGCTCAAAAAGATGCTTTAAAAGCATTTGAAGCTATTATATATGGTAAAGCTGCTACAACAGGCGAAAATCCACAACCAGCAGTAGAGGCTAGATTACCTTTACCAAATGAGGTTGCTGAATTATTAACTGTATCAAACGGTTAATTTAATGAGATTATGAGGGGTTGAAATATACCCCTCTATCTTTATATTTTAGAGGGAAGGAGAAAATATAATGTTAAAGAAAACTATAAAATATACAGATTATAATGGTGTAGAAAGAAATGAGGATTTCTACTTTAATTTAAACAAAGCTGAATTAATGGAAATGGAAATGATGACTCCTGGTGGTATGGCTGATATGATAAAGAATATCGTTAAAGCTCAAGATACTCCTAGTATAATGAAAATATTCAAGGAGATAATCACAAAATCATATGGTGAAAAATCAGCAGATGGTAAAAGATTTATAAAATCAAAAGAATTAACTGATGCATTCACACAAACAGAAGCTTATGCTCAATTATTTACTGAGTTAGCTACAAATGATGTAGAAGCTGCCAAATTTATCAGAGGCATAGTTCCTGGAGATATAGATATCTCTGATGAAAAGATTAAAGAAGAGCTTAATAGATTGGATGTAGAAGTTCCTGCTATTAATACTAGCGTAGAAGTAGAAAATACAGAGAATAAGTAATAATGGAGGGCTAGAGAATGCTAAAGATACATGTTCCAGCTGTTGAAATGTTTGACAGCAAAACGGAGACGTTTATAAAATCTAAGGAATGCGATTTGCAATTGGAGCATTCTCTTGTTTCTTTATCAAAATGGGAATCCAAATGGAATAAACCGTTTTTATCAAAGGAACAAAAAACTCAAGAGGAAACACTTGATTATATTAGATGTATGACAATTACACAAAATGTCAATCCTACTGTTTATAATGCACTTAGTGCTGATAATATAGAAGCAATTAATAAGTATATAGGAGCTTCTATGACAGCTACAACTTTTTCTAAAGAAACTAAAGCTAGTAGAGAAATAATCACTTCAGAATTAATTTATTATTGGATGATATCTTTGAATATACCAATGGAATGTCAGAAATGGCATTTAAATAGATTATTGACACTTATTAGAGTTTGTGATGTTAAAAATACACCTCCTAAAAAAATGAGCCGAAAAGATGTAGCAGGAAAATATGCTTCATTAAATGCTGCTCGTAGAGCAAAGATGAATTCGAAAGGTTAGGTATGATTTTTTATGATACAGATAACTACAAAGGGTGATTACTCTAAATTAAATAGCTTTTTAGAAAGAGCATTAGAAACAATTAAGATTGGCGATCTCGACCGATATGGCAGAGAGGGTGTCGAAGCTCTAAAGCAGGCTACACCTAAAGATACTGGGTTAACTGCAGATTCATGGTATTATGAGATTGAGAGAAAAGAAGGATCAGTTACTCTTTCTTTTCACAACTCAAATGTAGTTAAAGGTATACCAATTGCTATAATTTTACAATATGGCCATGGTACTCGTAATGGTGGATGGGTCGAGGGTCGTGATTATATAAACCCTGCCGTTCTTCCAATATTTGAAAAGATTGCGGAAAAAGCATGGACAGAAATAGTTATAGATAATACTAGAAAGTAAAAGAAAGGAGGTAAAATATATGAGTAAAACAATTGATGAAAAAGTAGTATCATTACAGTTTAATAATCAGAATTTTGAACGAAACGTCAAAACCTCTTTACAAAGTATTGAACAATTAAATAGATCATTGGAATTTAAGAAATCTAGTAAAGGTTTGGAATCATTAGCTCAAGCTACTGATCAAGTTAAAGTTAGATTTTCAGCGTTAGAAATAGCTGGCGCTACAATGGTCGCAAATTTAACAAATTCATTTGTCAATCTTGGTAAGAGCATGGTTAAAAGTTTAACATTTGACCAAGTCTCACAAGGTTGGAAGAAAATGGATGATAAATTACAATCTGTTCAAACTTTAGTTAATTCTACTGGTTTGTCTGTTGAAGAGATAGAATCATATCTTAGTCGATTAATGAGATTCTCTGATGAAACAAGTTATAGTTTTACTGATATGACTGCTGCGTTAGCACAAATGACATCTTCTGGTGGTGATATTAAGAAATTAATCCCAATGATAACAGGTATAGCCAATGCTACAGCTTTTGCTGGTAAAGGTAGTGCCGAATTCAGTAGAGTTATTTATAATTTAAACCAGTCATATTCAAGAGGTTCACTACAAGCAATTGACTGGAAATCAGTAATAATGGCTGGTGCCAATTCTAAACAATTAACTCAGGAAATTATAAGAGCTGGAGAAGAGTTAGGCACATTACAAAAGGGAACTGTAGATGTTGGTAGTTTCTTAGATTCATTGAAAGATGGATGGGCCAATACTGAAGTAATGGAAAAGGCCTTTGGTAGATTTTCTGTTATTTCTGAAGCAGTTGCTAAAATAACCGAAGATAATGATGACTTATTATGGTCAGAAGTTATCGAAGATATTGACAAATTAAAAAGTGGTCTCATAACGGTTGACGATCTTCAAAATAAGATAGTAGCAGGAACAAAAGATCAAAAAGTATATACAGCTGATCAAGTAAAATTAATGAGAGAACTTGCAAATGAAAGTAATCAGGTTGGTATATCTGCTATTATGGCAGCTCAATCAGCAAAAACATTTAAAGAAGCTATTGATGCAACAAAAGATGCAATGAGCTCTGCTTTCATGTCTATATTTGAAGATATTCTTGGAAATTATAATGAACAAAAGAGATTATGGACAGATTTAGCTAATACTTTATATGATTGGTTGGTAGCTCCATTAAAGAGTTTCGAAGAACGTTTAAAAGCTGTAATGGAATACAATCCTTTTACACAAATGATGAACGTCTTAAATAAAATAGATGGTTCTGGACTTAATGGCACTATTAAGAAAGTAGATAATTTATCTAATAGTTTAGAGAAATATCAAGATATAGTAAGTCGAGTATGGCGTGGAGATTATAAGAATCAACCATATAGAAAAGGTTTGTTAGAAGAAGATGGATGGAATTTCGATGTAGTTCAAGAGCTTGTCAATGAGACAGATAGACGTGCTGGTTACGGTAATGGATGGAAAGTAGTAGATTCATTAACTATAGATGATGTTACAGCCGCTGAAAAGAAGTATGGTATAGTACAAAAAGAAAACACTAAAATATTAGATAAGTTAACGGATGAACAATTAGAATCAGTGGGTCTTACAAAAGAAGAAATAAAAATGTACCGTGACTTAGAAGAACAGTCTAAGAAAACGGGAAAATCCATTAATGAATTAGTAGAAGAAATGGAACATACAACTGGACGAGACTTGCTTATTCAATCGTTTAGAAACATTGGCTCTACTTTAATAACATTGTTTAGTACAATTGGTGAAGCATGGTCTAGAGTATTTCCTCCAAAATCTGAAGTACAGATGTATGGAATGTTAAGATCTTTAAGAGATTTTACACAAGCCATACGTGATTTCTTTGGTGAAATAGACGATACTGACGGGGTAACATCAAATGTCGAAAAAATAGTAATGACATTACAAGGGTTATTCTCCATACTTGGTCTTATAGTCGATGTTATAACAGGTGTGTTTAAGGCTGCTCTAAATATATTGGGTGGAATGTTTGGAAAATTGAATGATAAATTTGACCTTACAAACCATAACATATTAGATATAACAGCTGCTATCGGTAAGGCTATTTATAATTTTAGAGAATGGATACATCAAACTGACGGTATAACAAAACTATTAAAAATATTTGTTGATGTGTTGAAAACAGGAGCAAAGAAACTCTGGGATTTTATAAGAGGTAATCAATTCTTAGCTTCTATTCTTGAAAAAATAGTAGACAAATTACGAGAAGTAAAAAGAGCGTTTAAATCTTGGTTTAGCGATCTAAGTAATTCTGATAATAAATTTGGTTTTATATTTGGTGGGCTAATTGACAAATTCAATAAATTAAAAGAATATTTTAAGAATAGTGATAGTCCTGCTAGATATATAATAGAAGGATTTGTTAAAGGTGTTGCTAGTGGAGCTGGCAGATTATATAACTTAGCTAAAATCGTGTTTACAAAATTCATAATGAGAGCAAAAGAGATACTTGGTATACATTCACCATCTAGAGTATTCTTTGGTATTGGTAAGTTTATAATAGAAGGTTTGTTAATGGGTATTAAACAAAGTATTGCATCATTAACAAATGTTACATCATCCATTAGCCAAGCTTTATTAAAAGGATTTAAAGGCATTGGTGAAGGAGCATCTAATGCATTTAATGGTATATTTAGTACTGTTAAGAGTGTATCAAAAGGTATTATGACCGTTCTTAGTGGAATGGTAAATAAAATAGCAGAATTTGTAAGAGGCATAGATTTCGGAAAAATATTCGCCGGGGTTATTGGTGTTGGACTATTACTTGCTGTAAAGAAATTTACAGAAACTACGAATAATATTGTTAATCTTGCAGATGACGCTGTAAAGGGTCTTACTGCACCACTTGTTGGAATGAAAAATTTAATGACAAGTTTTGGTGAATCGTTAAAGATGAATGCACAGGCTAATAATAAGAAAGCTACTGCTGATGTTATAAAATCCATAGGATTAACTATATTGGCAATTGCTGGAGCATTATATATTATATCTAAAATTAAAACAGGCGATTTAATTAAAGCTGGAATAACAGTTGTTTTAATTGGTGGTTTAATTACAGCTTTAGCTTTAGTTATGGCAAAAGTAAATAAGGATGCTTCATTAAAAGGAACTGCCAAAGCAATAATGTCTATTAGTGGTATTATCGGTTTAGCTGTAGCAATGGTATTGCTTTCTCTTGCTATGAAAACTTTATCTAAATTTGATTGGGATTCATTTGCTCATGCTGCTGCCGGAATGGCCGTATGTGTGTTGGCATTAGCCGGATTGATATGGGTAGCTGGTAATGTTAAGTATTCACCAGGTCAAGAGAAGGCCATAAAACAACTTGGTAAGATGATACGTAATTTAGCGGTATCATTATTATTAATGGTTGTCGTTGTTAAATTATCATCTAAATTAAAAGAAAACGAAATAGCAAAAGCTACTAAATTTATTGGACGATTCTTGCTATTATTAGGCGCTTTGGTTTTAATAAACAAAGTAGCTGGAAAGAAGAGTTTAGATGAAGTTTCTAAACTAATAACCAAGGTATCTGGTTCATTATTATTAATGATTGTTACTGTTAAATTAGCTGGTTTATTAAAAGAGCGTGATATACGAAAAGGTTCTAAAGTAATGGCCGCATTCGCTGGATTCTGTATGTCATTAATACTTGTTTCTAAGTTTAGTGGAGAACATGCCGATAAAGCTGGAAGAATGATACAAAGAGTATCGTTGTCATTACTAATGATATCTGTTGCTATGAAAATAATGGGAGCTATGGATGCTTCTGAAGTTAATAAAGCAGTTAAAGCAGTTACCGCTGTTGGATTAGTAATCGGTGCGTTAATAGCATTATCACATTTTAGTGGTAAATATGCTATGCAAGCTGGTGTAATGTGTTTAACAGTTGCCTTTGCTATATTGGTATTAACTGGTGCTATATTCTTACTAGGTAAGATGAACACTGCTGAAACTTGGAAAGCTGTTGGAATAATAGCTATCTTAGAAACATTATTCGGTGGGTTGATAGCAGTATCAAAAATAGCAAATGCATCAAAAGATACTATAAAATATTTGACAACATTGATTGTTGGTATTGTTGTATTAGTTGTTGCTGTAATAGCATTATCATTTATAAAGAAGGATCAATTACTAGCTGCTGGTGGTGTAATGGCTGGTGTTATGTTAGCCTTTGCTGCTATGATAGCTGCTAGCAAATTTGTTAATAAAAAGAAAATAACATCTTTATTAGCAACCATGGGTGCTTTATTGTTAATTGTTGTAGCTTTAGCTGTAATAGTTGCTAAATTAGCCCAATTGAATCCATCTAATGCTATAGCGTCTGCTGGTTCATTAGCTATCTTAATGGGTGGCTTTGCTTTATTAATGGCCGCTACAAAAATGATACGAAAGAAAGATATGCTAAATATGGTTGTTACTCTCGGTATGTTGACATTAGTAACTGCTGCGTTAGGAGCCATATTAATATCAATGGGTCAATTAAACCCTGGTACGGCAATATCTTCTGCTTTATCTTTAGCTATATTAATAGGAGCATTAACTGTATGTTTAGCTGCTATGACATTACTTGGTAATGTTGGTATGACTGGCTTACTAGTTGGAGCAGGTGTATTTGCTGCATTTAGTTTGATTGTTCTTCCAATGATGCTAATATTTATGAAAGAATTAGCAAAACTAAATCCAAGTAGTATGATGCCTAATGTATTAGCATTTGCTACATTATTAGGTTCAATGACTGCTGTATTAGCGGTACTAACTGTTATAGGTCTAGGCGGACCAGCTGCATTAATAGGTATAGGATCATTAGTAGCATTGGTTTTAGCTATTGGTGGACTATGTGCTGCTTTAGGTTGGTTACAAGAAAAGATACCAGGTCTCCAAGATTTATTAACTAATGGTATACCTATCCTTACACAAATAGGAACTGCTATTGGTTCCTTCGTTGGAGCACTCATTGCTGGTTTCGGTACAGAAGTGTTAGGATTATTACCAGTCCTTGGTTCAAACCTATCAGAGTTTATGATAAATTTACAACCATTTATAGAAATATCTAAAACTATAGATGGTAGTTTAGCTAAAGGTGTTGGATTCTTATCATTAGCTGTAGTCGCATTAAGTGCTGCAGAATTGATAAATGGTATTACTAATTTCTTGAGTGGTAAAGGTTCAATGGCTAAATTTGGTTTAGAATTAAGTCAATTCATGATGAATCTTACACCATTCATCGTTGGTGCTAAAACATTAACACCAGAAATGACCGGTTGTGTAAAGAATTTGGCAGATGCAATATTAATATTGACTGCTGGAAACTTATTAGAATCATTAACTAAATTTATAACAGGAGGTCACTCTTTAACAAAATTTGGTGAAGAGCTTGGAACACTAGGTACATATATGGCTACATTTGCCGATAATTTGGGAACATTTGATGATGGAAAGGCTAAAACTGTTGAATGTGCTTCAAAAGCAATAAAGGCAATGGCTGAAGCTGCTCATGAGCTTCCTAATGAAGGCGGATGGGCTGGTAAAATACTTGGTGAAAATTCTATAGCTACTTTTGGTGGCTATTTACCAGAGCTTGGAACGCATTTGGCAGAGTTTGTTACGAACTTAGGTACATTTAGTAATGACCAAGTTGGTACAGTAGATTGTGCTGGACGTGCTATTCAAGCATTAGGAGAAGCCGCTTCTAATATTCCTAATGAAGGTGGTCTATGGGCTAAAATCGCTGGAGATAATTCTATATCTAAATTCGGTGGATATCTTCCAGATCTTGGTACACATTTGGCAGAATTTGTTAAAAATCTTGGTGTATTTAATAAAGACCAAATTGATACAGTAGATTGTGCTGGTAAAGCCATAACAGCATTAGCCGATTGTGCTAAAAATCTTCCTAATGAAGGTGGCTTATGGGCTAAATTGTGTGGTGATAACACATTAAAAGATTTTGGTGAAGCATTACCAGATTTAGGAACAAATCTTAAAGGGTTTGTTGATAAATTAAAAGGATTAGATAAGAGTCAAACAGCATCTGTATCAGCTGCTGGAGAAGCACTAGATGGATTAGGACAAATTTTAGCTGGAGTTAAAGATGGTATTGCTGATAAGATGAAAGATTTCGGAAAGAATCTTCCAGATCTTGCTGATAAATTATCAAGTTTCGTTACAAAATTATCTAATTTAAAAACCGAAGATATTACTAGTAGCATAGACAAGGTTAAATCGTTTGCTTTATTTGTTTCTGATGCTAAGAACATTGATTCCACATCATTAAAAACATTCGGTGCTAATTTGAAGAGTGTTGCTACTGATGGCGTTCAAGGATTTGTAGATGCCATTAAAAAAGAAGAGTATAAGTCTTCAGCTAAATCTGGAGCTAATGCTCTTGGAGAAGCAACATTGAGTTCCTTAAAGGCATCTATACCAAACGATAAAATTGAAGAAGTTGGAAAGAACTTTGTTGATGGCTTTGCTAGAGGAATACGAAACAATGAATACTTATCTAATGATGCTGCAAATCAACTTGGTGTTCATGCTCTAGAACATGCTAAGAAAGCAATTGACTCGCATTCACCATCAAAAGAAACTATGAAAATTGGTGGATTCTTTGACACTGGTTTTGCTATTGGTATAAAGAAGTCATCTGACAAAGTTACTGAGCAAGCTGAATCAGTTGGTTATAAAGCTAAGAATGGTTTGAGCAGAGCTATAGCTGGAATGATGAGTATGTTTGGTTCTGACTTCGACACAAGTCCTTCTATTCGTCCAGTATTAGACTTGTCAGATATAGAGGCAAATGCTGGAAATATTAGTAATATACTAGGAAATCAAGCAGTTGGCGTTTCTGCTAATTTAAACGCTATCTCAAATGGGGTTAATAATCGAATTCAAAATAACGCTACTAATACAGACATACTATCTGCTATTAGTAAATTGGGTTCTAATCTTGGATCTGTCAAGACAGGAAATACTTACAATATTAATGGTGTTACTTATGATAACGGATCTGAGATACAAAATGCAGTTGAAGTATTAATAAGAGCTGCAAATGTAGAAAGGAGAGTGTAATTTATGGCATTAATTAATGGTAAATGGCATGTTGTTAGAGGTGACTGTTTATGGAACATAGCTGCTTCTGTTTATGGTAATGGTAGAAGATGGCCTGAAATAGCTAATGCTAATGGTGTGCCTACAAGTAATCCAATTATATATCCTGGTCAAGTATTTACTATTCCAGGAGTTACTCCATCTACTACACCTCCTCCTACTCCAGCTCCTGTTGCACCAGTAGTTAATAGAGCTGTTAAAGTTGAATGGTGGGCATTGGATGCTGGTACTTCTCGTGATATGTTTGTTACATGGTCTTATGACAGGGCACATACAGATCACTATGAAGTTAGATGGGCATATGATACTGGTGCTGGAGGTTGGAGAGAACAGGGTACTTCTACAACAACTGAAAAGCAATCTTCATATGGTGCTCCTGAATCTGCAAAAAGAGTAAGGGTACAAATAAAACCAATTGCTGAAACACATAGAGTTGGTGATAATGACGAACCATACTGGACAGATGGTGAATGGGTTACAAAAGAATATAATTATGCTAATAATCCACCTGAATTACCACCTTCTCCACAGTTCAGCATAGACAACCAAAACAAACTTGTTGTCGATTTAAATAATATTCAGGAAACTATAAATGCTAATCAAATAGAAATTGCAATTTATCAAGATAACATATTAAAGTATAAAACGGCTACTGTAAACATTGATTTAGAAGCTCGATACGCACACTTTGAAACAGTTGTAGATGCTGGTCACAATTATAAAGTTAGATGTCGAGGAGTTCGAGGTACTATATATGGCGGATGGACTGATTATACAGAGATTGATTGGGCTACACCGATAGCACCAGAAGAAATAACATTATTAAGAACACAAGTAATAAGTGAACAGCAAACTAAATTATATTCAGTAGTTATTGAATGGACTGAAGAACCTTCTGCCGAACAATACACGGTTCAATGGGTAACAAATACTGAGCAATGGGACACTAGTCAAATGTCTAGTCAAGACACTGATGCGGGTACTGGTCCTAGATTAATTATTAATGGTTTAGATTTAGGTCATGAATATTTCTTTAGAGTAAAATCTAAGAATTCTAAAGGAACATCCGCTACAGCTACTCCTGTTAAGTCGGTAACATTAGGAACAAGACCTGAAGCACCAACAACTTGGAGCAATGTAGTATCTTGTATATTAGGGGAAGATTTGAATCTATATTGGGTTCATAATTCTACTGATGGTTCTTATGAATCATATGCTAGATTACATATAGAGGTTACAGATTCAGCACATCCTGAATTGCAACCATTAGTTATTGTAAAAGTAATTGAAAACAATAGACCTGAAGAACAACGAGGTCAAACAAGCGTATATACTATAAACACAGATGACCCTGAGTGGGCAACTATAGGTGAAGGATATTCCATCAAATGGAAAGTACAAACTTGTGGTGTAACTAGTGAGTATAGTGAATGGTCAATTGAAAGAGAAGCTAATATATATGCACGACCAACCGTTACTGTGGGCTTAATAAATAATGATCAACAATCTGTAGACGAAATAGATACATTTCCATTTTACGTATCTGTTGTTTCTGGTCCAAATGCTCAAATTCCTATAAGTTATTATATAGAAATAATTTCTAATGAAGCTTATGAAACAGTAGACGAGATTGGTAAAATCAAAATGGTCAATATTGGCGATAAAGTATATCAAAAGTATTACGATCCTCAGAATAATCCATGGCGTTTCTTATTAGAAATGACTCCTGGAAATATTGATTTAGAGGGTGGTGTTACATATACAATTAATGTTACCGTAGCAATGAATTCTGGTTTAAGTGCAGTCGGTACAGCAAACTTTGTAGCCAATTTCCATGATATACATTACGATGTATCTGGTTTTGTGGTATTTAATAAAGAAACATTAGAAGCAAGTATTCATCCTTATTGTAATAAATATGTTGAAAATGGTGGAGAAATTACTCCAGCGTTAGTAGAAAATTGTACATTATCTGTTTACAGAAGAGAATACGATGGATCTTTTATGGAAATAGCTACTAATATACCTAATCAAGATAATTATTATGTTACTGATCCACATCCTTCATTGGATTATGCTAGATATAGAGTAGTTGCTAAAATGAATGATACCGGTGCTATAAGCTATGGTGATATACAACCTGAAAAAACTGGAATACCTGGTATTATTATTCAATGGGCTGAAGAATGGTCATCTTTTATGTCCGAAGATGATGGAACAGGATCTGTTGAACCTCCTTGGTCTGGTTCAATGTTAAAATTACCATATAATGTTTCAATAAGTGAAAACAAATCTCCTGATGTATCACTTGTGAAATATGCTGGCCGTAAAAGACCAGTAAGTTATTATGGTACACATTTAGGTGAAACTGCAACATGGTCTACATCTATTCCAAAAGAAGATAAAGAGACATTATATGCTGTACGTCGTTTATCTGAATGGATGGGTGATTGTTACGTAAGAGAATCAACTGGTTCAGGTTATTGGGCTAATATTAAAGTTTCTTATAACGTAGCATATTCTGATGTTACAATACCAGTAACCTTAAATGTAACACGAGTTGAGGGAGGAATGTAATATGATTAAAAAACTCCCTTCTCAATATATAAAATTAGAATATATTAAAAGTAATGGTACACAATGGATAAATACCGAAGTTAATTTATTCTCTTCTGCTGAACATAGAATATTAATAGATTTTATACCAACAGAATTATATAATTATAATACTATTTGGGGGTCATCATATGATGCAGACACTTTTGAGGGATGGATATATAGTACCGGTCAGTTAGCATCTAGATATAATGGTGTTAGATACGGTGCTGATAATCAAGTAAATATAAACAATAATCATTACGTTTTAGATTTAATACGCAGTAATGGAAAATTAACAAAATATGTTAATAATAATAAAATTGGTAATGATAATACATCTACAACTAAAATTGTATCGTCTAATTTATATTTGTTTTTATCTGGCAATGATTACGGTAAATATAAACTTTATAGTTGTAAAATATATAAAGATAATCTTTTAGTTCGAGATTATTTACCGGCAAAAAGAAAATCAGATAACGAAATTGGCTTATACGATTTGGTTTATGATGTTTTTTACACAAATCAAGGAACTGGTTCGTTTATAGCAGGACCAGAAATTCCTCAAGAAGAAATCACAGAGAAACAGGCTAGTATTAATTGGTCTGAATCAATGTCACAAAAATTTGAATATTACGAAGTAGACCCAAATACTTGGAAAGATAAGAAGTTAATAAATTATGTAAAATCAAGCAGTATTAATAGAGATAGTGGAACTGATACTCTCGGTTCCGCTTCTATTGATATTGATAATCTTTTAGGAGAATGCTATATTAGAATTTATCTTATAGCTACTCAAAACAATATAACTGAAAAAATACCTCTTGGAATATTTCTTGTTCAAACACCATCATCTTCTTTTGATGGAAAAGTTCGAACAATATCTATGGATGCGTATACTCCTTTGTTAGAATTAAAGGAAAAGAAAACACCATTAGGATATTCATTGTTAAAAAATGATAATATTTTAGAGGAAGCTTATATGATTATACGAAACAATTGTAGAGCCCCTGTTGTAAAAGCAACATCTGATAAATTATTACAAAGTAATTTTGTTGCTAACACTAGTGATAATTGGTTGACTTTCGTAAGAGACTTACTTGGTCAAGCAAAATATGAATTAGCTTTAGATGAAGAAGGAAAGATATTGTTTGCACCAAAACAAACAATAGATGAATTACAACCAGTTTATACATATAGCGATGATAATAGCTCAATATTATATCCAGAAGTAAGTATGAAACATGATATATATGGTATTCCGAATGTTGTTGAAGTAGTATGTTCTACTGTCACAGGTGTTTATGTTGCAACAGCTAGAAATACTGATGCAAATAGTCCGACATCTATACAAGCTAGGGGAAGAGAAATAATATATAGAGACACTTCTCCAAATTTACCAGGATATCCAACAAAAGAGCAAATTGATGAATATGCTGAGAATTTATTAAAAGAATTGAATTCTGTAGAGTATCAAATATCATATACTCATGGATATTGTCCAGTTCGAATTGGTGATTGTGTTCGTTTAAATTATAAAAAAGCTGAATTAGTAGATATAAAAGCAAAAGTTATATCTCAAAGTATAAAATGTGGTTCTGGTTGTTCTGTAACAGAAACCGCCATATTTACTAAAAATTTATGGAAGTAAAGGAGGCTGAACATGGAATATTATTTACTAAAATATAGAGTAACAACTACAAATGTAATATCTAATACTGTAGAAACATATAGTAGCCAGGAAGACGCAGAAGCAAAATATTACGAAAATTTATTAGATGCTACAACAAATAATAGGTTAAAATATGTTATGTTATCTGTGATGGATAGTGAAGGAAGAGATATAATACATAATAGTATTACATCCCCTGGAGAAGTTCCAGAAGAGAATCGATATTACTTGGTTGAGAACACTCTAAAAACAGATAATACAATTATTAATCAAATGTTATCATTTAATAATTTAGAAGAAGCTTCTGCTAAGTTGTTAGAAGATGAAACTTCCGCTATAACTGATAATACAGTTATCAGATTAAAATCCGTTATATTAGATATAAACGGTAATGTATCCAAAACATCTGAACAAAAAGGTGGAGGATATTTAAATTATAAAGGAAAGTATCTATTATTTGTTAATAAAATGAAAACTGATGAAACGTTAGTTCCGACAGTAAATAGATATGATTCTTTGGATGCTGCTACTACAGCAGTATATAGATTACTTTCGGATTGTATAGATGACCCAACATTATTGTATGTTATTTATAAGATAGAAAATGCTTTTGGCGATACTATACAATATGAGAAGAAAAAATGTATAGGTGAAATACCACCAGCTCCAGAGCCTGAACCTGAGCCAACTCCAGAACCTGAGCCAGAACCTGAACCTGAGCCAGAACCTGAGCCAACTCCGGAACCAGAACCTGAAGAATCTGGTGATGAACCTGAAGAAAATAACGAGTAAAAAAGAGGAGGCGAAATATTATGGCTTTATCTCAAGAATTAATAACCCAATTTGCTAAATTGGTAGATAATGTTGATGAAAAAGATAAAGGCGAAACAATTCGAGGAACTTATCAAAAAATAGGCGATGTAGAATATGTTCGTTTAGATGGATCCGATATATTAACGCCTGTTAATTCAACAGTAGAAGCCGAAAATGGTGAACGAGTACAAGTTTTAATCAAAGACCATTTTGCTACAATAACTGGCAATATTTCGTCGCCAGCAGCTCGTAGTAAATCTGTACAAGATTTAGCAGATACTGTCGATGAATACGGAAATACTATACAACAAATGGATAATACAATTATTCAACAAGGTAATAGTATAGTACAAATGAATAATACGATTAATCAACATGACACTACAATAAATCAGCATGATACATTGATTAATCAGCAAGGAGATAAGATAGTATCTATTGATAATACTGTTATTGCTCAAGGAAATTCAATTGAGGCTAATCACAATTCAATAATAGCACAAGGTAACCAAATTGATAGTATGAATAATACTATTACCGAGCATGGAAATAATATTACCAGTATTAATAATACTGTCTCTGCGCAGGGAAACCAAATTAGCCAACAGGCAAATATTATTCAACAGCAAGGTAATACGATTACTCAACAAGGAAATACCATAAATGAACAAGGCTCTAGCATAAATATATTAAACAGTGCTTTTGTTATAAGAGATGGTGTTTTAACTGGTCTATCTGGTGCTGTAATACAAAATCTAGAAACAAATCATTTAGATGCTAAATATGCTGATATAGACTTTGCTAATATAAACATGGCTGCTGTAGAAAAGTTATTTACCGATTCTGGTATAATAAAAGATTTAATAGTCAGTCAAGGTAAAATAACAGGTGAATTAGTCGGTGTCACAATCAAAGGTGATTTAATTGAAGCCAATTCATTAAAAGCTGATAAGTTGGTAGTTAGAGGAGAAGACGGTTTATATTATAAATTAAATGTAGATTCGTTAGGTCAAGCTACTGCTGATTCGGATCCAAAATATCAAACCGGTTTAGATGGATCTATGATACTAGCACAATCAATAGTAGCTGAAAAAATAGCAGTTAATGATTTAGTAGCATTTGGTGCCACTATAGGTGGATTTATTATAACAAACAGTGCTATACATACACCTACCAAACCTTCACCAGATTCTGATAGTAGAGGTTTATATTTAGATAAAGATGGGCAAATAGCAGTAGGAGATAGTTCTAATTATTTAAAATATTATAAAGACGAAAATAATAAATGGAAGTTAGAATTACAAGCTAACTCTATTAAGATGGGCTCTAGTACAAAAACTATAGCCGAAGAAATACAAGAAGTACGTGAAGAGGTAACTACATACTTACAAATAGAATCATCAAAAGGAACTGTGTTTAAGAATGATCAAGTATCCACATTATTATCTATAACAATATATAGAGGTACTGATAGAATAACAGATATGACTACATTACGTTCTAAGATGGGCAATAGTGTTTATTTACAATGGAAATGGAAACGTTTAAACGATGATGATTATGGTATAATATCTGCTTCTGATCCTAGAATAGGAAATGATGGATTTACATTTACATTAAGTCCAGAGGATGTAGATACAAAGGTAACCTTTTTATGTGAGTTAATAAATTAAGGAAGAAGGAGGAATTCAAAATGGCAATAAAAGCGTCAAATCAAATATCAATAGTTGACGTAACGGACGCTTATTCGGTTATATTAACTAGTGAAACTTATACATTTGTAGGAGGAACTGGTGGGGCTTCATCTGGTTCTTGTTCTACAGAAGCTGTGGCATTTTGTGGAAATGCACAATGTCCAACAGTAAGCGTAGATCAGGCTTCAATAGTATGTCCAACTGGAATAAGCGCAGCCGTAACTAATAATAATACAGCATCAGTAAAAATAACATTTACATTAAGTGCTACTTTATCTGCTGCTTGTGAGGCTACTATTCCTGTTGTAGTTGACGGCATAACTGTAAATAAGAAATTTTCATTTGCAGTAGCTAAAACCGGACAAACTGGTGGCCAAGGACCTCAGGGAAATCCTGGAGTTAGTATAACAGGAATAACTTCATATTTTAAACTAAATAATAGTACAACTGCTCCAACTATAGACGATTCTTGGAGCACAAGTCCTACAGCACCAACATCTAGTAATAAATATTTGTGGGCATATGAAAAAGTTACTTATTCTAGTGGTAACCCAACGAATACGGCTGCTCATGTAGTTGGTACTTATGGTGCTACTGGTACAGCTGGTAGTGTTTGGTATACTGGTACTGGAATAACTGGTACATCAACAACTGCTACAATATTCAGTGGTTCTGGAGTATCTAATGCTCACGTAAACGATCAGTATTTGAATACAAGTACTGGTAACACATATAGATGTACTGTAGCGGGAGCTGCATCAGTTGCTAAATGGGTATATACTGGAAACATTAAAGGTGTTCAAGGTAATGCTGGGGCTGATGCTATAACAATGAGCATTACTTCAAGTGCTGGAACAGTATTTAAAAATAGTAGTGGTAGTACAGTTCTTACTGCTCATGTATACAAGGCAGGTGTTGAACAAACTATTACCGATGCTGGTGTATGCGGTTCGCTTGGGAGCGTTAAATGGTATAAGGTAGGAACAACTACCGCTGTAGCAACAGCAAAAACATTAACTGTAAACGCATCAGATGTAACTAACGTACAAGCATATACATGTCAATTAGAAGGCTAATATAGGAGGTGATTCGAAATGGCAGTAAAAGCTAGTGCAACAATATCTTTATATAGAATAAAAGAGGTAACCAATACAACTAATTATTATTTATTGCAATCTTCAACTGCTAATCCTCCTGCCAAACCTACTACAGATAATCCTGGTGGAAATTGGTCTACTACGGAACCAACTTATACAGAAGGAAGTACTAACACCTTATATACTGTAATAAAAACAAGTTATTCGGATGGATCATTCGAATATACTCCTGTGTCTAAGTCATCTAGTTATGAAGCGGCTAAGGTCGCTTATAATAAAGCATATAATGCTGAAAACGCTGTCAATAATTTAAATGTTGGTGGTAGAAATATATTAAGAATGACAAAAAATCCACAAACTCCATATTTTAATAATCCAGCAGTTTTACTTGAAAATGTTACTTTTAATAATTGTAATGTTAGAAAAAGTAGTGGTGCATGGGAAGGTGTCAAATTTGATTTTAAAACACAGGTTGAAGATAGAGGTTTTGTTGAACCGGAAAATACATTTGTTTATTCTATATGGGGTCGTATTTCGGATGAAGAAACCCTTACAGACATTAAAGCTGAAATAACTGCTGATGGCACATTAGACGGTGTGTCTAATCGATTTATAAGTACAAAAAATAGTTTAGGTGACGCCACAATAACTAAAACATGGAAACGTTTTTATTACATATTTACTGTTCCTGCATCAAGATTAGCACCAGCTAATGGTTCGATAAGAACGTTACGTTTTGAACAAAATAAAAAATCATCAACAGGTTGTTATGTTATGTGGGCCTGTCCAAAATTGGAAAAAGGCACTATACCAACAGATTGGTCTCCATCTCCGGAAGACGCAGATGATCAAATAGATAATATATCTATCGGTGGAAGAAATTTAATACGAAGTAGTGCTAATCCTATTAAGAAAGATGAACACCCTCCGTATTTTGGTTTTGGAAGCGGTGGTAATGGTGTTGGAACAATAGAAACCATAACAGATAGTCCGGTTCCCAATGTTAATAAATCATTTAGAATAATGAATAACAATAATGGAGGAAATAGAGATTTTACACAGATAATTTATGATATAAAAAATCAAGGTTTAAATGGACAATGGCGATTTTCAGCATATGTTAGAGCTATAAGCGAAACGGCTAGAGTTTTAATACGTGTATGGGATTCAGCACAGCGTTTTGGATATACTAAAACTATTAATCAAACAGATGGCTGGGTTAAAATAAACATATTGGTAAAATTATCTAGTATAAACCCAGACGAGACCGTTTATCCAAAAATACAATTTGGTATGGCTGGAAATGGTTCAATAGAATACATAGCTCCTAAATTAGAACGTGGTAATATGGCAACTGATTGGACACCAGCTCCAGAGGATCTTGAGTCATCAACTGCTGAAGTTATAGTAGGAACACAAACAGCTGCTACAGCTTCATGGACTGGTGTAACATCTTCTAATACATTAATTGATAAGCAACAAATAGCTTATTGGTTACCAGTTGCTTCTGCTGCTAATGCAACATTAAATTTAACATTGGCTGATGGAACAACTACTGGTGCTATACCATTATATTATCAAGGAACAACTAGATTAGGAACACATTATCCTGCTGGTTCTGTAGTACATTTAACTTATAGAGAAAACGTTACAATTGGTTCTACAACTATAGCCAAAGGATGGTGGGGTGATGCTAATTATAACACTAATGATAATACATATGATAGAATAAGATTTAATAATAATATTGTTGTAAAAACAGCGATATCCGCAGATAGATTAATCGTTGGCGACGATTCCGGTTATTTCCATTTTGCGGCTGGAATCACATTTAATATTGATAAACCTATTTTGTTGGCTAAAACTGCTAAAGCAGCTGGTGCTACTGATTGTAATAATAACTATTTATCAATACCTAGTGTAAACTTGCAAAACAATGTTTCTGGATTTACAGGTGAAGAGAATGCAACAGTATACATTGTTGGTATATTAAATGGCAACAACTTTGTTGTTGATTCATCAACTCCATTAACAACTACTGTACCAACGAGTGACGATGGAAAATATTACATTTCATTAGGTTATATTTATAGAAATGCTAACCATTCAATGTATTTATATCCTGAGCATCCTATATACAAATATGTAAACGGACAATTTAAAAATCTAAGTCAAGTTGCATATGAGGCACAATATAGTATATCCAATTTACAAATAGGTGGACGAAATTTAGCTCTTCATAGTAAAACTTTTGAAAAAATATTAGATGGTACGGCAAGTGTCACTACCTCATCAAAAACTGTAGAATTATCACAACTTTTTACAAAAGAAAATTATGCAGGAAAAGAAATAACTATCTCTTGGTATGGAGAAGCAAGCAATTTAGTATTAAATGATTGGAATAGACATAGATATGGTGTTGAACTTTCTTTTCCAAGAACTGATGGAGGTACTACATATATAGGTGCTTGGAGAACTACACATGAAAATTGGTCAGGACGTTTTTGTGTTACAGGTACGATACCTAAAAATTGGACAGGTGCTATAGCTGCTCACCACGCATACATTCAAGGATATGATGTTGGTTCTAAAATAAAGATATTCAAAATCAAAATAGAATCTGGTAACATGATGACTGATTGGACAGAAGCGCCTGAGGACAGCGGTTCAATAACAAAAAGTCCAACAGCACCTGCTGATGTAACTTCTGTTTGGTTCAATACGAATGACAGTATGTTCTATGTATATGATAATAATTCTGATTCACCAACTTACCAAACATGGGTTATTATAAACGATATAAGCGGATCTTTCGAAGAAATAAATAGAAAGTTCAATCAGGACATACCAAATAATATAGCACAGGCTATAGCCAATAATAATATAGAATTAGCGAATGTATATTATACAAAAGAGCAAGTAGATGCACAATTAGAAATAAAAGATGGTGAAATTAGACAAACCTTTAATGATTGGGTTACACGTGTTGAAAATACTGCAAACGGTGCTAATGAAATTGTAACTGATTTGTCTGGTTATATTAATACAGGTACTAAAGATGGTTCTACTTATTTGGAATTAGGTAATAAGAGTAGTGACTTTAAAGTTAAAATTGAAAATAGTCGTATGGCTATATTATATAAAAACCAAGAAGTAACCAAATGGGAACAAGATATATTTGAGGTTGAAACCGTTATATCTAAGTTGTTACATTTGGGAAAATTTGGTTTTATAGTTAATGACGATAATAGTGTATCATTTAGAAAAATTGATCAATAGGAGGTGTATATATGGCAACTTTAAATTATGATTGGCAGAAGATAGGAACCGGTTCAGAGAAGAATTTCAATAACCCAAGAGCTCATTTGGAATTATATGCAAAATTAAATAGCCAAGACGTTGGTAACAATAAATCCAGTGTAACTGTCGAATTAAGATTAGTTATGTCAAGTGGTTATATCGGAAACTATCAATCTACTTATTGGAGTATAGGTGGAAGTTTAAGTGGTAGTGGTGATTTAGGTTCTGGTAGTTACTATTCTAGAACATTAGGTTCTGCTACTGGTGATATTTATCATAATAATGATGGTACTAAAAGTGTATCGTTTAGTGGTGGATTTAATCCTACTGCTTGGGGTATAACATTGGATGTTTCAGGTAGTGCTGATTTACCAACAATACCAAGAGCTTCACAACCATCAGTAAGTTCAGCATCTGTAGCTATGGGTAGTGCTGTTACAATAAACACTAATAGAGCTAGTTCTTCTTTTACCCATACATTAGAATATTCATTTGGTAGTTCATCTGGTACTATTGCTACTGGAGTTGGAGGAAGTACATCATATACTCCTCCTGTATCATTAGCATCTCAAATACCTAATGCTACCAGTGGTACTATGACTATTACTTGTAAAACATATAATGGTAGTACACATATTGGTACTAAAACATGTACATTAACATTAACAGTACCAAGCTCAGTAAAACCAGTTGTTAATGATAATTCCAATACGTCATTTAAGGATGGTAATACAACTGTTACTGGTAAAAGTATAGGTGATTTCGTACGTGGTTTATCATATGGTGTTGTTGCAATATCAGCATCAGGAGCACAAGGAAGTACTATATCTACTTATTCAATAACCGTCGATGGTCAGACTTATTCTAGATCGTCTGTGGCAGAATTAAATACTATATTAAAAACATTACTATTATCAGTTGGTTCAAATAAAACAATATCTATATCTGTAACTGATTCAAGAAATAGAACATCTAGCTCTGTTTCTAGAACATATAATGTACTAGCATATTCAGACCCCGCAATAACAACTTTTAGTGTAGTTAGATGTACATCAAATGGAACTGTTTCAGATGATGGTACTTATGTAAAAGCACAAATAAAAGCTAATATATCTAACTTAAATTCTAAAAATAAGTTTACTGTTAAATTAGGATACAAATTAAAAACAGCATCAAGTTATACTTGGTTAACTCCATATGTTGATCAAAGTGAATCGACTCTATCTGTAGATTATACTGGCAGTAATGCTAAAATTGCTGGTGGTGGAAACATAAATGCCTCAAGTACATACGATATACAATTGTATATTTCGGATTCGTTTGCATCAAATACTAGAACGTTAACATTACCAACAGGTTTTGATTTAATGCATTTCAATGCTAGTGGTAAAGCAGTAGCCTTTGGTAAGAAGAGTGAAGCTGGGTCTTCAACATTATTCGAAGTTGAAATGCCTGCTGAATTCAAAAATTTGAAAGGTTACCAATTTCAAAATGGAGACAATACTTTAGCATCATGGCCTTTATACAGACAAACTGTCGATCTAAGTGGTCTAAATGTAGATACTTATTATCCAGTTGTTGGTGAAGGTGTTCCTTATGGTGGTCTTCATAGAATAATGGAATCAGTATCATTAAATTCCGGAACAAAACCATCTTGGAGTTCGCATTCTGCTGGTTTCTCATCACAGATAGATGTATTACAATTGGTTCCAGGTTGGGGTACAAATACTAATAGAACATTTCTATTACTTGATCAACAAGGATTTATAACTAGTGGTAAAGCTGCTTGGTATAAGATACTAACTAATAGTTCTCGTCCTGTATTTTATCTTAGAGGTGGTGGTAGATACCATTTATTTACAGATTGGAAAACAGAATGGACTATTTGTACCGCATCGACAGAATATAGTAGTCAAACGGTAGCCCCTACAACAACAGCCGGATCATCAGATGGATACTTAATAACTAGTGATCCTTATCCAGTAGGAGCTATATATAAATCAACTTCTGACACAAGCCCCGCTAGTTTATTTGGTGGTACTTGGGAAAGAATAAAGGATAGATTCTTATTAGCTGCTGGTGATACATATGCTGCTGGATCAACTGGAGGAAGTACTAAGCACAAGCATTCAACTGGAGGACATACATTAACAACTTCAGAGATACCATCACATAATCACAAAGTTACAAATAGTACAACTTCATATGCTAGTGGTTCACAAAGTGGTTGGAGATGTTTATCTTGGTCTGGTACAAGTCACGACTATTGGGATGATGTATGGTCTGAAAGTACTGGCGGTGGTGGATCACATAGTCATGGTGATACTGGCGAAACTAATCATATGCCACCATATTTAACTGTTTATGTTTGGAAAAGGACTGCATAGAGGAGGTGTTTATTATGACAGAAATGGAACAATTAACTAAAAGAATATTTGATGTAACAAAAACAAAAGTTTTATCTAGTGAAGATATAGATCTAGAAAAAGGGTATTTAATAGACACTATCCTTGAAACAGAACATAAAGCCATTGAAGGTATAGAAGAACAGGGACATTACGAAACAGTAAAAGAATATCCAAACGGTGGAAAAGATGTTGAATGGATAGTAGATGTACCTGGTGTAAATGCACAAGAAGCATGGATCGAACAAGAACCTATTCAGGTATACATTAAATATACAGATACAGAATTAGAATCTTTAGAGCGTTCTAAACGTATAGAAGCTTTAAAACAAACATTGGCAGGTACCGATTATAAGGCTATAAAGTACTTTGAAGGTTATTATACAGAAGAAGAGTATCTACCTATAAAAACATACAGAGAAAGTTTGCGTGAAGAAATACGTAAATTAGAAAATGCTGATTTAAATAAGAAACAAGGGGAGGAAATATGACTATAAAATTTGACGAATTAATCAAGGTTATGCGAATGGTTATAGATTTTTTAGCAGTATTCGGTATAACTTTTGAAGTGTTGCCTATTAAATTCTCACCATTAAGATGGATAGGTAATAGATTAAATAAAGCTACTAATGAGAAGATTGACAAAATTCAAAATCAGGTAAATAGAATGGAATATGAGAATGATATGAGAGATTTACGAAATGTTAAATCTCGTATTCATCAATATGGTCAATCGATACGAAAAGGGGAAGACCTCACCGAGGAAATGATCAAAAGTGCCTTTGATGATCTGGATGTATACGACTTTTATAAAGACAAGTACAAATATATGGAAATCAATGGCAAAAAAGTAAAGATTAATGGAGAGGTTGAAACAGACAGAATCTTATTAAAAGAAGCTGCCAACAAACCTAAGAAGTAAATAGAGAGCAAAGGAGGTGAAAAATAATGGAATTGTTCGAAGCATTCAAAGAATTTATCAAACCAGAACTATTAGTATTAATACCAGTATTATATTTAATAGGTATGGGTGTAAAAAAGTCTGAAGTAAAGGACAAATTTATACCTATGTTATTAGGAATAGTTGGTATTATATTATCTGGTTTGTACGTATTTGCAACTAGTGAAATCACCGGAGCAAAAGAGATTGCTATGGCTATATTTGTAGCTTTAACACAAGGAATTCTTACAGCAGGAGCAAGCGTATATTTTAACCAACTATATAAACAATCTCAAAAGAAACAATAAACATTAATGGTTTCTAGTATGTAATGGCGCTTATAAACGTATAGTGAACTAGAGTAAAAGGATACAGTAATAGCGGTAGCTCCCTTTCCATTTCCATTATATTATAAGAAAGGAGAAAATATCATGGAAGAAAATAAAGAATTAGTTTCAAACATCGACGAAATAATTGCAGCAACTGATACTGACGGTGGACTTGGTGAAGAAATTGAAATAGTAGATTTCGAATTAGCAGAGGATGGTGTTATTGATGGCGAAGATAATGACTAATCTAGAATTAATTGCTAGAATGAAAGAATTATTAAACGAACCAAACTTCTACGGAAGTGGTGGTAATCAATGGTCAACATGGCAAAACGGTAGAGGATGGTATGTTGATTGTACTTGCTCAATCAAAGCAATCTTATGGGGTGGTAGATTTATACCAGCCAATAGAGGTAGAGCACATGCTGGATGTAATTATGGTTCAAACGGTGTACCTGATTTTACTCCATCTTCATGTGTTGCTTGGACTGGGGCAACAAGAGGTAACTTTAGAAATTTAGTACCTGGTGAAATATTATTAATGACTACACACGGACATGCTGGTTTATATATCGGTAATGGACAAGTTATTGAAGTAACTCCTGCTTGGACTGGAGGAACACCTGGATGCCAAATTTCACAAATTGGTGCTAATGGTGAAAGAATTAAAAATGGTAGACAAGTTTATAGCTGGGAATATCATGGTAAAATTCCAGTTATTGATTATGTTAACCAACCTACTCCTACTCCAACACCTAATAAAGTAAACGTATTCTATCGTGTAAAAACTAGAGAAAACGGATGGTTGGACGAGGTTAGAAATTTAGAAGACTATGCTGGTTTAGATAAAAATGCTATAATCGACTTTATGGTTAGAGTTGATAGAGGAAGTATTTGGTATCAAGCACATGTCAAAGGTAAAGGATGGTTGCCAAGAGTAACCGGATATAATATTAATGATTTTTATAACGGTTATGCTGGTGATGATGTAAATCCTATCGATTGTGTAAGAATATATTATAATACTCCTGCAGATATAAGACCATATAAGAAAGCAAAATATAGAATAAACAACTTACCATGGGTATATGATAATGAAAGATGTCCTAATGGTGATGACTTTGCTGGAAATATGGGTGAAACAGCATATAAATTAGAAATAACAATAGAATAGATAAGGGTGGTGTGTTTTACATGCCCTTTTCTTTTTCGCGTTATAAACAGGCTATATAATGAGAAAGGAGTGTAATATGAAGAATAAAATTAAGGGGATTTTATATGCTGCTACTTCAGGCGTAGGTACACTTATTAATGTACATTGCTTTAATAAGGCTGTAACGCTTTGGAGAGAAGAGGATAAATAGTCCTCTTATATTTGTCCGCGTGAAAAACAAGTAGTATAATGAAGGAGGAAACAGTATGCATTACGAAAGAGAAAAAATAGGTGCTGTTGTATTGGAAACATTAGAGAATTTAACCAAAGAAAGGGATTCATTAATCGATGAAGCTATAAAGCATTTCAAAGATATGGATGAGAATTCTGAGGAGGTTAAATTTATAACTAACACAATTATAAAATACAACATTGTTATTGAAAGCTTAGAGCATATTGTAGAACAATCTACAAAAAGATAAGAGTTTACCCTCTTATTTTTCGCGTAAAAAACATGTAGTATAATGAGAAAGGAGCTTATTATATGAAAGATATTTTTAAAGGATGTATAATTGGTACAATTGTAGGAATTATTATATCTATATTTAGAACGATATTCAATCGTAGAAATAACTCAGAAGAAGAATAGACTCTTCTTTTTTTTTCGCGTGAAAAACATGTTATATAATGAAAGAGAGGAATGATTATATGAAAACTAGAACAAGTAGAAGAAGATTAAAGAAAGGAGTAAAATTTACATTAAGATTATTACTATTTCCAATTGTCTTCCCATGTAGAATAGTTTCAACTATATTCAGATGGACATATGGGATTAAGTCTAAATAACTTAATCTTTTTGTTTTCTTTTTTTTCGTGTAAAAAACATGCCATATAATGAAGGAGTGATTTATTTTATGAAAAAACTAACGAATATGTTAAGAGAGGTTACTTGGACACTAATGAATCTATTTTTAGCGTCACCTGTCTTTATAAGGATATTGTTTATTCCATTATGGATTAGCTACTCACTTGTAGCATTCGTAATGTCATGGACAGTGTTCATATTAAGGTGGTGGGGCGTTGATTATAAGATCGCTAGAGCCGAAGATCTTAAAGAGCAAGCAGAGTTTGTTAATACTAAATTAAATCTAACTGAAGGATTATTATAGTCCTTTAGTTTTTCTTTTTCGCGTAAAAAACATAGTATATAATGAAAGAGAGGAATGAATATGTTAAATCAAATAATTATGTGGAGTTTTATACTAATAGGAGCAATCTTAGGAGCTTATATCTTAATGGATATATGTGATAGGTTTGAGTATTTAGTAAACAAAAATGGAAATCAAAGTTATGAAGATTATTTAGCATCATGTTCAATTGAAGAAGATTAGATTATCTTCTTTGATTTTTCTCTTATTAGGAAAGGAGTGAAATAATCATGGAGTTTGTATTTTTAATCATTGGTATTGTGATTGGTCTTGTTATACATCATATTTATGATAAGAGTAGATCCATACGCGGTGGAACATTAGAAATAGATCATTCTACCGGTTTCTGTCGGTGTCAAATTTCTAGTACAGAATTAATTAATACCAAACGTAAATTTGCAGAATTCAAAATAAGCCATAATGCTATAATAACCGAAAATGATTGGCTTGATAGCATTGGTGAAAGTGATATTGATTCGCGAGATAATCAGTCACTATAATGAGAAACATTATATTTTCTCGAATGTCTTATAGGAGGTTAAAATGGAAGACACAAGTAAATTATTACAAGAAGATTATGATCGTGTTTCAGGTCTAATCAATGTGACAACAGATGTGACAGACAAGTCATACGAGATATTACTGGAGGAACGAGACAAAATAAGGAACGAGATGATTAAACTTAATCAAATCAATTCAGATGTAGAAATCAAGAAATTACAAATGAAGGAAGAGAATAAAAGGGATGTTAAACGTAACTTAATTACGCTCGGAACTTTTGCAGTAACTACGAGTATAAGTTTGTATGCATTTAGAAAGTCATTGAAATTCGATGAAACATCAACATTAACTTCAACTGTAGGTAAGAACGTTGTATCAGAGACGGTTCTTAAGATGTTTAGAAAATAGGGGGTTCTCAAGCGGGAGTCATACATTGACTTCTGTCTTGTTTTTCGCGTAAAAAACATACGGTATAATGAAGGAGTGATTATGATGATTTTATTCGCAATATTATTAATAATTGTATTACTATGTGTAGCTGTAATAGTATTAGGAGCTGGAGCCTTTGGGGCGACATTCATAATATTATTTGGTGACGTAATTGTATGTATAGCAATTATTATATGGTTAATGAAGAAATTATTCAAAAGAAATAAGTAGTGAGCTTTAAACGCTTGCTATTTATTTTTTCACGAAATCTAGAAAGGAGCAAATATGAAAAATAAAATAATAGGATTCATTGATAAAAATTCATCAACAATATTAACGGTTGTCGGTGTTACTGGCGTTATAGGAACCACTATATTAGCTGTTAAAGCAACGCCAAAAGCCTTAGACTTAATAGCAAAAGCAGAAGATGAGAAAGGATCTAAGTTAACGACTATAGAAACAATACGAGTTAGTTGGACTCCTTATATTCCTGCAACATTATTGGGCTTATCAACAATAGCTTGCATACTTGGAGCTAATCATTTAAATATGAAAAAACAAGTATCATTAATAACTGCATGTGAGTTTCTATCTAATTCTTTTAGAGATTATCAAGAAGGGGTAATTCAAAATAATCCAGAAGATCATGAAAATGCTAAAAAAGCTATTATGGAAAAATACTATGAGCCAAGTAAGGTTATAGTTGCTGGTGAGAACGATACTTTATTCTTTGATTTCTATTCTTTAAGATTCTTTGAAGCGAATATGGAAACAATGGTTCAAGCCGAGGCAGCATTTAAATCATTAATGGCTGCTCAAGGTTATGCATCATTGAATATGTATTACGCACTTATAGGGTTATCACCAACAAAATTAGGGCATGATATAGGGTGGTCTGATCCAGAATACCATAATGTGTTCGGAGAAGATAGTTTGGAAATTACTTACGAAAAAGTAACTATGACAAATGGTCTAGAATGTTGGAATGTTATATTTACAGAAGAACCAACAATATTCTTTAGACCTTTCTAACGCGTAAATTACATATTGTATAATGAGAGAAAGGAGAATTATTTATGGACAAATTTACTAATGGCCTAAAGAAATTAAATTGGGCATCAATTGGAGTATTTGGACTAAGTATTGCTGCTTCTGTAGCAAAATTAGTTTATGATAACAAAAGATTTGATGACAATTTAAATAAGCAATATGATGGGCATTTAGACGATAAAGTTTCAAAAATAGTTGATACTAAATTAAAGAAGAAAGGCTTATAATGGTCTCTTCTTTTTATTTTTCAATGGAAGGATGGATATAAATGAACGAAAAAATAATGACAGCTTGTAAACATACAAGGGATTGGGTTTGTAAACACAGTCCTGAAATATTAACAGGCGTTGGAATTATAGGTGGTGTTACAACAGTTATATCTGCTGTCAAAGTAACTCCAAAAGTATATTTAACACTTAATAAAGCTGAAGAAGAAAAAGGACAACCATTAACTAAAAAAGAAATAATAAAAATAGGATGGAGACCATATTTACCATCAATGTTAATGGGAGGAGCGTCTATATGTTGTGTTATAGGGGCTACTGCTATAAATCGTAAAAGAACAGCTGCTTTATCGGCAGCATATGCTATATCAGAGAATGCATTATTACGTTATAGAGATAAAGTTATTGAAACTTTAGGTGAAAAAGAAGATAAAAAGATTCGCCAAAAAATAAGTGAGGACGATGTTAAAAATGATAAACCTGAAAAGGATCATATTATTATAACATCTAAAGGAAACACTTTATGTAAAGATTCTATATCTGGTAGATATTTTAGATCTGATGTAGATAAAATAAGAAAAGTTATAAATGAATTAAACCGTGAAATAACTCATCAAAATTATATTTCACTAAATAAATTATATGAAAATTTAGGATTAACACCTATAAAAAATGGAGATAATCTAGGTTGGAATATAGATGACGGTTTAATAGAAATTGACTTCGATGCTTGCCTTACTGAAGATGAGGAACCTTGTATCGTTGTGGATTACGATAGACTACCTAAATCTAATTATGATAGATTTAATTAATTCGCGTAAAAAACAGGTAGTATAATGAGGAGATAAATCCTTAAATTATGTATTTGTGAAAGGAGAAAGAGGTTAATATGACAAATAATAATTTAAACGAAACTGCAATGGAGGCAGTAGAAACTAACAAAATGAAAGGATTAGGTAAAGTAGCATTAGGCGTTGTAGCTGGTTTAGCTGCAACAGTTGGTGGTATAATTATCTATAGAAAGAAAAAAGCTAGTACTACTGAACAAGTTGAAGAAGTAGAGGAAGAAAAAACTGTCGTAGAAGAAAAGAAAACTGCTAAGACAAAATAATTTAAGATTTATATCTTATCTTAGAGGGTAACACCAAAAATGTTACTCTCTTTATTTTTTATGAAAGGAAGATAAAAGACTTATGGATATTAATGATTTAAAGCCTAATTCTAATCGCGCTAAAGAAGAGAAAAAGCAATTAGAAGAACATAAAATAGATAAAGTTGTAACTGGAAAAGTTATAACAAGAAAAAAATCTGGTTTCCAAAAGATGTTTGGTGATGTTATTTCAGATGATGCAAAGAATTTAAAATCTTATGTTATTGGTGATGTATTAATACCAGCATTTAAAAAAGCAATATCCGATATTGTTACAAATGGTATAGAGATTATATTATATGGTGAATCTAGAGGTAGAAATGTTAGAAGTACTGCTGATAGAGTATCATATAGATCGTATTATGATGATAGATATAATGGTCCATCAAGAGCAACTAGAGCAAGTGCTTTAAACGATTATTCTTATGATGATATTATATTATCTACTAGAGGAGAAGCTGAAGATGTTCTTGCTAGAATGGACGAAATAATGCAAACATATGGTTTAGTAAGAGTTGCAGATTTATATGATTTAGTTGGTATAACAGGTAATTATACTGATAATAAATACGGATGGACAAATATTCGTAACGCAGATGTAGTTAGAGTACGTGATGGGTATATGATTAAAATGCCTAGAGCTGTACCTATTGATTAATTAAAGAAAAGGAGAGATATTATGAACGACATGAAGACAAAAGCTGTTAGATTATTATCTAGAGCTGGATTGCAAATTAAAAAACATAGTCCTGAAATATTGTTAACTGTTGGTATAGCAGGAACAATAACAGGAACTGTAATGGCATGTAAAGCCACTACAAAAGTTAATGAAATATTAGAAAAACATAAAAAGAGTTTAGAAGACATTCATACAGTATCAGAAAGTGAAGAATTTAAGGATCAATATAGCCAAGAAGATGCTAAAAAAGATACAACTATAGTATATACTCAAACAGCAGTTCAATTACTTAAATTGTATGCACCATCAGTAGGAGTTATGCTTTTATCTTTTGGTTGTATAATTAGTGGACATAAGATATTATCTAAACGTAATATGATATTGGCTAGCGCATATGCGGCTATTGATACTGGATTTAAAAATTATAGAAAGAATGTTATTGAACGATTTGGTGAACAAGTTGATAAAGAATTAAAATATAATATAAAAGCACAAGAAATTGAAGAAGAAAAGAATGGAAAGGTTAAAAAGAAAGAAGTACCTGTTATATCTGATGAGTATAGTTTGTCAGATGTTAGTCCATACGCTAAATTCTTTGACGAAACATCAACTGCTTATAAGAAAGATTCAGAATATAATTTAATGTTCTTAAGACATCAACAAGATTTTGCTAACGAAAAATTAAAAGCACAAGGTCATTTATTCTTAAATGATGTTTATGAAATGTTAGGACTACAAAAGACTAAATTTGGACAATTAGTTGGTTGGATATATGATCCAAAGAACCCTAATATCGATAGTTATGTTGATTTTAACATATATAATGGAAGTAGACCAGCTAGAGATTTCGTAAATGGTCTTGAGAAAGCTATATTATTAGACTTCAACGTTGATGGCGTAATGTATGATTTAATTTAGGTGTATTTTGAAAGAATATTCAACATTTTTTGATGCTTCATCAATATATTTTGAAAAAGATTCTTATAAAAACCTAATGTTTCTAAAAATGAAACAGGAACAAGCAAACATTATACTACGTATTAAAGGATTTATAACTATAAATGAAATTCTAGTAATGATAGGTTTAGAAAAGATATTTGGTGGGGATACCATAGGGTGGTATTATGATAAAGATACCCATATAGATTTTGGAATATATAATCTATCAAACAGATATTTTGTTAATGGTTATGAGTATAGTGCATTATTGAAATTTAATGTAAATTGTATGTTTACTAGATAAGGAGTGATATAATGAAGAACATACTAATATTTGTTGCAGGGGCTGCTGTAGGCTCTGTTGTTACTTATAAATTAGTCGAAAAAAGGTTTCAACAATTAGCTGATGAAGAAATCGAGTCTGTTATAAACACATTTAAAAATAGACAAGATAGAATAATTGATGAAAAGAAATATGACGACGAAATAGAAATAGTTAATAAAGACGCTGCAATTCATTTGAATTCAGATATTAAATTAGAAGGCGTAGAAGCTGATAAAATATCATATAATAATGGGTATAAATCTATTTATGAAGAGGAAAAAGGAGACAATTCTACTGTGGAAGAAGAAAAAGAGTGGGAAGAACCTTATGTGATTGCACCAGAATATTTTCAATCTGATGAAAGTTATAGAGGTGTAACTTGGAAATATTATGCTGACAAAATATTAGCAGATGAGGATGAATGCTTAGTTCATGATCCTGAAAAATATTTGGGTGACGGAACATTTGAAGAATTCATTAAATCTGACGATGATGCAGTATATGTAAGAAACGAAAACGAAATGACTGAGTACGAGGTATTAAAAGTTAGTTATACGTACGATGAAGCTCATATGGATAGTAGTAGGGAGGATTAGCACATGCCTTTTAGAAATAATATAGAGGCTGATTATTTCCAATGGTTATATGATAAAGTTTGTAACGTTCGTGCTAATAGGGATGTGTCATACAAACAATTGTTTTTATATCTATATAAAACAGAATTTACTTATATTATTTCTAGAGATAGTAATCGAGCTATGGATGGCGAAGATTTACGATACCGTTTTGGTTACGAGAATGGTGATGAATATTTGGGTGACTCGATACAGAGTCCATGTAGTGTGTTAGAAATGCTTATCGGCCTATCCGTTAGATGTGAAGAAAATATAATGAGTGATTCTAGATATGGTGATAGAACATCTCAATGGTTTTGGACCATGATCTCAAATTTGGGATTAGGTTATATGACAGACGATGTATTTGACGAGCGAGAAGTTGAAGAAAAAATTGCTATATTCTTAAATAGAGAATATACTCATGATGGGAAAGGTAATATATTTTACATACCAAATAATCCAGAGGACTTTAGAGATTTGGAAATATGGTATCAATTATTAGCATATATTAACTATATTGATTAAGGAGGATTTATGAAAATGGCAGAAGATAAAAATACAGCAACAATAACAATAAATAATGTTAAAAAAGTATCTTTAATAGCTACTATTGTTGTTATTGGATTATTTTATAAAAAATTAAATAGAATAGAAGATTCTATAAAAAATATGTCTAAATCAGTAAAAGAGTAGTAGGAAGGAGATATTTGATATGGTAGACTTTTTAATCATATCGACACGTTCCACTAAAAATGGTGTAGACATATTTCCAAGGTTTAAACTATATCCTAAATCTAAGGATTTGATGATTAGAGGTAGTGACTTCTACGCAGTTTGGCGAGATGACATTCAATCATGGTCAACTAATGAGGACGATGCATTAGCCATGATAGATGCAGAATTATCTAAGTATGCGGACGAATATAGAAAAAAGCATCCTGATAGTTTGATTAATGTTTTATATACATGGGATTCTGGATCTGGATCAATAGATCAATGGCATAAATATTGCCAAAAACAAAAACGTGATTCCTATGAAATGCTTGATGAAAATATTATATTTTCTAATACTGTTGTGAAGAAAGAAGATTATGCTAGTAAAAAATTATCATATCCTTTGGAAAAGGGAAATTATTCAGCTTATGATAAATTAATATCAACGTTATATTCGGAAGAGGAGCGACATAAGATTGAGTGGGCTATAGGAGCAATAGTTACCGGAGAATCTAAATATATACAAAAATTCTTAGTATTTTATGGAGCAGCAGGTACTGGTAAATCAACCATCTTAAATATTATACAAAAATTATTTGATGGATATTATTCAGTATTTGATGCAAAAGCATTAGGATCATCTAATAATTCTTTTGCTTTGGAAGCATTTAAGTCGAACCCATTGGTAGCTATTCAGCACGATGGTGACCTATCTAGAATTGAAGATAATACTCGATTAAACAGTCTTGTATCTCATGAGTTAATGACTGTTAATGAAAAGTTTAAGTCTACATATTCTAATAGATTTAAATGTATGTTGTTTATGGGTACTAATAAACCAGTAAAAATAACAGATGGAAAATCAGGTCTTATTCGAAGATTAATAGATGTACATCCAACTGGTGATAAAGTACCACAAAAAGAATATAAAATATTAACGAGACAAATAGATTTCGAACTTGGAGCAATTGCTTGGCATTGTAAAGAGGTATTCGAAAAGGATCCTAACTACTATGATGATTATATACCAACATCAATGATGGGCGCTTCTAATGACTTTTATAATTTTGTATTAGACGCTTATAATATATTTAAAAAGGAAAATGGTGTAACATTAAAAGCAGCATGGGAAATGTATAAGACATATTGTGAAGACGCCAAGGTTGCATATCCATTATCACAAAGAGCTTTTAAAGAGGAATTAAAAAACTATTTTAGAGAATACACAGATAGATTAAGCTTAGAAGATGGATCAAGGGTCAGAAGTTATTATAAAGATTTTAAGACTGAAGTATTTGAAGTTGAAGAAAGGACGAAAAAGAAAGAGTCTAAATCTGACGTATATCAAATAGATTTTAAAGAACAACCTTCTATATTTGATAGAGAGTGTTTTGATTGTCCCGCACAATATGCATCGTCTAATGAAACACCAACTAAAAAATGGGACGACGTTAAAACAATATTAAAAGATATTGATACAAGTAAAGTTCATTATGTTAAAATACCAGAAAATCACATTGTTATCGATTTTGATATAAAAGATGAGTCTGGTAATAAATCATATGAAAAAAATTTAGAAGAGGCCAGTAAGTGGCCAAAAACATATGCAGAATTATCCAAGAGTGGTAATGGTATACATTTACATTATATTTATGATGGAGATGTAACCAAACTAAGTAGGATATATGCAGATAATATCGAAATTAAAGTATTTACTGGTAAGAGTTCATTAAGAAGAAGACTTTCAAAATGTAATGATTTACCAATAGCTACTATTAATTCAGGACTACCTACGAAAGGAGCTAGCAAAGTGGTTAGTAACGCAGTTATTCAAAGTGAAAAAGGTCTTAGACAAATGATCATAAGAAACTTTAATAAAGAATTTCATGGGGCGACAAAACCTAGTATGGATTTCATATATAAGATATTAGAGGATGCCTATGATAGTGGTATGAAATATGATGTTACTGATATGAAAAATGATATTTATGCTTTCGCTGCAAATAGTACGAATCAAGCTGATTATTGCATTAAATTAGTTGAAAAAATGCATCTAAAATCAGATGATGTTTCAATTCCAGTTGATTCTAAAAAGGAAGATATAGTATTTTATGATATTGAAGTCTTTCCAAATTTATTGTTAGTTAACTGGAAAATAAAAGGAGCGGGTAACCCCATAGTAAGAATGATAAACCCATCTTCTAGAGATATTGAGGAGCTTTTACAATATCGTTTAGTTGGATTCAACTGTAGACGATA
>Ga0247611_10001352_pt1 | contig 44131 bp, 26 predicted proteins | sample 177DNAGHGhighgp2_FD_192422 | JGI IMG/M metagenome (GOLD analysis project Ga0247611, IMG submission 192422) | Sheep rumen microbial communities from Palmerston North, Manawatu-Wanganui, New Zealand - 1770 DNA GHGhigh gp2 | ecosystem: Host-associated > Mammals > Digestive system > Stomach > Rumen... | reverse complement strand
TTTGCCATAAATTTAGATATAGTTTAAAGGTTATAAATAGTTAGTCTTACAATTACCGCAAAAATACTTCTTTTTAGGGACATAGCAAGCAAAAAAGAGTGAATATTTACCCAAAAGTGGTGATTTTTTGATGTTCCACTACAAAAATGAACAGCTCAACTTCTCATAATTCCCAAAAGAAAATGATGATTGCTGTTGCCAGCAATAGAAGAGTCCCCGTCAAATGATTGTATTCAGGTGGGTCGGAAGTGTTAATGTTAATTAACAAATTGTTAGAAATCCACTGAATCACGCAAAGTTAGCATCAATTGTCACACCTTGTCAATGACAAAAAGCAACAAGAGAGAAAAACGAGCTAAACACAAAAGCCGCCCCCTCCCTAATCCAGAGCATACCATTAGGCTGCAACGAAGCAGAACCACCTAAAGTGTGATTTGAGGCTTGCCCGATTGAAGTTGAGGGTGATTCTAATGACAGTTGTCGTGAAGTTGAAACAAAGTATAAATAGTGTTAAAATTGCAACTATTTATAGGAATTCTTAATATCTTTGCGAAAAATCATTATAAAAAGTATTGTATTATGAAAACGATTGTATTACTTCTCATCTCATTGATGCCATTTGCTCTATTCTCTCAAAGCAAATCTAACAACATGGTCATCAAAAAGCCAGGGCCCTCAAACTTGGTTACTTCTCCAAAATCCCCTGAAAATGTGCTTACGGAAAACACGCTTAACTTGGAGGTACATTTAATAGATAAGAGCAAAAGTAATAAACAGTATTCCGTCAGATTGTCAGGACTTCGCTCCAAATCAGACAGAAGGCTGCTTTTGGTTGAAGCACAGCCCATTTTACTGAAATTAAGTAATGGTAAAGTTTTGGAATTTAATACTGTTGGTGCTGGCTTTAAAGCAGCCAACTATTCAGGATCCCACGGCATTGATGACGATCTCGTCTTTGTGGTTTCTCGTGAGCAAATCAACGAAATCATACAAGGCAGAATTGTAAATGTATGTTTTGCGCTTAACGGTACAAGAATGATTGACTATAAGGTCGAGAATAATCGTTTCTCTGAAGCCTTGAGTCAGCAACTCGAGGTTCTTGATGGCAATGAAAACCCAATTCCTGGTGACATTGACCGATACCTTGTGCCATTACAGATGGTCACTCCTGAAAGGTAACCAACCAAACCTGATATTGCTGAAATAAAAAGTGAATTGGCGAAGCAACAATTGATGTTCGGGAACGAGCTGTGCCATAATTGTCACCACTAAAGTAGTTTTCAGCTGAACCAAAATACCAGCAATATCATTTGCAAAATAGTGGTAAAGCATTGTATCTTTGTGGCTTTAAACTGTTGCATGATATGATGAAGATGAAGACATTTCTGATAATGGCACTTATGCTGCTCACCATGGGCTGCACCCTGCAGTCTCGAGAAGACATTGCAGAGAAGATAGGGAGGGCCATGATAAAAAAGACCGAGAAGAGCGTTAACGCGCGCATTGAGAAGATGGTTAAAGGTATGCTCATTTACCCCGAGAGCTACCAGCCTATCAATACGGACATGGGGATTGTGACAAACAACATGATCATCTATGACTCGGACGCATTTCTTGCGCTGCATGATCTAAAAAATGCCATCGATGACTTCGATAAAAACTATGGCAACGACACCACCTCGCAGGCTGCCCGTCAGGAACTGGAAACCATCCAAGCCATGACGGACGTCGTGGTTGACGTAGCCAATAAAATCGAGAATCGCCCAGTTGAGTTTGAGGCCATCGATGCCTACCATCAGTTCTATGCCGAAGATCGTCCTGGGCACCAGGTCAAGAAAGGTTATCACTTCATCCTCCACAAGGACAACCGCATCACCTTGCTCTGTGAGCATGAAGAGTTATTGCGCATATCAGCGTTCACCAAGGAGTTGTTTGGTGCACCGCCCAGATTGCCTCATTAAATCTGAATTATCTGAAATCGAGCAAGGCGGCGGGACCGTGGTGTGGTCTCGCCGCCTTGACGGTTATTGACGGGGGCTCGCAATTAAGCCCTTGATGGGATTCAAAGTTACTTCTTGTAGGCGCTGATGATGTTGTCGATGGTGTCATCGATGCGCATCTTGTAGAACGAGCGCCAAACGAAGAAGATGGCCACGAGGACGAAGATGATGCCAATCCAGGGAGCATACTCGCGGAAGTTCTCGCTGATGGCGATCTCCATTGCCAGCATACCAAACAGGGTGGTGAACTTGATGATGGGGTTCAACGAAACCGATGAGGTGTCCTTGAAGGGATCGCCCACGGTGTCGCCGACAACCGAAGCATCGTGCAGGTCGGTGCCCTTGAGGTCAAGGTCAACCTCGACGACCTTCTTACTGTTGTCCCAGCTGCCACCAGCATTGGCCATGAACACGGCCTGGAAGAGACCGAACAGGGCAATCGAGATGAGGTAGGAAACAAACAGCGAGACGGCATTGTTGCCACCCACGCTACCGGGCGAAGCCAAGCAAGCGAAGCCCAGCGCGAAGAAGAAGATGGCCAGGAAGATGTTGAACATACCCTTCTGAGCATACTGTGTGCAGATTTTCACCACCTCGACCGAGGACTTGGTGTCGGCCTTCTTGGGGGCGTTGGGGTCGAGCTTGATGTGGTCCTTGATGAAGGCAACAGCACGGTTGGCGCCCACGGTCACAGCCTGAGTCGATGCACCGGTGAACCAGTAGATGACGCAACCACCCAGCAGGAAGCCGATGATGGTGTAGGGGTTCAACAGGTTGAGCAGCGAAGCGGGATCAACACCGAGGGTCTTCTGGATCATGAGGATGATGGAGAAGATCATCGTGGTAGCACCCACAACGGCGGTACCGATGAGCACGGGCTTGGCAGTAGCCTTGAAGGTGTTGCCAGCACCGTCGTTCTCCTCGAGGTAGTGCTTGGACTTCTCCCAGTCGGGCTTGAAGCCGTAGTCACGCTCGATCTCGGCATCCTTGTCGGGCACTTCCTCGATGAGGGAGAGCTCATAGACGCTCTGTGCGTTGTCGGTCACGGGGCCGTAGCTGTCGACAGCGATGGTCACAGGACCCATGCCGAGCATACCAAAGGCCACCAGACCGAAAGCGAAGATGGCGGGATAGGACATCAGGCTCTCGGGAATATCGATCGAGAAGGCATAGCCGACGAACATCAACAGCACAAATGCCAGACCCGTCCAGAAACCCGAGAAATTACCAGCCACAAAACCGCTGAGAATGTTCAACGAGGCACCACCGTGGTGGGAAGCCTTAACGACCTCCATCACATGGCCACTCTTGGGCGAGGTGAAAATCTTGGTGATCTCGGGGATGAGGGCAGCGCCCAGCGTACCCATCGAGATGATGCTTGCCAATTGCCACCACAGGTTGGGTTGACCGTCAATGCCACCGAGCTGCAAGTAGGAAACGGCATAGGTTACCACAATGCTGAGCACGCTTGCAATCCACACGAGAGAGGTGAGCGGCTTCTCGAAATCGAGGCTGTCCTTGCCAGAATAGATGGCCTTGCAATAAGCCTTGTTGATCCAATAGGCAACCACCGAAGTGATGACCATGAGGATGCGCATCGAGAAGATCCAAACGAGCAGGTTCTTCTGCATATCGGGATTGTTAACAGCAAGCAGGATGAACGACACCAGAGCGACACCGGTCACGCCATAGGTCTCGAAACCGTCGGCCGTGGGACCCACGCTGTCGCCAGCGTTGTCACCAGTACAGTCGGCAATCACACCAGGGTTGCGGGGATCATCCTCACCAATCTTGAATACCACCTTCATGAGGTCGCTGCCGATGTCGGCAATCTTGGTGAAGATACCGCCAGCGATGCGCAGCGCACTGGCACCGAGGCTCTCACCAATGGCGAAGCCAATGAGGCAGACACCAGCCAGATTGCAGGGCACATAAAGCAGGATGGCCAGCATGATGATGAGCTCAACGCACACCAGCATCACGCCGATGCTCATACCTGCATTCAAGGGGATATTGAGCAGGCGCAACGGGTCGCGGCGCAACGATGCAAACGCCATGCGGGCGTTGGCATAGGTGTTCATGCGGATACCATAGGCAGCCACGGCATAGGAGCCGAGCATACCGATCACAGTCGAGAGGAGGATGATGAGCACCTCGCCCACCGACATGTGGCTCAATCCACCAAAGTAGAAAGCGACCACCACACCGATGAAGACAAACAGGATGGCCAGGAATCGGCCCTGCTGCTTGAGGTAGGTAGAACAAGTCTTGTAAATCACCTCACCGATCTCCCGCATTGCAGGATGAACGGGCAGGCTCTTGGTTTTCATGAAGTGATAGACACCAAACAACATTCCCAGCACACACACCAGGAAACCCCAATGCAAGAAACTAAACTCATGCAGGGACTGCGGCATCACTAAGTCGGCTTCACTTGCACTGAGCCCCAGACTTGTGGCCAGTGCCATGAGAAAAACTAAGGATTTCTTCATAGATTTACGTTAAATTACTTTTATTGTGTTTATGTATAGTTTTATCGTCGAACGGTTTTCAGGTGAAGTCAAGGAGAGTATCCTCCCAGAAATCGCCCGCAAAGATACTACCATTTTTTTTAATAGGTGTACTTTTATTAAGAAATTAACACCGCGAACGACAAAAAAATCTGCCGCACGATGCAAAAAAGAGAGAAAAAGTGGCAAAAACTCGGAATTCCACAATTTAGCGTGGCAAATTGCCGAATCTTGAGGCGAAAAACTGGCAAATGCTCAAATTACAATCTGTAACCTATATAGGCATTATTCAAACACATAGTTAAAGAAATCATGCAAAGGTTTGAGAGGTTGTAAGTCGGCAGCGACCCTCTCGACCCAATCATCGCAATCAAAGTAATGCTCGTCGATGTGCTTGACCAGCAGATACTCCTTCATCTTGAGGTATTGTGCCATGGGATGATCCTTGGGGTAGCCCTTGGGGATGGTCTTGAGCGACTGCGACATCCACTGGTATCTTGATGTGATCTCGGGATTGCCGATGATGTTGAGGAACTCTTGTGGCTCGGCATCGATGAGTCCTCGCAGCTGATCGAGTATTGCCTTGTCGGGCCACCAGATGCCACCACACAGCATCATCTCCTGAACGCCAAAGTGGACATAGTAGCACGACTGGACCGTGTGCCTCCCACCCTTGCCGATGACGCCAGAGAAGTAGTTCTTGTAGGGGCTCTTGTCATGAGAGAAACGGATGTCGCGATAGATGCGGTAAACACTGTCCTTGACGGCGAGTCCCCGAGCTTGAGGGTCAAAATCGGCCACGAGCGCAATGAGCCGCTCCATGTCCTGTTCCCAAGCCCCTCGCAGGGCATCATACTGTGACTTATGGGCCTTGAACCAGGTCCGGTCGTTATTGATGGCCAACTGGCGGAGGAATGCCAGTACCTCGTGCATATTGCTTGCTGATTTCATCATTGCATCAGATTAAATTGAGGTGCAAAGGTAAGAAAAAACCAACGGCTGAGCAAGCTTTCGGCGATTTGCATTTCACGCATCAGGACCGCTTGTCGTGGGTCGTGTCCGACTGCTGGACGATACCGAGCCATAATGATTAATTGATGAATACCGCACAATTATTCCAGTTTATGGGAGTTTGACGAGATTTAAAAAGAAATCGATTATCACCAAAAACGACATTTTTTAAAAAAATACAAAATAAATTTGGTCATAACGTAATAATCATTTAATTTTGGGGCGTGGTTATCGACAAATGTTTATCCATCATAATTATTCTAACCTATATTATTGTTTTAATCCTTAAAGGCTTATGAAGAAAGTTTTATTTTTCCTGACAGCAGCGATAATGGCGATGTCCTTATCGGCGGCACCAGTGGACCAAGTCACGGCCACAAAGAAAGCCCAAAGTTTTCTGACCAATGAGTTCTATGCCGGGAAATTCATGTCCCCGGGAGCTTTGCAACCCGTACTACTCAAGGCAGAGATGGGCAAAGCAAAGCTCAATCAACCCGTGTATTACATCTTCAACACAGCTACCACATTTATCGTAGTGGCCGGTGATGACCGCGCCGAGGAGATCCTGATGGTAGGCGATCGCCCGTTGCGAGACGTGAACAACCTGCCATTGGGCCTGCGCGACCTGCTGGGCCAGTACAAAGACCAGATCTCATTCCTGCAAGAGCATCCAGGCCTGCAGTCCAACACGCTGCGCGTTGCCAAAAACGCAACGCTTAACGCGACGACCTATGGTCCGTTGCTGACATCTATCTGGGACCAGTCAGCCCCCTTCTACAACCAGTGCAAGTTTGGCAGTTACCAGTGCTTGACCGGCTGTCCTGCGACATCGGCCTCGATGGTATTCCACTACTGGAAGTACCCGACGGCAGCCACGCCCGCCGTTCCCGGCTACAAGTCCACGATCAGCTACTCGAGCTATGGTTCCACGAGCTACACCCACTCGGCGTTGCCCTCGGTAACGTTTGACTGGGCCAACATGCTGGACGATTATACAGGCAGTTACACAACCGCTCAAGGCAATGCCGTTGCCACGCTGATGCACTATGTGGGTCAGGCCGAGCGCATGGGTTATGGAACGAGTGCCGCTGGTGGTAGCGGCGTGAGTGTTGACAGTGTGTGCAACATCCGCGACGCTTTCATCTTCTTTGGCTATGACTCGAGCACCACGCGCTTTGTGAAGAAGACCAGTGCCTACAGTGGCGGAACGACGCTCTACAGCGACAGCCAGTGGGGCGCCCTGATCCAGGAGGAGATGGCTGCCGGCCGTCCCATCGTGTTCTGTGCCGTGAGCACCAGCGGTGGTGGTCACGCCTTCAACGTGGATGGTTACAACAGCAGCACCAACAAGTATCACGTCAACTTCGGCTGGAGCGGCGACGGTAACGCCTGGTGCTCGCTGAACTCCTTTGGCTACAGCAGCTACAACTTCAACGTCTATCAGCAGATGGTTATCGGCATCCAGCCGCCCACGAGCACACCTGCTACCCCGACGTTGACCGTCAGCCCCACCTCGCTGTCCTTCAGCACCACCGCCGGCCAGACGGTGAGCAAGACTTTTGTAGTCACCGGCAGCAACCTGACCGGCAACGTGACGCTGACCAAGACCGATGCTAATGGTGCCTACACCATCTCACCGACCACCATCAGCGCCAGTGCAGCCGCCAGCGGTGCCACCGTCACCGTGACCTACAAGCCCACGGCAGCTGGCACCCACACCGGTAGCATCGCCATCGCCAGCAGCGGCGCCACGAGCAAGAGCGTTTCGTTGAGCGGAACCGCAACCGCTGCCGCCCTGGAGACCTACACTCCCGTGATGAGCGCCGCCAACAGCAGCTACATCACCACCAACAGTTTCCGCGCCAACTGGACCGACCAGACCTCGAGCAGCAACGTGTCGAGCTACACCCTGCAGGTCAACGAGAAGGGTAGCACCCCCGCCACGAGCCAGCTGGCCAGCATCGACCTGAGCGGTGTGACCCAGGTGACCAACTCCGAGGGCTACCTGAGCGATGTGTCGAGCAGCATCACGAGCTACTTGAGCACGGGCTGGACGGCATCGACCTATGTGTATGCCAACACGGGCATGCTCATCACCGGCGGCAATCTGGTATCGCCCACCTACAGCCTGAGCGGCTACAGCCAGGTGACCGTTAAGGTGAAGGCCTACAGCTACTACTCGAGCTACTATGGCAACGCCACCCTGAGTGTGGGCACCGGCAGCGCCTCCAAGACTCAGACGCTCACCGACACCGACACCGAGTACACCTTTGTGCTCAACTGCTCATCGAGCGACAAGGTGACCATCGGCTCCACCAGCAACTACATCAGCGTGAGCAGCATCAAGATCTATGCCGGCGATGCATCGTCGCTGAGCATGCTCAAGGCTACCGAGAGCGGCGGCGAGACCAGCCGCACCATCACGGGTATCACCAACAAGTACTACACCGTGAACAACCTCAAGGAGGGCGGCACATTTGTATATAAGGTGAAGGCCATCTACACCGACGGCACCGAGAGCGCCTGGAGTAACGAGCAAGAGGTGACCCTCAACGAGGCCACCGTCGCCACCCCGACGCTGACGGTAACGCCCACCTCGCTGAACATGTCGGCCTACACGGGCGAGACGGCAACAGCCACCTTCAAGGTAACGGGTGCCGACCTGACCGGCAACGTGACGCTGACCAAGAGCGGCTCGAGCGTGTTCTCCATCACGCCGACGACCATCACCGCCGCCAATGCCGCCAACGGCGTGACCGTGACCGTGACCTATGCACCCACCGCAACCGGCACGCAGACGGGCGCCATCACCATCGCCAGCAGCGGAGCCGAGAGCAAGACCGTCACCCTGACGGGTACCGCCACGACGGCCCCCATCACCACCTACACTCCCGTGATGAGCGCCGCCAACAGCAGCTACATCACCAGCTCGAGCTTCCGTGCCGACTGGACCGACCAGACCTCGAGCAGCAACGTGGCCAGCTACACCCTGCAGGTGAACGGCCAGGGAGGTTCGACCCCGTCGACCACCCCGACCCTGCTTGGCACGATCGATGGCAGCGGCTACACCGGCAGCTACAAGACCATCACGCTGAGCTCGCCGTGGGGCGGCAGCAACGTCAAGGGTGGTAACAACGCCGTTTACTTCACCAAGAGCGGCAAGATCACCTTCACGATCCCGTCGGGCTACAGCAATGCCACCTTCAGCGTCAAGATCACGACCGTGACCGGCACCTATGGCACGGGCAACATCACCGTGGGCTCGACCAAGACCACTGCCGTGGGCCACACCTTTGCCAAGGGTGAGACCTACACATGGATTGTGACCGGCAGCGCTGGCGAGGTGATCACCTTGACCACCACCGACAGCAGCTACTCGCCCGACATGTCGCTGATTGAGGTGTATGCAGGCAACAACACCACACTCAATGCTACCGAGACCGGCGATACCACCGCACGCACGATCACCGGCATCACCAACAAGTACTACAACGTGAGCGGACTGACGGCAGCCACGACCTACACCTACAAGGTTAAGGCCATCTACACCGACGGCAGCGAGAGCGCCTGGAGTAACGAGCAGACTGTAACCCTCAAGGAGGAGCAGCAGGCCGCAACGCCGACGCTGACCGTGACGCCGACCAGCCTGAGCATGACAGCTAACGTGGATGGCACCAAGACTGCCACCTTCAAGGTAACGGGCGCCGACCTGACCGGTAACGTGACGCTGTCGCTGAGCGGAGCAAGCGTCTTCAGCCTGTCGACAACGAGCATCACCGCTGCCAATGCCGCCAACGGCGTGAACGTGACCGTGACCTATGCACCCACGGCCTATGGCACCCAGACCGCTACCGTGACCGTTGCCAGCTCGGGAGCCGAGAGCAAGACCGTTGCCCTGACCGGTAACGCCACCATCTCGAAGTCTAATCCCGTGCTGACTGCCGCCACCAACATCAGCGGCACCAGCTTCACCGCCAACTGGACCCACGACGTATCGTCGTCGACCGTATCGAGCTACACGCTCTATGGCACGCTCACGGCACAGCCTGGCGGCGGTGACGAGCCCAGCGCAACCCTGTTGGGCAGCATCGACGGCAGCAACTACTCAGGCAGCTATGCTACCGTGACGCTGACCTCGCCCTGGAGCGGCACCAACGTCAAGGGCGGCAACGGAGCCGTTTACACCAAGAACTCAAGTTCATCATGGTGGTGGAGCTCGACGACAACCTATGGTTACATCTACTTCACCATCCCGTCGGGTTACAGCAATGCAACCTTCACCGTTCAGGTGACCACTGCCAACACAAGCTATGGTACCGGCAACATCACCGTGAAGTCGGCCAGCACCTCGGCCGTGGGTCACACCTTCGCTAAGGGAGAGACCTACACCTGGACCGTTACTGGCAGCGCAGGCGACAAGATCGCCATCTACTCGACCGACAGCAGCTACTCGCCCGACATGACGATGATCAGCGTGTATGCCGGCAGCGGCACCCTCAATGCCACAGCGACGGGCGACAACACCGACTTTGTCATCACCGACATCGAGGCCGGCAGCACAGGCATCACCTTGAGCAACCTGGTTGAGGGCGGCACCTACAGCTACTATGTAGTGGCCAACTATGTCGATGGCACCACTGGCACGAGCAACACCCAAGAGGTAACGCTCGTGAGTCTGAACATGGGTGACAATACCGCGATCAGTTCGATTGCCGCCGATGGCGACGAGATTGAGTCGGTAACCTATGTCAACATGTCGGGAGTCCAGAGCAAGGAACCGTTTGATGGCGTGAACATTGTCGTTACCCGCTACAAGAGCGGAGCCGTGAAGAGCAGCAAGGTGCTGTTCTAAAAAAAGGCAACATGGCCTTTGAAGCCAGATTAGCCTAACCCACTAACAATGAGGGTGGTGCCGAAAATAAGGGCATCATCCTCATATTTTTTTGCCGAAAAAACCAAGAAAACTTTTGGAGTTTTAAAAGTTTTCTATAATTTTGCAGCCCAAAAGATTGGGACAACTATAAATAGACGAATTGCAAGTCACTTTGTGTTTATAGAAGGTTCTCAGGAACAGGTTTAGAATCAGCTTGTAAAACAAAAAAATGGATATTAAGGAACGCATCATTACTGAGTGCAATAAAATGCTGATGAGCGTGGGTGTGACATCGATGACGATGGATCATGTGGCCCATGCCTGCGGCATATCGAAGCGCACATTATACGAGGTATTTCCAGACAAGCGCACCCTCATCACCGAATGCATTAGGCACAACCATGAGACCAAGAATGCCGAGGTGAAAGAAATCTTTGAACATGCCAATAATTGCTTTGAGGCCATGTTCCAAGTGTATTCCCGTGCCAAACGGATGTATGAACAAACATCGGTAGCGTTTGTAAACGACATCAAGCGTTTGTACCCTGACGTGTTTGAGCAGCACATCAGCAGCGAGAAGGTGACCGTTGACGGCCTGGCCGATGTCCTGCGCAAGGCTCAGGACGAGGGACTGGTGATCAAGCGGATCAATCCCGAGATTGCGGCCTACCTGTTTGTGGTGTCGATGCGAGAGTTGCACAACTCCAAGAACGGTGAGAAATATGGTTTCAAGCAGTCGGATTTGTTTGACCATGTTTTCATCAGTTTCTTGCGTGGCGTGGCATCGAGCAAGGGCATTGAGATGATCGATTATCTGGAGCAACAAAATCAAGAAAAACAATAAAACCGAAATACTAATGTTCAACAAAAAAGTTTACTACATTATTCTATTAATGTTATTAGGCGGTGCCGTGAGCGCACAGGCTCAACTATCGCTCTCGCTCGACGAGTGCATCCGCATCGCCCTGAACGAGAATCCCACCATCAAGGTGCAAGAGATGGAGATCACGCGAGTGGACTACAGCCGCAAGGAGGTCCTGGGTCAGTTGCTGCCGTCGATCAACCTGGCCGGCCAGTACACACGCAACCTGGCGTTGCAGACGATGTACATGGACACCCCCAATGGGTCGATGGCCATCAAGATGGGCAATGACAACACCCATGCTGCCGGCCTGCAAGCCTCCATCCCCCTGGTGGTTCCGCAGCTGTGGAAATCCATCAAGCTGAGTGAGAACCAAATCCTGCAGAATGTGGAGAAGGCGCGGGCCAACAAGCTGTCGCTGGTGAATCAGGTGGAGAAGGCTTACTATGCCCTGCTGCTGGCTCAGGACAGCAAACGCGTGATTGAGGAGAACCACGCCACAGCCAAGTTGAATGCCGACATCTACCAGAAGAAATATGACCTGGGAGCCGCGTCGGAGTATGACGTGTTGCGAGCCAATGTGGCCGTGACCAATCTGGAGCCCTCGATTCTCGAGGCCGAGAACTCGATCAATGCCCTGATGCTGCAACTCAAGGTGCTGATGGGCATGGATGTGCGCACCCAGATTGCTCCAAGCCAGCAATTGAGCGACTTCAGGGGCGAGATGTATGCCCGCGCGCTGAGCAACACCGTGGGTAGCGACACCACTCTGGCCAACAACACCAGCCTCAAGTCGCTGGATCTGCAGACCGATTACCTGAAAAAAGCCCTTGACGTGCAGAAGATGTCGTGGTACCCCACCCTCTCGGGCAGTGCGAGCATCATGTGGCACTCGATGAACAACGGTAGCCCGTTCTCGGGCCTGCGCTGGAGCCGCGCCTCAAGCGTGGGCTTGACGCTGGCATTCCCCATCTTCCAGGGCGGACAGCGCTATTACAAGCAGAAGCAAGCCGAGATTGCTGTCGAGGAGATGAAGTGGCAGCGCGAGAACCTGGAACGGAGCCTGCACATGCAACTCGAGACCCAAAACGATGCCATCGCCAAGAGCCTCAAGCAAATCGAGAGCAATGAGGGCGGAGTGCAGATGGCTCAAAAAGCTAACGACATCATGCAGAAGAGCTTCAAGATTGGAGCCGCCTCGTTTATCCAGCTGCGCGACACCGAGGATGCACTGATGGCTGCCCGCCTGGCCTATTATCAAGCGATCTATAACTACCTGGTGGCCGAGAGCGACCTGGAGTATGTGCTGGGCAACACGCACTATGTTAGATAAAAGATAAGAGATATTACAGAGAATATAACATACAATAAAATAAACGATGATGAAGATCAAGAGATTTTTACCGATTGCGATGATCGTGCTGGCACTGGCATCGTGCTCGAGCAAAGACGAGAAAAAGACAGCCCAAGTGAAGGAAGAACTGCCCATCGTGGAAGTAGCTACCATCGGCGAGGAAGCCGTGCGGCAGACGAGCGAGTACACGGGCACCGTGGAGGCATTCAAGACCAACAACATCTCGTCGAACAGCGGTGCGCGCATCAAGCGCATCCTGGTTGACGTGGGTTCGCGCGTGGCCAAGGGCCAGCGCCTTGTGATCCTGGATGACGTGAACATTGCCCAACAACAGATTGCCCTTGCCAACCTGAAGAGAGAGCTTGACAGAGCAACCGAGCTGGTCAAAATCGGCGGCGGCACGCAGCAGCAGGTCGACCAGCTGAAGGCCCAGTATGACGCCAACGCCCGTGCCATCCGCACGATGCAGGAGAACACGGTATTGACCTCTCCCGTGAGCGGTGTGGTGACAGCCAAGAACTATGACGCAGGCGACCTGCCCGCAGGCTTGCCCGTGCTGACCATCGAACAACAGCAGCCGTTGAAGGTGATCGTTAACGTCAACGAGACCGAATACCCCAAGGTGAAGCGCGGCATGCCCGTGACGGTGAAGTTTGACACCTATGGAGACGAGGTGTTCCAGGGTCAGGTTTACCTGATTCACCCGACAGTTGATGCCACGAGCCGCACCTTCCAGGTCGAGGTGACCATCACCAACCGCGGTGACAAGGTGCGCACCGGCATGTTTGCGCGCGTGAACTTCAACTATGGCACCAGCCACAGCGTCGTTGTTCCTGACCGCGCCGTGCAGAAGCAGGTGGGCTCGGGCGTCCGCTATGTGTGGGTTTACCAGGGCGGCGAGGTCGAGCTGCGTGAGGTAGAACTTGGTCAGCGCCTTGAGGACCGCTATGAGATCAAGGGCGGTCTGGCAGCCGGTAGCCAAGTCGTTATCGCAGGAGCATCGCGCCTGACCGATGGAGCCAAAGTAGAACTCAAGAAATAACCCGCAATCAAGATCACACACTATGAGTTTATATTCCAGTTCAGTAAAACGACCGGTGACCACGACCCTGGTGTTTGTGGCACTGATCGTGCTGGGTCTGTTCTCGCTGCGCAATCTGCCCATCGACCTGTTTCCCGATGTTGAGACCAACACCATCATGGTGATGACCTCCTATGCGGGCACCAGTGCGTCGGACATCGAGCAGAATGTGACCCGTCCTCTTGAGAACACGCTCAACTCGGTTGAGCACCTCAAGCACATCACGTCGAACAGCCGTGAGAACATCTCTATCGTCACCCTGGAGTTTGAGTATGGCTATGACATTAACGTGCTCACTAACGACGTGCGTGACAAACTTGACATGGTGTCGAGCATGCTGCCCGATGATGCCAACACCCCCATCATCTTCAAGTTCAGCAGCGACATGATCCCCATCGTGTTGCTGTCGGTCGAAGCAACGCAGAGCATGCCCGGCTTGTACAAGATTCTGGACGAGAACGTGGCCAACCCGCTGGCTCGTGTGGATGGTGTGGGATCGGTGTCGATTGCCGGTGCCCCCAAGCGTGAGGTCCACATCTACTTGGACCCGTTGCGCATGGAGGCCTACAACCTGAGCGTCGAGACCGTGGCCGCCCTCGTGGGAGCCGAGAACCGCAACATTCCCGGCGGTACGTTCGACATCGGTAACGAGACCTACCCCTTGCGTGTTCAGGGCGAGTTTACCGACCCCCAACAGATGAGTAACATGGTCGTGGGCATGTCGCCCACGGGAGGTGTCGTGCACCTGAGTGACGTTGCCCGCATCGACGACTCGCTCGAGGAGCGAGCCCAAGAGAGCTTCAGCAACGGCCAGAAGGGTGCGATGATCATCGTGCAGAAGCAGTCTGGTGCCAACTCGGTGCAGATTTCGGACAAGATTGCCAAGGAGCTGCCCCGCATCCAGAAGAACCTGCCCAGCGACGTGAAGCTGGGTTACATTGTGGACACGAGCGACAACATCCGCAACACCATCGGCTCACTGGTCGAGACGGTGCTTTTCGCCCTGTTGTTTGTGGGCATCGTGGTGTTTGTGTTCCTGGGACGCTGGCGTGCCACCGTGATTGTGCTGGTGACGATCCCCATCTCGCTGATCGCATCGTTCATCTACTTGTATGCCACTGGCAACTCGCTGAACATCGTGTCGCTCTCGGCACTGTCCATCGCCATCGGTATGGTGGTCGATGATGCCATTGTGGTTCTCGAGAACGTGACGACGCACATCGAACGCGGCTCGGCCCCGATGCAGGCCGCCGTCAACGGCACCAATGAGGTGGCCCTGTCGGTTATGGCATCGACGCTGACTTTGATTGCCGTGTTCTTCCCGTTGACGCTGGTCAAGGGAATGACCGGTGTGCTGTTCAAGCAGCTGGGTTGGATGGTGACCATCATGATGGTGCTGTCTCTCATCTGTGCCTTGATGTTGACCCCGATGTTGTGTAGCCGCCTGCTGCGCCTTAACGTGACCGACACCAAGATTTTCAAGAAAGTGTATGGCCCCATCCTCAAGGTGCTCGACAAGATCGATGACTTCTATGCCAAGGTGCTTGACGTGTGTGTGTCGCACCGCTGGATCACGTCGGTCACCGCATTGGGCATCTTTGTTGCCTCGATGTTCCTGATGAAGTTTATCGGCACCGAGTTCTTCCCCACCAACGATAACGGCCGCCTGGGTGTGTCGTTAGAGCTCCCCATCGGATCCCGCGTCGACCTGGCCAAGGACGTATCGCAGCGGCTGTACAAGGAGTGGACCACCAAGTATCCCGAGATCAAGGTGTTTAACTACACTGTGGGTCAAGCCAGCAGCGACAACACCTTTGCCTCGATGCAGAATAACGGTTCACACATCATCTCGATGAACATCACCCTGACCGACGCCAACAAGCGCGACCGCAGCATTACCGAAATTGCCGGCATGATGCGTGAAGACCTCAAGCAATATCCCGAGTTGAAGAAGGCCCTGGTCAATGTGGGTGGTTCCCGTGGCGGCGGCATGAGCGGCCAGTCAACACTGAACTATGAAATCTACGGCTATGACTTCACCAAGACCGATAGCGTGGCCCAGCGCCTGAAACGCATCCTCGAGAGCGTGCCTGGTGCTGCCGACATCAACATCAGCCGCAGTGACTATCAGCCCGAGTATCATGTGGACTTTGACCGCGAGAAGCTGGCCATGTACGGCTTGAACCTGAGCACTGCCGCCAACGCGTTGCGCAACCGCATCAACGGCACGACGGCGAGCTACTTCCGCGAGGATGGTATGGAGTATGACATCAAGGTTATGTATGATCCCGAGCATCGTCGCAGCATCAGCGACATCGAGAACATCATGCTCTATAACACGATGGGTCAAGGCGTGCGCCTCAAGGAGGTGGGCACTGTCGTCGAGCGTTTCTATCCTCCCACGATCGAGCGCAAGGACCGCGAGCGCATCATCACCGTGTCGACTGTTGTCCAGGACCGCCCGATGAGTGAGGTGATTGCCGATGCCCAACCGCTCATCGACAAGATGGACAAGCCCGCCGAGGTGTCGATCGAGTTGAGCGGTAGCTATGAAGACCAGCAGGACTCGTTCGGCGATCTGGCCACCCTGGGACTGCTGATTATCCTGCTCGTGTATATGGTCATGGCCGGCCAGTTTGAGTCATTCACCTATCCTGCCATCATCATGACGTCGATCATGTTTGCCTTCTCGGGTATCGTGCTCATCCTGTTGCTCACCAAGACCAACCTGAACGTGATGTCGATGATTGGAGCTATCATGCTGATTGGTATTGTAGTGAAAAACGGTATTGTGCTCATCGACTACATCAACCTGAACCGCGAGCGCGGCATGAGCATCCGCCGCGCCGTGATCAATGGCGGTCACTCGCGTCTGCGTCCTGTGCTGATGACCTCGCTGACAACGATCCTGGGTATGGTTCCCATGGCAATCGGTACTGGTGTGGGTAGTGAGATGTGGCGCCCGATGGGTACTGCCGTGATTGGCGGTCTGACGATGTCGACATTGATGACGCTGCTGTTTGTGCCGACGATGTATACCATCTTTGCCTACAACGGCATCAGGCGCAAGCGCAAGCAGATGGATAAGGAACACTCGAAAAAATAATAGATAAAAAACAAGTGATAAAAAGATAAGAATTATCAGTAAAGAGATAATTATTATGAAAGCGATATTTATTGCCTTTGACGAGGCTTACTATGACAGGATTGTCGAGAAGCTGCAGCTGTTGAACTGCCGCGGCTTCACGGGCTGGCGCGAGGTGCAGGGCCGCGGCAGCAAGACCGGCGAGCCCCACTATGCCAGCCACGCGTGGCCCTCAATAGGGTCGGCAATCTTGACGGTGGTTGACGACCGCCGCGTGGATGCTGTGCTCGACGAGTTGCACCAGATGGACATAGCGACACCCAAGCTGGGCTTGCGCGCGTTTGTGCTTCCCGTTGAACGCACAATTTAGAACGCCCAAGGCGTCCCCTTACACACGTTATCGCTGGCTGACTACCAGAGTCGGCCGGCGATAATGCTTTAGGGGTAACGACATCAACATGGTTATCCACATTCAACCAACATGAAAAAGCCACGAACAACCTACCCAAGAGTCGTGCTGGCGGCAATATTCCTTCTCGCCATGGCCAGCACAGCGATGGGCTATACCTTTGAGGCCGGCGGCATCTACTATTTCACCAGCGGTAACATGGCAGTGGTCACCAGTGGGGACGATGATCACCCCTACAGCGGACATGTGTCTATTCCTGCCAGTGTCACTCACGATGGCACGACCTATCAGGTGATGGCCATCGGTAGCCATGCCTTTGAGTATTGCGATGCACTGACCGGCATTGACATTCCTGCCACTGTCACCACAATCGGGCAAAGTGCCTTTTACCGCTGCACATCGCTCACTGCTGTCACCATCCCCAACTCGGTGACAACGATTGACAGTTATGCCTTCAGTTTCTGCACCGCGCTCACGTCGGTGAGTTTGGGCACGGGCTTAGCCAGCATCGGGGAGAACGCATTCGCCTCGTGCGAGTCATTGACCGGCATCGTCATCCCGCGGTCGGTCCAGGCCCTTGCCGGCAATCCGTTCTACCGCTGCATCTCATTAACCTGGCTTGAGGTGGAGAGCGGGAACACCACCTATGACTCACGCAACCATTGCAATGCCCTCATCGAGACAGCAACCAGCACGTTGCTGGCAGGCTGTCGCACCACAACAGTCCCCGACGGGGTAACCATCATCGGCGACCACGCATTCTCCTCCCAGACGGGATTGACCGACATCAATTTTCCCAGTTCGGTGCGCAAGATCGGCAGGTATGCGTTCTATGACTGCAGCGGGTTGAAGAATGCCACGTTCGGCTCTGGATTGGAGTCTATTGATAATTATGCTTTTAGGGGTTGCACGAGCCTGAAACAATTAGATTTTCCTAATAGTCTCAAGATCCTGGGCGATTATTCCTTTGAGAGCTGCTCGTCATTGACAAGTGTCGACACAGGTGACGGTCTGGCGACCATCGGCTATGCCGCGTTCACCAACTGCATATCCCTGGATAGTGTCGCATTCGGCCAATCGGTACAGACCATTCACACCAGTGCTTTTAACGGCTGCAGCAGCCTGCGCAGCGCCATTCTGCCCGACGGTGTGAAGTCGATCGGCCAGTTTGCCTTTGCCTATTCAGGCATATCGCACCTGTGGCTTGGAAAGCACCTGACTGGGGGAATAGGAGATTATGCATTCCTGTGTTGTGGCAATCTGACAGATGTCATTATCCCCGATGGCGTGGTGAAGCTCAACAGCGAGACATTCCACTATTGCCACCGCCTGGCTCATGTGTCGCTGCCCTCAACACTGCGTGAAATAGGCCCTCGTGCATTCGCCTTGTGCGAATCATTGACCGCTATCACTATTCCTGCCGGAGTGACGACCATCGGGAACCGAGCGTTCTTCAGATGCACAAGTCTGGCCAGCATCGTCATCCCAAACGCAGTGACCAGCTTGGACGATGAAGCCTTCACCGACTGCACTGGACTGACGCAAGCCACCATCGGCAGGTCATTAGGAATTCTTGGGTCAGGGACTTTTTCAGGATGCCAAACATTATCAACCGTCTATTGCAAAGCCATAGAGCCACCCTTGATGCTTGATGCGAACACCTTTGCCAACTACTCTGATGCCGTCCTTTATGTGCCCACACCATCGGTAAACAGCTATCAAAATGCCATGCACTGGGAGCACTTTGGCCTGATTCTGGGGATGGACTTCACCGATCCGGGCGATGTCAATGGCGATCTCGAGGTCAATGTGGCCGACATCAACGCTGTCATCAACCTGGTGTTGTCGGGAAACGGCGACACCGGTGGCGACGTGAATGGTGACGGCCAGGTCAACATTGCCGACATCAACGCTATCATCAATCTGGTGTTGGGTGTCGGGAAATAGTCAGCCCTACCCTCTTGCCATAGCTTCTTTTAGGGGACTTCTATAAATTAGCTTGGAATGGATTTGGATTGATTTTCAATCAATTTGGATGCACCTCAGCAAATCGAGCAAGCTCATTTGCTTGCACAATTTTTCGAGTAGATTTTGACTTGACTCCGCAGGAGCATAGCAAGCTATGGTCCAACAAGGTAAGGCAAAAGATGCCGAAAAGCGGCCAAAATCATCCAACACTAAAAACTATCATTCGGTAATTGATAGAAATTCCCTTTAGTATTTCCTCTTGGTCGGAATGTGATCCTGGTGGCTCACTTCAGCTCCGCCCCATTGTGAATTAAGCCAAGCGACCTTCTTGTCAAAACAAGGTTTCTCAAAAGCGCGCATGCGGGCCGGGATATTGTCGCTGCTGTACTGTGGCCATCGCTTGTGGTCGCAATTGCCTGCGGCCTCAATTCTTGCGGTGAAGTCCTCCATGAATTGCTCCATGGCGGGATACACATCGTTATAGAAACGTCGCCAGTGATACATCACGCGTTGCTGAAAGTGAGGAAACTTGGCAATCTCGCTAATCCACCTCGAGCGACAGTAACTGGGCAGATTCTCATAGATGTATTCGTCAAACTCATACAATGAGCCGAAGCGCTGAAAAGAGCTGCCGCAATCCCACAGGGGTCCAAAAATCAGTTTTGTGTCGGCACCCTGCTGCTTGTACATGTAGCAGCTGCCCGAGAAGGCCTCGGGATTATCGACCGCCTCCTGGACAATGTAAAAGATGGCGAGCGAGTCGATGTCGATATACTTTTCCCACTCGGTGCTGCTCTTGTCGCTGCTATAGATGGCCTTGTCGGCCATGGTAAGGAAATTGGTGATGTAGTCCCGCTGCTGGGGGCTCAACAGTTCTGGGGAGTGTGGAGTGACCCAGAAGGGCATGCCATTACCCTCGATGAAAGAGATATTGCCCGGTTCAACATAGTTGTCGATCTCCAGCAACCAGCCGCCAGTGATGCGCTCGGGGTCGGTCTCATAATCATATTGCTCCTTGATATTGACACGGTCCTTGGCAACCCGGATTTTCTCGGTGAGGAAGTAAAGGCCGATATAGTCACCGTTGAGCACCACCTCGACGGGCTGCATGCGGGGGTTCCACGCCATGCCCATGCGGCGCCCGATTTCAAATGGCAGGGCATCGTTCAGCTGCCCCATCCAGAACTCAGCATTGGCCATCAGCACCCAGTGGCGGCTCGATGGCATGCCCAGCACCTTGTGTTTCTCATTGAACTTGAGGCGGTAGGGTTTCTTCTCGAGGTTGGTCCACGTGGCGTTGCCTCGCCCCTTGATTTCCATGGCGAGCGGAGCGTCCTTCGATCCGATGGATTCAAATCGCTGGTCGCCCTGATTGTCGAGCCACCATTGCGCCTGACAATACTCCTCCTTACTGTCGATCTCGCAGCTATCTTGAGTGTTAATAAAGAGCACAGGCAGTGTGCCCGAATAGAGTCCGGTGTCGACTGGTGTCACGACTGTGTCGGTGGGTTGCGGCGGCTGTGGAACAGGCTCGGGAACCGGCAAGGGCTCGTCTTCACAAGCCACAATAGCCAAGGTCAGCAGCAATAATGGTATCAAGAGGGTCGATATTTTCATTGGCAATCATCACTGTTTAATGGTCTTCTAACAATAGAACGTCATGTCCTTGAAAAAATTGCGTTCCACAATTCATTGGTCGCCATTAAGCGGTCACCCCAAGTCGATGTCCTGCATTGCAGCACGTTGAGGCGGCGCTCATCAACTGACATTCTGCATGATATTGACTTGCGGGAATGATAAATTTCGGGAAAACTGATTTTTAACGACTAAAATCATTACCTTTGCAGTCATGAAAAGAAATCTACTGGTCATATTGATGGTGCTGGTGGCGGCAATGACGCACGTCAGCATGGCGCAGTTCACTGCCGATCGGGGCAAGCCTGCCGCTACCAAGAAACAGCGTGTGGAGCCTTCCTATGCCTGGAGCGTTAGCGAGCCATTGGGGTTGCATTACCCTTCGACAATCGACACCCTGCACCTGGACTATCACCGCAGGATGGTGCCATCGGCAGTGAGCGACGCATGGGTGACGACGGGCAACTATGGTGCACCAGGCCAGAACCAGATATTCATGGACCGCCCATTGACGGGAGAATTCTTCTTTGAGGATGCCATCGGCGCCTGGATGCATGACCGGGGCACGATGCGCTACTACAACACGCGCATCCCCATGACGCTGTTGAGCCACTCGACCGGTGGAGACAAGTACAGCAATCAGGACCGCACACAATTGGAGTTCTCAGGCAACGTGAACCGAAAGACACAGTTGGGTGGTGGCCTGGATTACATCTACTCCAAGGGTTCCTATGACGTGCAGGCCGACAAGGACTTCACATGGCGGCTGTTTGGGTCGCACATGGGCGACCGATATGAGTTGCAGACGTTCTTCAACCACTACAACTACACCACCAAGGAGAGTGGCGGCATCACCGACGACCGCTACATCACCGACCCCGCCGAGGTGCAGGGAGGCGAGACTCGTGTGGACAACAAGAGCATACCCACACGGCTGAGCAGTGCTCACAGTCACCTGGAAGGCAGCCAACTGTGGCTCAACCAGCGCTACAAGGTGGGGTATTACCGCTATCGTCGCGACAGCGTGACCGACACGGTTATCGAGCGCACCTATGTGCCCGTGACAAGTTTCATCTGGACACTGGACTTCAAGCATGGCAAGCATCAGTTCCTGAATAGCTCCAGCAGTCAGGACGAATCATACTTTGCCCACCGCTACCTGAGCTTGGAGGGCACCGACGAGACGACGAGCTACTGGCGATTGCGCAACACCGTGGGTGTGTCGATGCTCGAGGGATTCAACAAGTGGGCCAAGTTTGGGTTTGCAGTCTATGGCACGCATGAGGTGAGGCGCTACACCCAGGTGGTCGACAGTGTTACAGGCACCGAGTTGCCAGCAGGCTTAGACACCCTGCCCGTGAGCGTGCCCCACCGGGCCACTCAAAACCTGGTGTGGATTGGAGGTCAGCTGACCAAGCAGCAGGGATCGTTGCTTAGGTATAATGCCACGGCCCAATTTGGTGTGATTGGCGATGCTGCTGGCGAGGTAGACATCACAGGCGATGTGACCACGCGCTTCAAGATGCTGGGCGACACGGTGAGCATCAAGGGATATGGCTACTTCAAGAATCTGAGCGTTCCCTACCTGCTACAGCATTTCGTCTCTAACCACTATGCTTGGGACAACAGTTTTGCGAAGACTAAACGCGTGCGCGTGGGCGGCGAGCTGGATATTCCCTTCTCGTGGACACACGTGAACGTGGGCTACGAGACACTCACCGACTACATCTACTGGAATGCCGATGGACTGCCCGCCCAGCACAGCGGTGCCATCCACGTGCTGAGCGCACGACTGCAACAAGGGTTGCATTTCAAAGCCTTCAACTGGGACAATAGCGTGACACTGCAGACGAGCAGCAACGAGACCGTGTTGCCACTGCCCAAACTGGCCTTGTACAGCAACTTGTATGCCCGCTTTGCCATCGCCCGCGTGCTACACGTGCAAGTAGGCATCGACGGCAACTTCTACACCAAGTATCATGCCCCGGCCTATAACCCCGCGACGATGACGTTCCACAGCCAGCAGGAGATGGAGTGCGGTGGTTTTGCTTTTATGAACCTGTATGCCAACTTCAAGATGAAACAGGCGCGGTTCTTTATCGCCTGGACTCACTTCAACCAGAAGATACATAGCGGCGACGCCTACTTTGCCACCCCCCACTATCCGCTGAACCCCGCCCGCCTGCAACTGGGCGTGAGCGTCAACTTTGTCAACTAACCCTCAACGATTAGTTTTAAAAGGACAAAGGACAATGCCATCAGGATCAAAGCAACGCTTAAAGCCAATGTAGGCCATCTGGCAACAATGTCGTTATGGGCCCCGAAAGGGGGCCACTCGCTGCGACAAACCGACTCCAGTGAAATCACATGCTTCTGATGTAATTGCGCATCCCTCAGCCCGCACGAGGTCTTTCAGCCTGTACACCCTGGGGGTGTCTCAAGTCAAGGCCGCTGGCCTGCTAAACTTTCCCCGGACACCAATGATATTACTCGCATGACAGCAAAGTGGCGCGGCGGGAGATTTTAGGATATTGGAGAAAAATTTTGTGGTCTTTGGGTTTTTATGTAATTTTGTCGGCGTAGAACAAAACGACTTCACAACAAATATCATTAACATCAATACAACTCAAAGAAACTACATTATGCCAAAGATTTCACAACGCAGTGTTGACATGCCTGCTTCTCCGATCAGAAAGCTGGCTCCGTTTGCAGCCGATGCCAAGAAACGCGGTATCAAAGTGTATCACCTGAACATCGGTCAGCCCGACCTGCCCACTCCCGAGGAGGGTCTGGAGGCGTTGAAGCATGTTGACCGCAAGGTGCTTGAGTACAGCCCCTCACAGGGTTATCCCCAGTACCTGGAGAAGCTGGTGGGCTACTACAAGCGCTATGACATCGACCTGAGCGTTGACGACATCATCGTGACCTGTGGTGGCAGTGAGGCCGTGCAGATGGCCTTCATGGTGTGCTTGAACCCCGGTGACGAGATCATCATTCCCGAGCCCGCATACGCCAATTACATGGGCTTTGCCTGCGAGACTGGTGCTGTTGTGCGTACCATCACAACCCACATCGAGGACGGCTTTGCCCTGCCTCCCGTCGAGGAGTTTGAGAAGGTGATCAACGAGCGCACGCGCGCCATCATGATCTGCAACCCTAACAACCCGACCGGCACGCTCTACAGCCGCGAGGAGCTGATGCGCCTGCGCGACCTGGTAAAGAAATTTGACCTGTTCCTGTTTGCCGACGAGGTTTACCGCGAGTTCATCTACAGCGATGCCCCCTACACCAGCGCCATGCACCTGGAGGGCATCGAGGACAACGTGATCATGATCGACAGTGTGTCGAAGCGCTATAGCGAGTGCGGCATCCGCATCGGTGCCTTCATCACCCGCAACAAGGAAGTGCGCACTGCTGCCATGAAGCTCGCTCAGGCCCGCCTGAGTCCACCCCTGCTGGGCCAGATCGTTGCCGAGGCCTCGCTCGACGCACCGCAGGCCTATCACAAGGCCGTCTATGACGAGTACATTGCCCGTCGCAACTGCCTGGTCGAGGGTCTGAACAAGATTCCCGGCGTCTACAGCCCGATGCCCATGGGCGCCTTCTACACCGTTGCCAAGCTGCCGGTGAAGGACATCGACGACTTCTGCCGCTGGTGCCTTGAGGAGTTCAACTACGAGGGCGAGACCGTGATGATGGCACCTGCCAGCGGTTTCTATGCCACCAAGGGCCTGGGCAAGGACGAGGTGCGCATGGCCTATGTGCTCAAGATCGAAGACCTGAAGCGCGCCCTGGTAGTGCTCGAGAAAGCCCTCGAGGCCTACAACGCCCGCTAAATCAAGTTTTTCCCAAAACAACAGTATACACACAATACCGCCAGCCCGATTTTCACCACAGGGCTGGCGGTGTTGTGTGTGTTTTCCTTGCCCATGCAAGAGAAATATGCTAATTTTGCACGAACATTAGCATGGATGCCGAGAAAAGACATATTGATAATCATGCAGGGCAGCAACGGCTGGTCACGGTCGTTATCCCGCTCTACACCTTGAAGCTTAGCGACATCGACCTGCTGTCGTTGCGGCAATGCTTTAACGTGCTGGGCGGACATGACATCGCAGTAGTGAAACCCCGCAGCCTTGACATCACCGCATTGCCCTCACTATTGAGAGTGGATGCCCACTACAGGGTTGAGGAATTTGACGACCACTACTTTGCCGGCCGTGAGGGTTACAACCGGCTGATGCTCTCAACCGAGTTGTACAAGCGCTTTCTGGATTCCCGCTACATCTTCATCCACCAGACCGACGTGTTTGTGTTCCGTGACGAGCTGGAGCAGTGGTGCCAGCGTGGATATGACTACATCGGGGCACCATGGCTGCCGGCCACCGGTGACGTGAGCGGCTGGAACGTGGCACGCCGCGCCATCTACCTGATGCGCCGCTGTCTGGGCAAGTTCAAGTCACCATGCGATGCCATCAACCTGAAGTACAAAGTGGGGAACGGGGGCTGCTCGTTGCGACACACCCGCCACCTGCACGACACATCCCTCATGATGTCCGACCTGCTGACCCAAGCCGCCGACAACAGCGACCAGGGCAGCCGCAACTTTGAGGATGTCGTGTGGTCGGTGCGCGTTAATGAGCAACGGCCTGACACATTGCGCATCGCGCCCTATCAAGAGGCCGTCAGGTTCTCGATAGAATCCCACCCCAGCATGGCCATGCGTCTCACTGGCGGTGAACTGCCGATGGCAACGCATGCGTTTGCCCGCCGCCGCAACCGCTCCTACTGGAAACAATACATTCCTGGACTATAACCCTCTGACACTACATGATGAAACAATTACATACCGCTCGCCGAGGACAGATGCTCCTGTATGCCATCCTGCTCGCCATTGTAGTGGCCATCATGGTGGCCTTGAGCCTGTGTGACCGCCCCAAGGAAACTGCCGAGACGCGGCACAGCGGCGGTGACACCCTCGACATCGCCATCGAGTACTCGCCAGTGACCTACTACACCTATGCCGACACACTGGGGGGCTACAACTACGACCTGATGCGTCTCATATCCAAGCAAGTGAAATGTCCCATGAAGTTTCACCCCATGGTAACGCTCGAGAAGGCACTGACGGGTCTGGAAGAAGGCCGCTTTGACGTGGTGGTGGCACAATTCCCGATGACGGCAGGCGACACGTCGCGGTTTGCCTTCACCGACCCCATCTACATCGACCAGCAGGTGCTGGTGCAGCGCCGCGGCAGCCATGCCATACACTCGCAACTGGACCTGGCCGGCGACACGGTGTGGGTGGTGAAAGGCTCCCCCATGATCCAGCGCATCGCCAGCCTGAGCCGCGAGATTGGAGACACAATCTACTGCCATGTTGATGAACTGTATGGACCAGAACAACTGATGATGATGGTGTCGACGGGAGAGATCCGTTATGCTGTCGTCAACCGCTCGATAGCCCGTGCCATGGCACCGCGCCTGCCCAACCTGGACCGCTCGGTGGCCATCAGCCTGTCGCAATTCCAGTCATGGATAGTCTCGAAAGAGCGCAAAGGGCTGCGTGACAGCCTCAACCAGTGGCATCGGCAGGTGAAGCTCGACACGGCCTCCTACATGACCTTGCAACGTCGCTACTTTGGTGGGACCTTCCCAACACTGGCACGATAGTTTGGCACCTCAGCCATTGATGCAGGCATCATGGCATTCGGTTGGCACGATAATTGGATATTATCGGAGGCACCTCAGCCATTGATGCAAGCATCATGGCGTTCGGTTGGCACGATAATTGCAGGAGATATATACATTTTACCCATATTATAGACCCATTAGACAGCTATCCATCACAATATGCGCATCATCAGGAAGAAAAATCAATCAATGGCATCGACCCTTGAGGCAATCCTCAAGGCCAACAATTGCGTCTACGAGATTGAGAAAGATGAGAAATCCACCGTTCTCCACTTTGAGTTCCAGGCAGGCGAGTTTGTGGCCACAATCCGCAAGCAGGATGATTGCGTCGAGATCGTCTTTCCCAACATGGCATCGGTTCCACTGCACCAGCTGGAGCTGGTGCGCACCAAGTGTAATGAGCGCAATACCAGCAACATGTTGTTCAAGTATTACTACACACTTAACCACAAGAGCAACAAGGTGGATGTGCACATGTCCTTCTTCAACAACAAGATAGAGGCCGATGACCTGATTAATGAGTTGAAGGCGGCATTCTACTTCCAGCGAGAGTGGTTGCGCGACTTTGACGAGGCGGTGTCGTTGAGCAAGGATAGCGACACATGGGATTTGGAAAGTGAGCTATACAAGCACCATCGCGAGATGTTCATGCTGCGCCGCATGGAGCTGCGTCACCAGATGGGCAGCAGCGTTGCCAACCTGACAACAGACATGGCAGCATTGCCATTGTGGCAAATGATCGAGACCGTCATGCCGCTGCCCGAAGCACAGCTGCTGTTCATGACCGTGAATACCGTGAGCGGCCAAAGGCGCATTGACCAGGAGTCGGCGATGCGCAGTTATGACCTGCGGCGCGCTCTGGTTGACGGAGAAGGCACACAGGCCCACATCGTGCGAGATTATGCCTTGATCGACCTGCATTACACACAAGGTCGAGACCAGCAACCACGGTTGTTGACGATTGCCATCACCGCCGAGGGCGAGGACGATCAATCCATATACTCACGCGTGACCCTCACCCAGGTGCCTCGCAATGCAAGCCGGTTGAACTCGCTGAGCAATGAGAACCGGCCACCCCACAGCGTGAGCCTGCTGATTGCACTTGACCGCAGCGATGACCAGCAACGCCAGCGCGAGTTTGACTACATGTGGAGCGATGCTCAACTCAAGGTCAAAAACGGAGAAGAGGACGAGATGACCGAAGAACAGGAAATGCTCAGCCAGGTGAATGCGGCCGACGTGGCCTATAACTTGTACTGGGGTCAACAGCTGTTCCACGCCGAACGCTACTATGAGGCAATCCTGCACCTGGAAAATGTGTTCAACAGTTTCAGGGCCAACTTCTTTGAGATGTCGTCAGAACACAAGCGAGTCTTCATGGAGGTGGCTTACAAACTGGGATTTTGCTACAATGACCTGGGGCTATACAAGCAAGCATTCTACTACCTGGACCTCATGGCCAGCGATGGCAACATCCGTCACACGATGGAGCTGGTCAACTCGATGGCCAACAGCAAGGACTTGCGGCTGTTTAACTACACCGAGGGCGTCATGGAAGAGGTGAAACGCAACTTCAGCGAGGACGATGAACTGCCCGACAACATCAAGGACTTCATCAACTTCCTGAGGCGTCGACGCGGTTATGCCTACATTGATTTCAACCAGCTCAACAAAGCCGAAAAAATCTTCACCCAGATGCTGGACGAAGAGGACAATGCCGACTATGCCATCAACGAGCTTGCCTATATCAAGAAACTGCGCCAGCAACGCGGCGAAGACCCGCAGGAGTTGCCAGAGAAGAAGGAGCCACCCTTCTGAGAACACCAGTGGTTTTCCAGGGGCAAGCCGTGATTAATGGCTAAATCTGTCGGCTTAAAATGAATATCATGATTGTGGGGGCACCAAACGGAGGCCCTCAAGGTTTGAATTTCAAAAAAGCGTGCTCATCATCATCTGCCTGACGGTGCGGCATAAGATATGATTCACTATAGAGATTTAGTGTGGAGTGCCGTACCAAAGTAGCGCGGGATGGGGGTCTCGAAGTAGAGAGGCTCGCCCGTAACCGGATGGTGAAACGCCAGCCTGAAGGCGTGCAGGCACATGCGCTTACCCGGTTCATACTGGCGGCCATACTTGCCATCGCCCACTACGGGATGACCGATGTTGGCCATGTGGACACGTATCTGGTTCTTGCGGCCCGTGAGCAAGTGCAGGAACAACAGGGAACGCTCAGGAGCCTGCTCCACCAGTTCCCACTCGGTAGCGGCCCACTTGCCTCCGTCATCGACGGGACTGCTGACGACCATCATGCTGTCGGTATCATGCAGCCAACTCTCGACCCTGCCTTCGGGCTGCTCCATGACGCCCTCGACAACTGCCACATAACGGCGGTCGATGACAGTAGCATGCCAGTCGGCAGTCATCTGCTGCTGCACCTCGACACTCTTGGCATACACCATCAGGCCCGAGGTGCGTGCATCCAGTCGATGCACCACATGGGCTGTGCAACGCTGGCGTGTCTCGGCAAAATGCCGGTCGAGCAGGCTCTTCATGTTCAGACTCCCCGACCCCACAGGCATGGACAGCACGCCCTGCTGCTTGTCCACGACCACTACCCACTGGTCCTCATAGACGATGCTATAGTGGGGATTGCGCATCGCCGTGGGACGGGCATGTCTCCTGATTTTCACGACGCTGCCCTCATCAAGCAGGAAATCCACATGCGTCTGCACCCGGTCATCGACAGTTACACCGCCATGGGCCAAAATAGCCTTGGCCTTGTTGCGGCTGATGCCGTCAAGCGTCTGCATGACAAAGTTGAGCAACTTGTCGGCCTGTTTCACTTCTCGCACGACGGCCTTGTCGTCGTTGCGAGGCACTCGATGGTTGTGTGGTCGTTTAGCCATGTTTTCTACTGTTTAGTCAAAGATGTGACGCAGGCGCGAGAAGATGCGGCTCTTGTCTCCGTCGCTGGGCTTGACATGCTCGCCTGCATTCTGGAGCATGGTGATAGCCTCCTTTTCCTTGTCGTTAAGCTTCTCGGGCATGTAGACCATGACATTGATGAGCAGGTCGCCCGTGCCATATCGCTCGGGCGAGGGCAATCCCTTGCCACGCAGTCGCAGGATGCTTCCAGGCTGTGTGCCAGGCTTGATGGTGACGCGGGCCTTGCCATCGACGGTGGGCACGTCGACCTTGCCGCCAAGCACTGCCGTGGGGATATCGAGCATGAGGTTGTAGATGAGGTCGTCGCCATCACGGGTGAGTTGTGCATCTCGCACTTCCTCGATGACGACAAGCAGATCACCAGGCACGCCACCACCAGGAGCATCATTACCCTGACGCCCCATGCGCAGCGTCATGCCATCGGCCACACCCGCGGGGATGCTGATGCTGACGACATCCTCCTTGCGCACCAGTCCCTTGCCGCCGCAATGCTGGCAAGTCTCCTTGATGCGCTTACCGCTGCCGCCACAAGTGTGGCAGACGCTTTGGGACTGCATCGTGCCAAACATAGTGCGTTGCATACGCACCTCCACCCCGCTGCCATGGCAGGTGGGACAGGTCTCGAGGGCCGTTCCATCCTTGGCACCAGTGCCATGACAATGGTCGCAAGACTTCATGCGAGGGATGCGCAACTTCTTCTCGGAGCCCTTGGCAATCTCGTTGAGCGTCATCTTGACACGGACACGCAAATCACTGCCGCGTTTCACGCGTTGTGACTGAGAGGCCCCGCCTCCAAAGAAGTCACCAAAACCGCCGAAACCGCCAAAGCTGCCACCAAACAGGTCGCCGAACTGTCGCAGGATGTCCTCCATCGACATGCCTCCGCTGTAGCCTCCGCCACCCATCTGCTCGCCTGCAAAACCAAACTGGTCATAGCGGGCACGCTTGTCGGGGTCGCTGAGCACGTTGTAGGCCTCGGCAGCCTCCTTGAATTTCTCCTCGGCAGCCTTTTTCTCTGCATCGCTCTTGCCTTGCTGCTTGTCGGGATGATACTGGATCGCCAACTTGCGATAGGCCTTCTTCAAGTCATCGGCCGTGGCATTCTTGTCCACCCCCAGCACCTCGTAGTAATCTCTCTTCTGAGCCATAGTTATCCCAGTTTTCAGTTGTCAGTTTTTTCAGTTGCCGACGACCACCTTGGCGTGGCGCAGCACCTTGTCGTTAATCATGTACCCCTTGATGGTAGTGTCGATGACCTTTCCCTTCATCGAGGGATCGGGTGCGGGGAACATGGTCACCGCCTCGTGCACATCGGTATCAAAATCCTTGCCTGTCGAGTCGATAGCCGTGACATGCTGACTCTCGAGGTATTTCACAAACTTGTTGTAGATGAGATCAACACCCTGCTTGAGGCTGTCGAGATCCCCACCCTTGTTGATGGCGTCAAGCGCCCGCTCCAGGTCATCGACCACAGGCAAGAGTTCCCGCATGGCACTCTCGGCACCATTCTTGATGAGCTCGGCCTTCTCCTTGAGTGTGCGACGGCGGAAGTTTTCAAAATCGGCCATCAGGAAGAGGTATTCCTTCTTCTCATGCTCAAGCTGCTCCTGGAGCTGTGCTATCGTGTGTTCAGGGTCGTCGACTTGCCCCTCAGGAGCTTGCTCTTGAGGTTGTTCAATATTGTTTTGCTCGTTGAGGTTCTCGTCCTTAACGGCCTTGTCCTCATCGTTAGTTTGATTTTTCTTGTTCTTTTTGGACATATCTTAGTTTAGATTAGAAATCGTTTTACCTCATGAGAAGTTGCAAAAACCGCTCCAAGGTGTTTCGCATCCCACCAAAACCAGTTAAATCACACAAATCAAGCCACCAGGTGGCAACGTCTCGTCACAGGCGCATCACAAAGGTGGCACAATCGGTAAAACTGTCAGCCGCGATTGCTGCCAGTTTGTCATTATCAAAAATGCCAAAAACCGTAGAACCGGAACCCGACATCGCTGCATATTGCGCACCTGCATCCATCAAACGAGCCTTGATGACCCACAACTGCGGAATTGCCGCAAACACGCTGGCCTCAAAGTCATTGACCATCAACCCATCCCATGCCGCAACAGGCATCATGAGCGTTTGCAGCAAACTGCAAGCAGGAGCATGCGGAGTGACCCGGCTGTAGGCTGTGCGGGTGTCCACCCCCACAGCAGGCTTGACAAGGAGTAACGTCATGCCACTCAAGTCGACCTCGACAGGCGACATCACATCACCAATTCCAGTGGCCATCATGGGGCGGTTGTAGACAAAAAACGCACAGTCGGCACCAAGTGTTGCTGCCATCGCTGCCAAATCGGCATCTGTGACATGCAGGTCAAACATCTTGTTGAGCATCACCATCGCATGAGCAGCATCGCTCGATCCGCCTCCAAGTCCAGCCCCGTCGGGGATGTGCTTGTAGAGGTGCATCGCCACCGGTGGCAGGTCAAATCGCTGTTGCATGAGCCGATAGGCCCGCATGACCAAGTTCTTCTCAACCGGGCATTCCACCGGGTTGCCATAGCAGGCGAGAGAGGCAGCAGCGGCACCGCCGTCGGCAGGGACAATCTCCAGCACATCGGTGAGGGGAACAGGGTAAAACACAGTCTCGATATTGTGGTAGCCATCGGCACGGCGTTCCACGATATTCAAGCCAAGGTTGATTTTGGCGTTAGGAAATGATATCATGACGAGAAATTCATTAATTCTACAGGATGGGACTGATGAGCCGCACGATCGATTCAAGGGCCTTTTGCAAGAGTGGGCGCTGTTTCCACTTGCCCAGGCTCAGTCGGGTGCACTGGTCCATGTCGGCCTCAAAGACCGTCCTCATCTGCTGGTTAAAGGCCTTGCTATAGACCAGTGTATTAAACTCAAAATTGTGCTCAAAGCTGCGGAAATCAAAATTGGTTGATCCCGTTGTGACAAACTCATCATCGACGATGACCACCTTGGCATGCATCACGGTGGGTTCATAAAAGTAGACCTTGATGCCAGCCAACAGACACTCCTTGATGTAGGACCCAGTGGCGAGGCGCAACATCATCGAGTCGGGCCGACGCGGAATCATGATCCTCACATCGACGCCCGATAGTGCCGCACTCTGCAGCGCTTTGAGCAACGAATCGCTGGGCAGGAAATAGGGAGTCTGGATGTAGACCTGCCGCTTGGCAAGGGTGATTGCCTTGAAGAAGACAAACGAGATGTTATTCCATCGATTGGTGGGACCACTGCTCATCATCTGCACGAGGGGCTCACCAGTCGGGTTTGTGGGCTGGTCCTGGGGAATATTGTTGGTGAGGAGCTTGCGCGTAGTGAAGTTCCAGTCGATGGCAAACGAATACTGCAGCGCCGCTACCGCCTGGCCAGTCAACCGCAGATGTGTGTCGCGCCACGGCAACCAGTGCTTGTCACCCGTGACATAGCGATTGGCAATGTTCATGCCGCCCACATATCCAAACTTGCCATCAATGACGACAATCTTGCGGTGGTTGCGCCAGTTGACACGCAATGCAAACTGCATGAACGTGAGTTCAAGGAAGGGGTGAACCTCGATGCCTGCTGCACGCATGCGCTTGAGCAAGCTGGGCCGCACATAGAATGACCCCACATAGTCATAGAGGACCCTGACCTGCACACCCTGTCGAGCCTTGCGCATGAGCAGATCGACCAACTGCCGTCCAGTCTCATCGTTCTCGATAATAAAATACTGGACGTGGACATATTGCGTTGCCGCCTCGATGTCGCGCAAGAGAGCCTGAAACTTCTCCTTCCCCGTGGTGAACACCTTGATACCGCATTCCACAAACAAGTGAGGCTCAACCAACTTGTTGACGAGAGCCATGAGCTGCTGCGATTCAGCACTCATGTGAGTCGGCACGTCATCGTTGGGAGCGATAACGCTCATGTGACGCAACTCACGCAGGTCGGAACGCGAAATCAATTTCATGCCCCTGAGGCTGCGGCCAAAAATGAGATAAACGACCAGCCCCACGACAGGCAAGAGCACCAGCACCAGCACCCATGCCATCGACTTGACAGGGTTGCGGTTTTCCCCCACGACAACAATGATCACCGCCAACACAGTGATGACATACAGCACCATCAAGATGTTGTAAACCAGGTCAGCATATGGGAACAACTCAGCGAGGAGCATTAGGTATTATTGTCACTCAATATTATCGGTATCTAAACAAGAACGGACATGACCACACAGTCACGTCCATCAAACCTGCTTTTCCACACTGTCACCCATCCACAAGATGGCCCAAGTCATCGTCTCGTCAGCGCACCACCACCTTGCGTGACCATTGATTGCCACACTTGACGATATAAAAGCCCTTGGGGAATTCCACCGAGGCTCGCTGTTCGGCTGCGACACGAACCACCTTGATGAGCTGACCAGTGATGGAATAGATGTTGAAAGTGGCGTCACTGTTGCCAGCGGTGAAGACGATTCGCCCCTCGGCACCCTGGGCCACGGGGGTGGCCGTTGCCGTCTCGACCTTTTGAGGCAAGAAGTTGTCGGGCACCGGTAAGGCGTGCACGCCACCCAATGCCAACAGACATACTGCTATGTAGAGCACTCGCTTCATCTTGTGTCTTGGTTCTTTTCAATCTGCAAAGATACAGCTTTTTTGAGACAATTCAAGCTTTGAACTGTTTTTTTTCTTATTTTCACTTGATTAGACATGAAATGCGGCTAAAGGTTACATCTTTATCGCACCCGTTAACAACAATTAATAATTACTATTGTCCGGGGAAAGTTTAGTGCTGGTGTAGAATGTAGGGCCTCCCAAGATAAGGGACGGGGTGCTGTGACAGCAGCGGGGTCATTATCAAGCAAGGAGCCGACCGTGTAGAGGTCGACTCCTTGTAGGGGTTGGACAATGATTTGTCCTGAACTGAACTTCACGACATCAATTGCCGCCAAGCACTATAGAGATGAGTTGCGTCACATCGGCAATATCAATTTCTGTGTCGTTGTTGACGTCATAGATGGCAGGATCACCAGCCATGCTCAGGTCGCCAGTGAGAACCGCATCGATGAGTGCTGTCACATCGGCCACGTCAACCTCACCGTCTCCATTGATGTCACCCACCTTGGCAGTACTCTCCTTGAGGATGACCTCCTTGCTACCGGTCCATGGGCTCTCGGTGCCATTGACATAGGCAGCCTTGACGCGATAGAGGTAAGCCTGTCCAGGAATCAAGCCTGTCACGGTGTAGGACTTGTCGGGAGTGATGCCCTCGATCAAGACATAGTCGGCATTAGCGGTCAAGAGACGATCAGAGATGATCACAGACTCGAGATCGGTAATTTCGCCACCATAGATCTGGATGCTCTGCATCTCGGGATAGTAACCAGTGGTGATCTTTACATAGCTTGCACTACCCACCTCGAGGACAACAAGATAGGTATCAACCTCCTTGGCCAGGGTGATCTCCTTGGATTCGATATCGGTAGCGAACGTCATCTTGGTTGATGAGCCCTTGGTGTAACTCTTGGCCTTGACAACGATGCTGACCTTGCTATAACCAGCCATGTCACAGTTAGCAGTGATGACACTGTTGCGTCCTGCCGAGAGGAAACCGCCATCGAGGTACAGATTGGAACCGCTGAAGGTCCAGCCATCGGGCATATAGTTAGCTGCATCGGCAGCATGATTGGCACTCTCGGAGGGCACATTGCTCCAGTCGGCCTCGGTGAGGAGGTGGATTTCAGGCTTTATCCTAACCTCGAGGGTGTAGCCAGTGACATTCTCGGCAGGAGTGTTGTCGGCCCAGTCGGCACGGAAGGAAGTGCTGGTAATGCTCTCCTGGTCAAGGTCGAGCAAGGTGGGACGATAGATCTCATAGTCGGAAGCACCCTTGAGCGTAACCACGACATCCTCGGTGCCGGGAGTGCTGCAAGTGATGGTTGCGGAGTAGTTGCCCTCGGCCTTGGGAGCATAGGTCACGGTGACGCTCTTAGACACCTTGCCCTCCTCATCGGGAGCGATGGTGGTCTCACTGATGCTGAAGACGTTGTTCTCGTCGTTGAGGGTGAGAGTGACGTCACCCTCGAGATTTCTACCCGTGACGGTGAAACACTGTGAAGTGGTCTTGCTCTTGTAGCACTCCATCGACAGCTCGGAGTTGTTAACCTTCAGGCGCGGGGTCTTGAGGGGAGGCTGAATGCCGATGACCATCTGCTGGTACTGGTTGAAGGTGCTACCCTGACCCGTGAATGCATTCAGGGCATAGTAATTATTGTAGGATCCGCTCCAGCCGAAGTTGATGTGATATTTGTTGGTGGAAGCATCATAGCCGTCGACATTGAAGGCATGGCCGCCACCGCCCCATCCGCCAGCGATAGCGCAGAACACGATGGGTCGTCCCTCGGAGAGTTCCTCCTGGATGAGGGCAGCCCACTCGGCATCGGTGTAGAGGGTCTGTCCGCCGCTATAAGCACTGGTCTTCTTGACGACACGCACCGTTTCCTCGTCGTAGCCGAAGAACTTGAACGCATCAGCAATGAGGCTGACACTATCGGCATCCACACCACTACCACCAGCAGCACTGGTGCCATAGGCCATGTGCTCGGCCTGGCCGACATAGCGCATCAGCGTGGCCACGGCATTGGCCTGAGTGGTATTGTAACCCGATGAGTAGCTGTCGAGCATGTTATCCCAGTCAAAGTTTACAGGAGGCAGCGCGGGGAGGGTGACATAGGTTGCACCACCCCACATCGATGTAGAAAGCTCGCACCTGTAGGCAGGCACCTCGGGAGTCTCAAAGTCGGGATATTTCCAGTAATGGAACACCATTGCGGCCGAAGTCGCAGGACACCCCGTCAAGCACTGACTGCCATTGATCTTGCACTGGTTCCAGTAGGGAGCTTCCTGATTCCACAGGGCAGTGAGCAATGGAGCGACTGTTGCTGCCCTAAGCGAGGGAGCCATCATCGAGGGAGTCTTGACCACCATGCCCTCGTTGGCCTGGAGGTACTCGATCTGCTCCTTGTAGGTATTGAGCCATGCCCTCATGTTGCAAGGGATGGTATTGATATCCAGTGGCTTGTCTCCATAGCCCAGGATCTCCTCGGCACGGTCATCGCCAGAGACGATGAGATACCCGTTAGTGGTATTAAAAATGTAAAAGACAGCACGGTCGAGCATCTTGGAGTTCATCTCGGCGTACGCCAGCTTGACCTCGCCACTGAGCGGAGCTTTGAGGGTGCCATTGTAAGATTTTTCTTGTACAAAGCGCTGAGCCTTAGCCTGGGCAGACTTGACATCCACAGGAGAGGCCAAAACCTGAATTGCCGCAAAGATGAGTGCGGCACACAATAAGATTCTTCTCATAAACAATTGGATATTAATTAGTTATATTTAGCTTCAGCAAATAAAAAGTTTATAAAAATGCCATCGTGATGACAATAGCAATAAAAACAAATGCAAAATTAAATCAAATACCATCAAAAAACAACAATTTTGATAAAAAAAGTCGGGAGTTATTGACAAAACGTCAATTCATAATCCAGCATCAAAATGCACAAAAAACCGGGGCTTTGCCCCGGTTCGCAAAGTTTATCGTTGAACATTAATTGTCGTTCAGGATGAGTGATATCAGTGCTGTCACATCACCCACATCGATGGAGTCATCGCTGGTCACATCGGCACAAATGGCACAAGCGTCTATCTCGGTTCCCAAGATGTGAGCGATGAGCATTGTGACATCGGCGACATCGATTCCTCCGTCATGATTCACATCTCCAAAATGATAGTTGTGTCCCCCATCAACAAGGGTGACCATCTGAACATTGCTCCACGGACTCTCGCTACCATCGACATAGAGGGCCTTCACCTTGTAGAGGAAAGAGCCACCAGGCGTGAGGTTTTTAACGACATAGGACTTGCCAGGATTGATGCCCTCGACGAGACGATAATCAGCCCCGCCAGTCTCGGTGGCCTGCAACTGAGCCCCCTGTGTAGCGTCACCAGCATAAATCTTGATGTTCTGGATCATGGGATAATAGCCTGCCTTAAACACCACTTGCTCACTCTCGGCACAGTCCACGACAATAGTCTTGGTCTCATAGGCAAACATGAAGACAAGTTCCTGGGTACCAGCCGAGGTGGTGACATACAGCTCAGAGCCACTGCCATAGTATCCATAGGCCCGTGCCGTGATCTCGATGGTCATCTTGTCATATCCCTTGAGGTCGAGGACACCAGTGGTGATGGTGCCATTGCGGCGCACGCTCACGCAGCCGCCCTCAAGGTTGAACTCACTGCCACTGAAGGTCCACCCCTGCGGCAGATAATCGGTGGCATGAGAGGCCTGGTTGGAGGGAACCATCTGGGGCAGGTTGCTGAAGTCGGCCTCGTCGAGCAAGGAGAATGCTGGCTTGGCACTCACCTCAAGGGTATAGCTATCCACATTGGCGGCAGGAGTCATGTCGGTCCAGTCGGCCCGGAACGAGGTAAGTGTCACAAACGACTCATTAGCTTCCTGCATGACAGGCTCATAGACCTCGAGCGGAGCATGACCATTGAGTGTGATAGTCAAGGGGTCGCAGTCCTGAGCAGTGCAGATAATTGTCGCTGGATGGTCGCCCACGGCAGTGGGAGTATAGGTCACTGTGATGTCAATGCCATCCTCGGCCTGGTGTTGCGTCAAGTGATCGGCAGCAAGGGTGAAAACGCCAGCGGGATCGTTAAGCGTGAGCGTCACATCTCCCGTCAGGTTGGTGCCCTTGAGGTTAATGGTTCCCGATGTCGATGTGTTGATATAGGTCTGCAGGTCAAGAGCATTGGGATAGGCTTGAAGTCTGGGGTTCTGATAACCCTCGGGAGGTTGGATACCGATAATCATCTGCTGTCCTGTTCCGAAGTTGTACTCGCCGTAGGCGAAGGCATTCAAGGCAAAATTGCCATTACCTCTGCCATTCCAGCCCCAATTGATATGATAGGTGCCAGTAGTGGCATCATAGCCGTCGACATTAAAGGCATGACCAGAACCCGTGTAGTTGTCATAGGCGCAATACACGATGGGACGTCCGGCAGTGAGTTCATCACAGATGAGGTCTGCCCACTGTGCATCACTGTAGTTGGCATATCCCAGGTCATCGGTCTTGAACAGTAGTTGGGCTCCTTGATCGTATTCAAAGAACTTCACGGCCCTCAAGATATCGCTGCCCAAAGCCCCACTGCCACTGATGGTGTAGTCCATCTGCTCGGACTGGCCAATATAGCGCATCAAGTGGGCCACGGCAGCGGCCTGCTGGTCGGTGTAGGTGCCGGTATAGTTATCAATCATGTTTTTCCAGTCAAAAGTGGTGGGCGGCAACTCGGGCAGCATCGTGCCATAGGATGGCAACATGTAGGACGGCACAGCGGGTGTCTGCTGCTGTGGGTACTTCCAGTAATAGAACACCATCGACAATGATGTGGCAGGACAACCCGTGTAGCAAGTGTCAGTGCCAAAAACAGGGCACTCGTTCCAGTAGGGAGCATTTTGGCTCCAGTTGGCCGTAATCAAGGGATTGACCGTCTGGGCTGCACGCATCGGTTGGTTGACCTTGATGGCAGGATTAGCGAACAAGAAATCAATCTGCCGCTGGTAGCAGTCCAGCCAATACCGCATGGCAGCAGGCAAGGAAGCCATATCTTGAATGGGACTGTCACCATAGGCCAGGATATCTTGTGCGCGATCATCGCCGGCGACAATGACAAACCCATCAGGGCTGTTAAACACATAATAGGGTGCCACATCGCCAGCAATGGCACTGTGAGCAGTGTACTTCAACTCGATGGCACTCATGGCAGGAGTCATTATCCGAGCAGCCGAAGCCCTGGCAGCGAGAAAGCGGTGAGCCGCATCCCTTGCCGTTGCTTGGTCTACTTGTCCACCCCACGCGTGGGATGATATCAGCAGCAATGCTGCAGCTAATGATAAGATTTTTCTCATTGGGTTTTGGTTTTTTTTAAAGTAATTTATAGTTTCGGGTTCATGTAATATCCTTCTCATGAGCAAAGGTAATATATTCACGGCACATGGCAAGCAGTAATTATGGAAAAGGCTTCCAGTGATGGTATAAAAAAATGGGAGGTGGGAGGACTGCAAGGGCATTAACAGCCCGTGCAAGTCCTCCCACTTCAAGCCATAAAGAACCGATTGAGGTCGGTTCAACAAGTCATTTAGTTGCCATTCAGGATGATTGCAATAGTTGCAGTGACATCCGAGACATCGATTGCGTTATCTTTAACTACATCGGCACAAATCGTACAGATGTTGTTATTGTTGCCCAGGATGTAGCCAATGATCATGGTCACATCGCTCACGTCAACACTGTGATCGTGATTGACGTCACCAGGCATGAAGTCATGAGCCTGTGTGTTTTCAAACAAGGTCACCGTCTCCACATTGCTCCAGGGACTCTCAGTGCCGTCGGCATACAGGGCCTTGACCTTGTAGAGATAGGTGCCGCCTGCTGTCAAGTTGTTGACGGTATAGAACTTGTCGGTGATGCCGGTGACAAGACGATAGGCAGAGTCACCAGACTCTACAACCTGACGCAACTGCGGAGCCTCGACCTCGCCGGCAAAGACCTTGATGCTCTGGAAGTAAGGATAGTAGTTGGCGATGAACTTAACGCGCTCGGAATCCCCACAATTGAGCACCAGCGTGTAGTCGACATACTCACTGTTGTTGGTGAGTTCCACAGTCTTGGAGTCCACACTGGTCTCGACGGTGAACTGAGAATTTTTCCAGCCACCATAGCCCTTGGCACGGACGATCACCGTGATCTTGTCGACGCCTTCCAGATCAAGGGTGGGAGTCATGATGTAGTCATCGGTCGAGAGAGAAATCGAGGCACCCTCGTCGATATACAGATCATAGCCATTGAAGCCCCAACCCGTGGGCAGGTAGTTGAGTGCATTGGCTGCTTGATTTCCACTCATCTTGGGAAGGTCACTCCAGTCGGCCTCGGCAATCAGTCCGGTGGGAGCAGCCGGTTTCTCGTTCACCTCGAGGGTGTAGCTCAAAACATTCTCGGCAGCGGTCTGGTCGGTCCAGTCGGCACGGAACGAGGTCAGATTGATGTAAGCACTGTCGGCAGGCTGCATCACGGGATCATAGACCACGAGAGGAGCATTGGTAGCGGTACCCGTGAGGGTAACGACCTTGCTCTCAACACCTGTACTGCTCAGGGTGATGGTGGCATTGTGGGTGCCAACAGCCTGGGGAGCATAGGTCACGGTAACATTAACATTGGCAGCACTGTCTTCTACTGCGATGGTGGTGGCATCGACCGTAAAGACGCCATTGGCATCATCAAGGGCCACGGTGATGCCCTCGCTCAGTCTCTCGCCCACGACGTTGAAGGTTGCCGTGGTGGTCTCACCGGTATAGCACTCCATCGAGAGCTCTTCAGGGTTCACCAGGATGCGGGGATCGGTGTTGAAGCCGGGAGGCTGCACGCCAGCGAAGAAGATGGGCCAGAAGTCATAGGTGGTGACATAATCGAGCTGGAAAGCACTGAGGGCAAACCAACCATTCTTCTCGGAGCTCATGCCGAAGTTCACATGATAGGTGTCATCGTCGGCATTGTAACCATCGACATTGAAGGCATGTCCCATGATACCGGTGGAGTCGGCCGACATGTCATAGGCACAATAAACCAGGGGACGGCCGGCACGCAATTCTGCCTGGATGGCCTCACCCCACTGCTCGTCGTTGTAGTACTCCTCCTCGGTGAAATCACCGGCATGGAGTTCCTCCTCGGTGTCGGGAGAGTCACATTTCTTCACAAGGCGAGCACCTGGATCAAAGCCAAACAGCTGGATGGCTCCGAGGATGCCCAAGTTTTGGGTACCGGTCTGCTTGACTGCATAGTCAACCTTCTCGGCCTGACCCACATAGCGCATCAGGTAACCGATAGCATCGACCAGATAGTCGGCCATGTTATCTATCGCGCTATTAGACATGCCCTCATAGGTATCGCGCATGTTAGCCCAGTCGAAGGTGTACTCGGGCAGGGCCGATGCAGTGACGCCAGTACTGGGGCTGGTGTAGGCTTCCATCGCAGGGGCGGTCTTGGGATACTCCCAGTACCTGATCACCTGGGCAAGGGCGACGGCGGTGCAACCCACCATGCAGTAATCCCTACCCACCTTGGGGCACCTCATGTTGTAAGGCTTGCCTTGTGCCCAATTTGTCTTCAACATCGGTTCAACCGACACTCCACGGGTAGCAGCACGCTTCTGCACCATCAATTGGGGATGTGCCTGCAGGTATTCCATCTGCTTCTGGTAGATGTCGAGGAAGTACTGCACGGCCTCGGGCAGGTCATTGATGCTGGAGAGGGAACCCTCGCCATAGGCAAGGATCTCCTTGGAACGGTCATCACCCGACACGATTACATAACCGCGGTCGGTGTTGACGATGTAGTAAGCGGCTTGAGCGGTCTTACTTGAGTTCTTCTCGGCATGGGTCCACTTGATGGTGGGAGCCGAGGCCATGAACCGGCCATTAAATGTCTTGCCGGCAAGGAAAGCACGGGCCTTGGACTGCGCCGTCGACATGTCCACATTGGCGGCAACACCTTGCAATGCTGCCATCATGATAGCGGCCACAAAAATGAGATTCTTCATAAAAAGCTTTATTATAAATTGGTTAATAGGACTTATACTGCCATGCGCAATAGCAGTCATGTTTTACTTATTGATTATTCAAAATGATGCTGATGATTGCTGTGACATCGGCCACATCGATGGTGTTATCGGCCACTGCATCGGCACAGATCGGGCAAGTCACATCACCGTAACCCAGGATGCTGGAAATTGTCATGGTCACGTCACTCACATCAACGGCTCCATCGTGATTAGCATCGCCCAGCTTATGGTCGTGAACCGCTGATCCATTGTCAAACAGCGTCACTTGCTCGACGTTGCTCCATGCGCTCTCGGTGCCATCAACATAGGTGGCCTTGACTTTATATAGGAAGGAGCCCAGGGCGGTGAGATCGCTCACAGTGTAGAATTTATCGGTAATGCCTGTGATGAGGCGATAGGTTGCATCTCCGGTTTCAGCAACGCCGCGCAACTGAGGAGCCTCGACCTCGCCAGCATAGATTTGGATGCTCAGGAAGCCAGGATTGCCGCTCTTGTTGGCAATGGTCACATTATCGGCGGTGGCACAGTCGAGTACGACCACATACTGCTGGAAGGTGCGATCGGTGAGATCCAGTTGCTGACTGCCAGCACTTGTCGAGACAGTGAAGGAAGCTGAGGGATAACCCGACTTGGCCGTCATCACAACGGTAACCTTGCCTGCATCAGCCATGTCATAGGTGGGCGTGGAGAAGGCGCCAGTGCCACTGATGGAGATATAGCCATCCTCGGCCCACAAGCCAGAACCGCTAAAGGTCCAGCCAGCGGGGAAATAGGCACTGGCATTATCGGTCTGGTCAAAGAAGGACTCCGACACGCTGCCCCACTGTGCCTCGTCGAGAAGCACATAATTGGGTTTGGTGGTCACCTCGAGTGTATAGGAAACGACATTCTGGCTTGCCGTCTCGTCGGTCCAGTCGGCACGGAAGGAGGTAGCACTCGCCCAAGAGCTGTCGGCAGGCAACATGACAGGGTCAACAAGAACAAGAGGAGCCGGCTTAGCGGTGCCGTTCAAGGCAATCGTCTTGTCCTCTGCCCCAGGGCTGCTCACTGTCACTGTGGCTGTGTGGGTGCCCACGGCTTGGGGCGCATAGCTCACCGTAATGGCTTTGCCATCGCCGGCCTGTTCCATCGTGACGACATCGGCATCAAGAGCAAACACACCATTGGCATCATTCAAGGTCAGGGTGATGTCACCAGTGAGCAAACGGCCCTTGACCGTGAACGTCGCGGTAGCGGGTTCTCCGCCTACACTTGCCTCAAGAGCGACGACCTCGGGGTTAACCTTGATGGTGGGTGCTACTGCTGTTGAGGGCTGAATGTTCATGACAACCAGCTGTCCCAGATGATAGGTGGCGCCCGAATACTTGAAGGCATTCAGCGCAAAATATCCGTTGCCCTTTCCTGACCATCCCCAGTTGATGTGGAAGGTACCATCGGTGGCGTTATAACCATCGACATTGAAGGCGTGTCCACCATAGCTGTTATAGCCAGCATTGTAGTCATAGGCACAGAAGACCATGGGTCGTCCAGCCACGAGTTCGCTCTGCAGCAATGCCGACCAATCGTCGTCGTTGATGTATTGAGTCTCGACACCAGTGTCAAAGTTCATCACACTCTTGTAGGTGACATGGGCATCCTCATATCCGAACATCTCACAAGCCCTGACGATGTCATCCTCCCAAGCCTCGCTGCCCTCGTTGGTATAATCCATGTGCTCGGCCTGTCCAATGTAGGCCATGAGCTGGGCAACAGCATCCTTGTTGGTATTGTCATAGGAGCCGATGCTGTAAGCATCGAGCATATTCTCCCAGTCAAAGGTCACCGAGGGAAGTTCAGGAAGTTGAAATCCACGAGTTGTGGTTTGGTAACCTGGAACGACAGGTGTGGGTTCAGTGGGATATTGCCACTTGTAGAACACCTGAGCCAACGAGGTGGCGGCACAGCCAGTGAGTGCACGCCGGTCACCGTCCATCGGGCACTGGGCATAGTAGGGGTAACCCTGATCCCAAGAGCAGGT
>Ga0247611_10001351_pt1 | contig 44144 bp, 30 predicted proteins | sample 177DNAGHGhighgp2_FD_192422 | JGI IMG/M metagenome (GOLD analysis project Ga0247611, IMG submission 192422) | Sheep rumen microbial communities from Palmerston North, Manawatu-Wanganui, New Zealand - 1770 DNA GHGhigh gp2 | ecosystem: Host-associated > Mammals > Digestive system > Stomach > Rumen... | reverse complement strand
AAGAACGCACCCGATACGGGAGATATGAAGCCGCAAGACTATACCGACTATAACGCTTGGATAGATTATTGGCATGCGGAGAAGAAAGACTGGCGAAATTCGCTACGGATTAATGCCCGATTTGCATTGTATCGTTGCTCCAAATGCGGCAGAATATTCACTTGGGGAAATTTTGATGGTGCCCACGTGGTAAAAGAGAACTCGCAAGACAAGAGTTTGTATATCTACCCTCTTTGCCAAGAGTGCAACAGAGGAAAAGATGAAACTCCTTTTGAGGCAATAGACCAACTATTACTCCCTATGCCTCAGAAAAAGAAATAAGATATTTACACGCAAAAAAGTGCGCACGGAAGAGTGCAAAAAGAAATATGGCAGTTGAGGCGAAATCTTAAAAAATGTACAGTTATTAACGGGATCATCACGGGATCATCTCCCTTTTGAGTCCCAAGAATCTTAAAATTCGTACACTTTTCGGGTATATGTCATTGGCTTGACTTGTGCTCACAAAAACGATAATAATATAAAAATCAAAATAATATGAAACTGATAATTGCAAATAGAGGTGCAGGGAATATTGGTAAGACGGCATCGATAAAGAATGTGTTCACCACATTGTATGCAAAGTATGCTGCCACGACCAAGATCTATGAGCCGACGAATGTTGCCGACCTGCCTAAATCGTGGGTGGACGTCAAAGCAACCATGACTATTGGGAATGTGCTCGTAGGAATTGAAAGTCAAGGTGACCCGGGCTCTCGCATGCAGGAGTCAGTTAAGCATTTTATCAAAAAAGGATGCGAGATAATGTTAGTCGCATGCCGCAACCAAGGCGATACGATTAACACAATCAAGGACTTGGAGAAGAAACACGGTTACACGGTGTTGTGGTTGCAGAACGGCAAATGCACCGACCACGCCTGCTGGCATAAACTGGAGGTTAATTACGGTCATTACGTTGCCCACATCATTGAGCAATGCGCCCTGAACAAGACTCTTGACCCCGCGTATTTATAATTAGGGTGTAGATTATTGGATTAGTTTACACTTACAAAAAAATAAGTAATTTGTATAACGTTGTGCCCGACACGAATGAGGGTAAAAAGAGTATGGCAAAGATTTATAATTTATCATATGATTTTTCGGAAGAATTAGTCAACAAAAACAAGGTCTCTAATGATCGGCGCATAGATCGAGATCAATTTGTGGATATACTATGTCGAGACGGTATTGTTTCGTTGCAAGATGCGTTTGTTATTGAAGGCGAACCAGAAGACCAAAAACATATTGTTTTGAAGCCGGTAGAAACAACTATTATGTTTTATTCGGATCGCACATTAGAAGAGATTAATAACTATTTGAGTCAATATGCAAATCAACTATATTATATAATCACCCAAGTTGCTGATGATGCAATAAAAGGCTATTCGCATATAAATTATTCACATCAAGATCCTTGCGATGACATGACACGAAAACAAGCTTTTGAACAACTTGTAGCGAACATTACTAGGCGTGTAATTTTTAAGTTAAAAAAAATATAAGTTAAGTGTATAGTATAAACTATAGTCTCAAACTCGGAATATTAGAGAAAATAGTTGATGAATGCAGACTCTGTATATATTGTGAATCGTTTTGCGCAACAAGGTACACTTAAAGTGCAAATGACGAATGTGCCAGATACGAATATCGTATCTGTCACTAATGCTGATATATACACTGAGCCTATATCGCATATAGATAGCGTTGTATCTAAAATTGCAGAAGTCATTTCTACGTCTCCTGTTGAAAACGGGCTACCTGCAACTGATAATCCTATTACAGATTGGGCGATGTCGCTAATAATAGCTCTAATGGCAATGGCAGTTCCACTTCTTGTGAATAACATGAATGGCCTTGATTCAAAATATCACGCAACAAGAATACTAAAACTATTTCAACACACTATCACATATTATTTTGCAATGATCGTCATTGTGCTTACTTGTGGAAACATCTTGTCGGTATATTTGGGATGGACAGACGAAAGGCGAATGGAGTGCTTGACCATTAATGGCATAATGCTTCTGGTATCTTTGTTAATGTTGTCATACAAGTTATTAATTTTTTATGATTATGCTAAACTAACGAATTATATCCAAAGAAAATATCGATGTGAACTTATAAGTAAGAGGAAAAAAGAAGAATACTTTTATGCATTGACGGATTGTCTTCATTATGCTATCGCACAAAATGATAAGCAAAAAACAAAAGAAGTTCTGGCATTTTTTCAAGATCAATTCAAGTCCTATCCTTGGGATAAAAATACCAGGACGTACCCACAATCATATTATGACTTCATTCTAGAGACAACCGAGTTTATCTGTAAGAACGATAATCATTTATATACCTTATATCAAGCTGATGATGATAATTATCAACTTCCCTTATCTTTTATTCTGAAAAGTAATTACTATTCCGAACTTAGCCCTAAGACGTATGTAGCAATTTGGAATACTTTATTGATTTACTTGCGTTACCAAAAGTACGAATTGTTCTTATCTTTTTGGCAAGAGGCAAATGACTTTTATGATTGTGCATCCGAAGAAAAAACTCTCGATTTCGTCATCTTTTGCGAAAAAGTTTGTGCTATGTTATTGGCTATGAAGCAATACACAATACTGCATAAAATGATTTACTGGAAGGAGCGGAAATCTACTAAGAAAACTATTGATAAGATGTTTAGTTCTCGTTTTGTTAAGATTGCTAGATATCATCTTATTGAATTAAAAAACGAAATTATTTTACTAAGGTATATTCGATTAATTAACGATTGTTCGCACTCTGATAGATACGTTATTTCTGGTATGATGCCTACAATGGGTGAAGATATGACACTAAGAGAAGCCAGTAAGCAAATTATGGCACTGCTGTATCTATTAACTTATGATAAGAAATATACAAATTTGTATTATTTAGAAGGGGAAGAGTTGTTCTTGCCTGATATTAACCTTGAAAGCATACAAAATTTGATTAATGAACTACAAACCGCAATTAAGGTAATTAAGAATGATAGTAGCATCACATCAATATTCCCCAAAATCGCTGAATTATCTGATATACCAGCTATTCCATTTGTAGAGGGTATAAAGGATAACTATAATTTGCACAATAGGATTAAAGATATGGATGAGGCAAAGGTTAATAAGTGGAAGTTTGCAATACAAAATATAACACAAAAAGCATTTAAAGATATTATCATAGAACGTGTAGAAACATCATCACGGACTGAATGTGTGTGCAAGTATCCAATAGCAATTCAATACATATCCAAAGAACTTTTTTGTACTAATGGAGATGTAAAAGATTTGAATAAAAAAGAAAGAGAATTTCAGACTGAGATATATTGTAATATTATAGAGATGGTAGCAAACACCATCGACCAGATAACTTCATATCAGATTAAATGTAATGATAAAGAAGCATTATTTAGTTCTTTAGATGATAAGATAGCAAAACTCAAGAAACCATCTAAATATGTCATTGTATGCGACGATCTCCGAGCTAATACTATTTTTACGAATAAACTCTTACAAGATAACAAGTATAAGGGTGTTGAAGTAAAGATTTCTTCCATATATTATCCCCAAAGAGAATCCTGCAAAATATGGTTGTTACTCCGCGATGACTTACCGCAGTTTACTATAGACAAAAAATCTGCACCTCTGAACGTACACGGATATGAGGCTCGATCGATAGAGGATAATAGTTTATATGCAGAGAAATACATGCTCTTACCTTTAGGGCGCGTTATCGAAGAAGTTGCGATGCTATTCAAACAAAAAGATTTCTTTAAAGGAACAGGGAAAAATGTAGAAGATTATGTTTTGGCGATTGCTTATACACCAATGTCGACTCATTATAAAAAGTCTAGCCAAGTGATGTGTTTTGAGATACAAAATATCATTTCTGCGGAGAATTGGAAAATGCAGCAAGATTATGATGATTTTTTTGACAACGAAGTTCCAGAAGACGAAGTGGGAGAACTCATTGCTAATAGTATAATTACCCCTGACATGTTCAATTCACAAGAAAGTAAAAAATCATAAGTCATATACGTAATCACATAACAATTAGCAATTTAATAGAGTTTATGCACATACACACGCGTACATTATAATTAGCAAATAATATAAAAAACCAAATACATTATGAAAAATTTCAAAGAAATTAATCGTACCTTTACGGTTAAGAAAAATCTAATTTTTAATGCAGTCTGTAAGACGAGGTATCTTGCACTGCTTGTAGTATTAATTTTCACATGCGGAAATGTATGGGCAGTAGATCCTCCAACGATTTCGGAATTAAATCTTGGAACACCGCTAATAAGTGATAACTTTAATTCGTTAACACCTATTGAAACCAAAGATGGAGTACCAGATCCAAGTGGACATTCAGACACTAAATCAAATCAAACGGCATATGGTGTTTTTACAGATTGTTATGTAGGAAAAAATAATAATATCGGTTATGGAATTTATGAGGCGGCAACGCCATTCACAACTCAATATCTCAAAGTGTTTGGTAATGGGTCACAACTCGCAACTATGTATTTAAACAATACAAATATCAAGAATAAAGGATCCTTTGACATATATATCAATGCGGGTTCTGCAGGGTTTTTCGGTATATATTCAGATGTAGATAACACCAATGAATTTTCTAAAGGTAAGACTGTCGTTTTTTTCAAAATATCTAGTAATGAGTTATCAATATCTGATGGTAATACAAGTACCCATACTTGGCAATCTGTTAAAACATCACTTTCCGGATTGACACGCGTCACAGCAATTTATAATCTCAGCGGATCTACCCAATCTTACAATGGAATTTCGATATCAAATGGTAAGGCTCATGTCTATGTGAATGGAACGGCTGTGATGGATGGAGATAATCCGAAAGAGTTCACAATTCCAACAGGTCGAAATCCGTATTATTTCCGAATAAATTCAAAATATTCCGCTGGTTTAAGCATTGATGATTTAAATATTTATGATGCCCTTCCAACTCAAGGTAGTTTGACAGTTACTTACAATGCCAACGGAAAGGATGGCGGAGGAGCGGCGCCGATGGATGGTACTGCGTACTCGTCAGGGGCGACGGTAAGGGTATTAGGCAATCCGAACTCTATGACACGTACGGGTTGTACGTTCAGCGGATGGGCTACGGCTGCCGATGGCACGGGCACAAGTTATGTGGCTGGAGATGAGTTTGAAATATCTTCCAGCACGACATTGTATGCTAAGTGGGCGGCGACAGTTACTTGGAATGATAATGGCGGGGTAATCCGTACCGATAATATCTATGTGCCGGCAGCAGGAAAGAGCGTGACGCCTCCGAGTGACCCGAGTACGGAAGCACCTAACTGCGGAGATAAGTTCATGGGCTGGACGACAACAGAAGACTATAAAAAGGATACTCCTTCTCCCGGCGACATAGTTACCGGTGCGCAAACCGTGACCGGTTCGACAAATTACTATGCTGTCTTTGCGGACTACGGAGAGTGATGCGCTTTGCGCAATTGGTCTTTAGACCTTTGATATATAACTATGGAGTGGTTGGCTCCGCTCCATAGTACAAGAGCCGAAAGGCAAGTGATCTTTGACATACTGAAATAAACTATATAAATGTAGTTAAAAAAGGACCAAGCTAAGTCAAAAAAAGCCAAACTGAACGGGTAAAAAGTGGCTATTTTGACGGATTTTTGCAAGAAACTGCAAAAATGCTCGAATCCAAAATCACGTGATATATACAAAGTATATATAAGGTGGTTGGGGATATGGGATTGGAAGGCGAATGTGACGATATTGCGAGCATGCGGCTCTACAAAAGGGCTGACGGGGTCTAAAAGGGTATGTTCACCCAAACGACCCATTAAGTGAAGCTGCTCCAACAGAGGGATTGTTGGAACATGAAGCAGATTCTTCACATTCTACTTGGATAGAACAAAGATATCCTGCTGCTGTACTAGTACAAGTAATGACAATAACTCCGGTTGTATGGCCACTAGCCGGAGTAAATGTTACCTTTGTAGTTCCATTACGCTGACTTGTAGCAGATGAATTTTTGGCAACTGTCGTTCCATCACTTGTGGCATCAGTTCCTCCAACAGAAACGGTAGGTGTGACCGTACCTCCTCCTTTATTTAGCCACACATAGACTTTTTTAACATTTGTATATCCATAGTAACTTGTGGAAGTTTGCGCTCCCCAAGCATTTTTACTAGTCAAGGTAATAGACCCCGATTTAGAGCTGGTTCCAAATTGTACACCTTTGTAGTTTTGGGAATTGTATCCGTTCAGGTTCGTTGTATTACTTACAGTCCATGTGATTGTTGATAAGGTGTTATCAGCATTCTCGGATGGCTTCACGGTGAAGTCATGTGTGTAAGTTAGTGTTGCACCCCACGCATTTCCAACACCGAGTGTGCAAAGCAGCAAAATTACGGCAACAGATTTCAGCCACTCGGCTTTAAGGAGTTCTATGTTCGCTCTGCGAACTTGCGCGGCGCACTTACTCCTTGACTGTCCACCGGACACTCTCCGGTGCGCCTCAATCGCTTCACGCGCTGGTCTCGCGATGGTCTGAGATGAGTCCATCAACCGAGAGGATACCCTGACGTTAGCGACCGGTTGGAGACCTTTCCAAAAGATGCTTAACATATGCTCAACATATGCTAATGGCTTGCGCAAAAAAGCGCGTTCAACAATACTAAAGTTTTTCATACATTTATATTTTTTATTTCATTATGCTCAACACACAAACGACAATACTGAAATAAACTAAAATACATATAACAATGAGACATTTTAATTTTTTAACCCAAACTCGATGGCTGGTAACCATCATTCTATTACTTTCCCTTTGCATTGGTAGTGCGTGGGGAGATGTATTCGTTCACGAGTTTACATCTAATGAAGGATCTGGAACTATAACATGGAGTAGTGTTAGTTGGAGTTTGTCCTACAGTGGTGGAAAAACAGATGGTTATAGCTCTACCCAGGGCGCAAAATATGGCACAAATAACAGCACGTGTAATTCGGTCGGGTGCAGTACTTCTGGTCTATCTGGAACAATATCAACTGTATCTGTTGATGCCAGTCGCGGTAGTTCGCTTAATGGCACCTTAGCTGTAACTGTTGGCGGCAACTCATATACCTTATCAAGTGGTAATACTGCATTGACTACATCTAATGCTACAAATACATTTACTGGAACTAAGACAGGTACACTTAATATCAGTTGGACAAAAAGTTCTGGTAAAGGAGCATTCTATATTAAGAAGATTTATGTTAAATATGGCTATAAAATTACTTTTGATTGTGATGGCGCTGGTTCGGGATGTCCGTCGAACATATCGGATACGACAAAATTGCCTAATCCTCTACCTGCTGCGCCAACCAAAGATGGTTACACATTTGGCGGATGGTATACTAATTCCGCAAAAACAACTGCCGCAGTTGCTGGTGCAACTATCACAGCGAATACCACTCTTTATGCCAAGTGGACAGCCGCTGCCGCATGTACTGCTACACCGTCTGTTGGGGCTGCTTCACTTAATGGGTCGTTTAGCTTGACTAGTGTGGGAGTTCAATGTGCAAGTGCTTCGGCAGGGTCATCAAACTGTTCGTTGTCGGAATGGGGATTTGTTTGGAGTACAAGTAATACTTCAGGCCACCCCAATAAGGATGACAATGTGGTTACAAACACCGGCTCATATGCTGCAAACTATACAAATTCGTTAACAGGTAGTTTTAATGCAGATCAGACCTATTACTATCGTGGATACGCGAAAAATAATGGAAATAACTATGGTTATAGTTCAAGTGTGCAAAGTTTCACGCCTCGTACCGTGAATTATAATAAGAATGAGAGTAGTGCTTCTGGTACTGCTCCGTCACAGCAGGTGGTGAATAGCGGAGGGACGGTAACATTAGCGGCAGCGAGTGCGTTCACATGGACAGGACACAGCATTGTCAAATGGGCACATGGAAGTGCCGGTGGTACACAATATACTCCCGGTGGTACTTCACCGACAATAAGCGCAAGCACAACATTCTACGCTATCTGGGAAACCAATAAGCATGCTTTTGCATGGAATTGGGGCGGCGGTAGTACTACGTCTACCACACACACGGCAGATAATGCCAATATGCCCTATGGAACGGCTATTAATTATCCTGCGAATAACACGATGAGCAGAACCGGTTATACGTTTAACGGTTGGAGCAGCAACGCGACCACAATGCCGGACGAGGATTTGACGATTACGGCTCAATGGACAGCTAAGCAGTATGATATAACGTACTATGATGGAGATGCGACACTGACAAATAAGCCTTTCTCCGGCACACAAACCAGTGCTCCGACTAAGCATACTTATGGTACAGCCACCACATTGAAGATTCCGACGAAGACGGGTTATACGTTCGGAGGTTGGTATACATCATCTACTTGTACGACCGGTGCAGTTGGTACACCATCCAGCGCATCTTTGGCAGCGGATGGTTATACCGATAATATTACTTTGTATGCGAAATGGACGCCTATTACTTATTCGGTTGCATTCAATGCAAATGGTGGTAGTGGATCGACAATGAGTAATCAAGGGTTTACGTACGATGTGGTGCAGAACTTGAGTGCCAATACGTATACTGCTCCGGATTACAAGTATTTTATAGGATGGGACACCAATCCAAGTGCGACAACAGCAACTTACACGGATGAGCAGAGCGTCAGCAATTTGAGTACTACCAATAGTGCAACAGTAACGTTGTATGCTGTTTGGAAAGACCATACGTTTACGAACTATCGTACGACTTGTGCTGATATGTATAATATCGTTTTGGATGACGGATTATCAGCGGCAACAAACAACGGTAGTGCGAAAGTGGCAGCTAACGGAACAAAGCTGTCGAGTATCGTGGCACCAACGAAGAACGGTTATGACATAGATTACTACTGCACAAATAGTGGTTTAGGCACACAGATTGCAGATGTTGACGGTAATTTGTCGGCAGGTGTCAGCACGTGGACTGATGCGAACGGCAAGTGGATTCTTGAGACCGGTGCAACATTCTATACAAAATGGAAGACGCACACCTATACTCTCACGTACGAAGGACTGGAAGGCGCGACGAACACTAACCCCGCAAATTACACCATTGAAACAGCAACAATTGTGCTTGCTGATCCTGGAACAAGAACCGGTTATACATTTGCCGGTTGGACATGTGGCGGAGATGCTATCACGCAGATTGCTCTCGGTTCGACAGGCGACAAGACGATTACGGCAAACTGGACTATCAACCAGCATGCGGTAACTGTCGGTGCTCCGGGTCATGTAGTGATTTCAGCTACTCCGGCTGATGAGTCAGTTATTGCGGAAAGTGCGAGCAGGAATGTCAATTATAACAAGACTGTGACGTTGAACTGCACACCAGACGATCACTGGAACTTGACATGGGATGTCTATAAGACCGATGAGACGTCAACTAAAGTGGCATTGACGGGAAGTGGTGATGGTGCGACATTCACGATGCCTGATTACGGTGTGACAGTTACGGCTGTTATGAGTGAAGATACGTATCATACAGCCACGTTCAAGAATAACGGAAGTCCTATTAGCGGTTATGATGGCGTGAAGACGTATGATGGCACGAAGCCGAGTGCTCCAACGCTGACAGATGTGACAGATGCGTGCGACAAGACCGATTGCAACAAGTTCTACGGCTGGATTGCCGAGGCCGATATTTGGGCGAAGACCATACCCAGCGTAGCAGGTAAGACAATCTATCGTAACGCAAGCGATATACCAGCAGTAAGCGGCGCAGATGTTGTTTACCACGCCGTTTGGGCAAAGGGAACAGCGATACCTGAGATAAGTAGTCCGCTTATCGCTAAGTGGGATAAACAATCCATTGCTGCAAGCACTGAAATTAAAGCAAAAGATAAGGATGGCAATACGTTAAACTCTGTTACTTTAACATCAAGTGTTGGTTTAACAGAATCAAATCTTGGAAAATTTGCATATTATACATCTAGTCTTGGTGGCTCAACAGAGGTGATTACGATTAAGGGCTTAGACTTCAGTGCGTACAGCAAAGGAGCGTTCAGTTTCTACGCACGTGCTTCACAAGGTGTTGGTTTGGAAGTAAAGGTTTCAACGGATGGAAGTACTTTTGCAACTCCTGCTTTCACAACTACAGCAAACATTGCTAGTAGTAAAGAATATGCATATTACGTCACCAATATTCCGAATGATGTAGTAGCTATACAGTTAACGTATAATTCCACAACGGGGACATTCTATTTCGGTTCTGTAAGAGTGTATGGCGTTAATACGACCAACTATACGTTTGATGCTTTAGATGAGACAAATACTGCCGGTTGGACAAATGCCGATTGGGACGGATACTATTTGATAACGTATAACTCCACACAAGCATTGCGAAGTGATGGTATTCATGGTATGTTATACACTGCTGTATCTGCAACAGATTCAAAGATAACCACATCAGATGTAGGCCTAATCTTTAAAGCAAAATATAACGCCCCCAGCGGTTACCAATTACAAGGTTTGGCAAGTGGTGATTATGTTAATACAAATCACGCAGGAGAAACCTATCAATTTATGACAACTACGGCTGTTAATCTCGTTTCAATGGCATATAATAATATATGTGTAGCAACAGGTAATTATCTGCGATTCAATAAAAATAGTCCACGTTTTGGTATTTATTCTAGCGAAACAGCTCCAACACTCTATAAGATTATGAGTACCTTTACAGAGTTCCGAATAACCTGTTGCGATAAGGGTGTTACTCTTGGCACGCTGACGAAGACGGGAAGTGGAGCAGTGACATTTGCGAGTGGAGGTGATGATTACGATGTCGGGGATAAAGTGGAGACCTGCCAAGGAGCAACTACGATTATAGCGACGGTTACTCCGGCGAACGGATATAAGTGCACCGCTTTGTCGTTCTCGAGAGCAGATGAAGAATCTTTGACTCCTGATCCTGCTATCTCAGTACCATTCACTGCGGCGACGAGTTTTGATTTGGCGTTTGAAGTGAATGCCAATACAACGCTGAATACGGCTGTGACCTTTACGGCATTTGTGGATCACTATATTGATAAGATGCATTATAATGCGACACAGCCCAAGAGCGGCAATTACGGAACTGCTCCGACGCTGAGTAACAAGGAGAAAGGTAGCGAATGTACGGGTTCGCACTATAAGTTCGTCGGATGGGTTCCGGAAGGAGATATGGACATGAAGACCGGTGTACCAACAACCACGGCAAATATGGTTGCCGGAGGCGCAACGGGTAAATATGCGACAGGTACTAACTATTACGCTGTTTGGGCGGAAGAAGTAGAATGATATTCATTCTAATGTTTAAAGTTTAAAGTTTAATGTTTAAAGATTTGAAGATTATGAAAACGAATATCATTACAAACAATACGATTATGAGAAACGTAGTTAAATATTTATGCGCAGTACTATTATTAATAGGAACGAGCGCAAGCGCGTGGGCGACAACGGGTATCAATATCCAGTATCCTTACAATGGTAGTGCCTACTACTATAATGGTGATGAGATTACTATTGAATTAGAGCTTGTCGGTTCGTATGTAAGTGGTAATAGTCCTATGTATTTGAAAAACAATGCAGGTTGGACAAAGGGAAAATATAACTACTACGGAGTTATTCATTGTGCCATATCAGGAACATACGTTACTTCGCTCATCAGTTTTCGAGACGATATATTAAGTGGACGAACGGGGTACCCATACTTTGATCAAGATCCACAAGAGAGCCAATATAGTTTTTACGAATACAATTCTATAAATGGTGGACACGAATTTGAGTACATATATTTTGCACCTCAATATTACTTCTCAGCTCCGGGTACGTATACCTCTACTATCACTGTTGTTGAGAAGGATGATGATGATGGCAGTACACTACAATCGGCAACAATCACCCTTAAGTATGTTGTGACAGCGGATTGTACAGAGCGCACCTTGTCTTTCGCCAATGCTACAGTAAACAAAACTTATGGTGTTGCTGCGGGTAAATACCAAAACTACACGTTATCAGCCGGTGCCGGTACAGTACAATGGAGTGCTGAGCCATCGAGCGTTGCGACCATTAATAGTACCAATGGTACCGTTTATATAGCAGGAGCAGGTACAGCTACCATCACCGCAACTGTTGGAGAAAACGGAGTGTATTGTGGAGCTTCCGGCTCTTATACGCTGAATGTGGCAGCTGTAAAACCTATATTGTCTTCCACTACCGCAGGAAAATTGCTGACAGTCAGCAATATCACCTCCACCGGAGCCTCTTTCTCCGGCGCAATTGTCACTAACAAAGGCGGTGCTGCCCTTAGTTCCTACGGATATATCGTCGGTACTTCCGCAGATGTGACCTATGCCACAGCAGTTAAAAAGACAGGAACTAATTCGGATATAGCAGCGAATACTAAGTTTGGAAGCAAATCCGTAACTGATTTAACCCCTAATACAACCTATTATGTTCGCCCAATTGCTAATAACTCTGCCGGTATCGGTTACGGTGAAGCTGTTGAATTTATGACACCGCAACGATATACCATCACTTACAACAATAATACTGGTGAAGGAAGTATTGACAACGAGTATAAAGACCACGGTGCAACGGTTTCGCTGAATGCCGGAACGAATTTCAGCAAAACGGGATATACACTAAGCCGTTGGGCTACCAATTCAGGAGGCGGGGGCACTTCCTATGATTTAAGTGGAAGTTATTCAGGGAATGACAATCTGGCGTTGTTTGCTATTTGGACGGCTAATCCTTACACGATTAGTTTGGATAACCAAAATGCGACAAGTTCCGGATCGACAAGTATTGCAGTTACGTACGATGCTTCTACTAATCTAACCGGTACTCCTGCGATAACTGTTCCGACCAAGACCGGTTATGATTTTGGAGGATATTACACTGGTATGAATGGCGGAGGTTCGCAGATTATTGCCGAAAATGGAAACGTGAATGCAAGTGTGGAAGGTTTTACGGATGGCGACAAGAAGTGGATTTATACAAACAACATTACGCTGTATGCCAAATGGATAGCCAAGACTATTTCGCTGACATTGAACAAAAATAACGAAGATGCATCGGGTTCAAGCAGCGGTTCGGCAACCGTCAAGTTTGATGCAACGGCATTGGAAAGCGGAACGACGCATGCAAGTCGTAGCGAATGGAATTTGGTAGGATATTATGCGGAAGTAGGGACAACAACTAAAGTATTGGAGTCCAGCGGTGCTTTTGCAGCTTCGGATGTATCAGGGTATATCACAGATGGCAAATGGAGCCGCACAACAGATGTAACACTGTATGCAAAATGGTCAAAGACTACTTATACCGTAACGTTCAATATGCACGGTCATGGCAGCGAAGACGACCAGATAGTAGAGAGCGGTTCGACAGCAGCACAACCTGCTAATCCGATAGTAGACGCGGTAGTAGACGGTTGGCGATTCAAGGGATGGTTCACAGATAATGGTTCGGGAAGTGCCTCAAACACCGAATTCAATTTCTCGACGGCCATTACTGCGAATACCACTGTGCACGCGAAATGGGAAGAGATAACATATAGTAATGTTTACAAGGCATGGTGCGAACCGGATATTACGATTTCGGGTGATATACATTTGACAACAACGAAGGATGTGTATATCTACGCGACAAGCGATGCCAATAATCTAATTCGTATTCAGAGTAATGATTTGGCAGGTGTGAACAAGATTGCACTTAAGTATTTAGATGCCGATAACGACGACGCAGAGGTTGATAAGGGCGAGAGTCCGTTCCGTTTCTGCAATGATGGTTCAAGTAACTATAACGTAGCTGACGGAAGTGAGATCAATGTGGCAGCTTCGAACACATGTGACTTGACGTATTCAATCAAATATACACCGACAGCTTATGGCGTAACACATCACTACAAGTTACAATTCACGCTGAAACGTAACTCGGATGTGCTAAAGACGGTAACGCACGATATCTACGGACGTTCGCTGCCGGAAGAGTTTGTAATCGCTGTTAAGAAAGATGGTAACTGGTATGCGTTGCCGAATACACTTGCCGGAACGCAAGGGGCGCAGAATGCTATTACTCCCATTAGAATTACAGTGAATAATACAACCACACCGGAGACTGCGACCTATGCGCCGGAAGAGACAATCTATAAGGGAACGGGACGTGATGCGGCAACCAGCAACATCAATGGTATCCGCTTCACGAATGACGGAAGCCATTGGTTGCAGACAAGTTCCGTTAGTGATGTTTATCAGATGTGGTTGTCCGGGACGAATAGTGATGATGACCAAGTATGGTATCTGAAGAGTACTAACTTCCAAGCATACACATTGGCTATGGATCCTTCGCATAGCCCGACTAAGAAGATGGGACTATATGACGGTTTGACGATGGGTTATCACGGAAGTCCGACCTCTTCGGCCATTTATCTCCTTCCTGTAACGCATAAAGTGGAAGAGAAGAATGCAAAAGTGACTGAATGGGGACAGAAGAGTGTGATCTTGGATGTGGATGCACAGGACTTCGCAGGTGCTCAAGCACATATCGGAAATGATGCCGCGGTTCCTGCAACATACTTTAAGCAAACGACAACTTCGGTAGCAAAATTAGCATCGAAATATAATTACACCTTGTCCTTCGCAGCTTTAGATTTCTCAGAGCACAAAGGAGAGTTGCTATATGTAGATTGGTTGGATAGCGAGAGTGAAGTAGTAAGTACAAGTACGATTGAGATTCCGTGGATTATTGCCAAGAACAGCGTCATGGGCAAGATAGATAATGTACAAGCTCACTGGAAAGATTGGGAAGTACATGTTCTGCCGGATGTAACACTCGAAGCGGATGGTAACTCGTTTAGTGCTGCAAGCAATGTGGCAAAAATAAATACACTGGAAATCTATCCGGGTGCGACAGTGAAAGTGACCAGCGGAACGCTGGATGTGAAGAACTTGATCATGCGTAACGGATGGACTCGTGCAAACGGTAAAAGTTATGATGTGGCACGGTTGTTCATCAAACCGACAGATGGCAATATGACAATTACTAATGCATATGCTGATTGGTATATTGATTATGACCAGTATTATCCGGTAGCCGTGCCTTGGTCTGTAACGACATCCGGAATGAGTTACAAGAATAGCAATGTTGCTGTAAGTGCCGGAGTGAAGATGCGTTATTATGATGGCGCAAGTCGCGCGGAGAATGGTCAAGCGGGTGTTGGTTCCGGTGCGAACTGGAAAGTATTCAGTAGAAAAGTAGAGGAAACGACATACAATTATCCAGAGACTTTAACTCCTGGCATCGGATATGCAATGACAGCAAAACGTCCGGCAGGAAAAGCATTCTCTATTATCCGCATGCCGCTGACGATTCCTTCGGCTGCTTGGACAACCAGTGGTGAGAAGGGAGAAGTAAACAATGTACATAAAGACACAGTGAGAGTAACAGCGCATGGTGCAAATCAAGGGAAGCCGACTTATACAGTAGGTTGGAACTTTATTGCGAACCCATATATGTCGCTGTATAAGGGAGCAATCGGTGATATTAGATATGTAAATATTCCTGATTTAGAGTTCCAAGAATACGGACAGTACTCGATAGATATTGCGGGTGATGAATATGAATTGCTTCCGGCAAGCGGATTCTTTATCCAAGCGGCTTCTACTGAAACTTTGACCTTCGGAACAACGAACCGCAAAGCTATCGTACCGAGTTATCGCAAAGATGTAGAGACGCCGACATTCACAGAACAGAAAGCGTATATCACGTTGAGCAAAGAAGAGAAAAAGGATATGATGGGATTGATTATCGGCGAGAAATATACAGCAGAATATGAGATAAATGCCGACCTCGAGAAACTGTTAGGTAGCGGAACGAGTTTGAGGACGTACATGCTGTACGGCGGAATGAATATGGCTTATTTGGCAATCAACGATACGTTGGCTAAAAAGTGGATTCCGGTAACGGTACGTATTCCAGAAGCGGGTGAATATACGTTCTCAATAACGAACAGCAGTATTGTGGATGAGTTAGAAGGCGTTTATCTGATAGATTACAGCAACGGCGAGAAGGTGACGAACCTGATGGAGCAGGATTATACGTTCTCGACACCGGCAGGAACTATAAGCGGAAGATTTGCGCTTAACGCGATAGTTGGTCCACGTGACACGCCGACACCGGTCGATGCGCTGAATGGCGGAACGATAGATCCGGATAAACCGTATAAGTTCCTGTATCACGAGAAGGTTTATATCCTGTATCACGGAGTAATCTATGATGCGGTAGGTAAGAAAGTAAGTGAAATCAATAAATAACGATTAGCGAATTAGTGATTAGTGAATTAGAGAAAGGAGACACGATTATGAAAACGATGAGATATTTATTGATAAGCTTTGCAGTTATGATGGTAATGAGCGTTAGTGCCCAAAGTTTGGCAGAACCTCCTCGTGCAGATTTTCATTCTACATCGTCTTTGGTAGGGTCTGGTACGACCCTGCCACAGGCGGCGCAGAGTGGAGCATATACGACATACGATTACGGATGTAATCCCAGCCGTGCCAATAAACCCGGAATCCGTCGTGAAGGTGAAGATGAGGGATTTGAGGAAGGTCAAGGAGACGAACCTGGCGGTGGTCTTCCCGGCGAGCCGTTCCCGATTGGTGATGCAGCATGGCCGCTATTAGCGTTAGCAGCGGCATATGCCGTGCTACGCGTGTATAGGCGTAAACGCGAAATGAAATGATGGATTGAGCCACTTCGCTGAATGATTCGCGACTTCGTCGCTTAATGATGGAATGATGAGACAAAAATCGCACTTGATGGTGCGATTTTTGTTGTAAATGAGGAAAAAAATGAAAACAAATATTTGTTGTACTTTCGGCACGCCCTTATAAATAAGGAATTCTCCGAAAGTACTATCGCACTTTTGTGCGAATAACAAGCCATTTTGCTTAAAAAATTCAAATAAATTTGATTTTTCCTGCAAAAGTCTTGCATATTCCAAAAATTTGTTGTACTTTTGCACCGTTAAAAGTGCATAATGTTTAAAAACATGCACCCTGCAAAGTGCAAATAGATAAATAAAGGTATGATAGACAGAACATTATTACAGTACATGAAAGAGCAATTAGACTTGACATCATTAGATTTCAAGCGGTATCTGTACAATCAGATTGATTGGAACAAACGACTTCTATGCTTAACAGGTGGACGAGGTGTCGGCAAGAGTACGATGGTGAAACAACATATCATTGAGACTCCTGATGAACATAGTCTATATGTGTCCGCTGATCATAGTTACTTTACTATTCATACACTAATTGAATTAGCGGACGAGTTCGTGAAAGAAGGAGGTGAGCATCTGTATATCGATGAGATTCACAAATATGAAGGTTGGAGTCGAGAAATAAAACAAATATATGATACTCACCCCGCATTAAAGGTATTCATCACAGGTTCATCTATTCTTGATCTATTGGATGGAGAAGCAGATTTGAGCCGACGTATCATAATGAGGCATCTACACGGCATGTCATTCCGCGAATACTTGAAACTGGTACATAACATTGATGTGCCGGTGTATAGTTTAGATGATGTTTTGGCAGGTAAAGCACAACCAAAATCATTACCTCATCCATTGCCTCTCTTCCGGAAATACTTGCAAGACGGATATTATCCTTTTACGTTAGAAGGCGATTTTCAGGAACGCATGCAAAACGTGATTCGTCAGACTATGGAATCGGATATTCCGCATTATGCTAAGATGAGTCCAGCAACAGGACGAAAGTTGCGACAGATGTTAACGATTATAGCGCATAATGCACCCTATAAACCGGAGGCACAGTCTTTAGCTAACGAACTGCATATCAGTCGTAACGATGTACCAAATTATTTGCTATTCATGGAGAAAGCAGAGATGATAGGTCAATTACGCGATGATACTGGTGGCATGCGCGGATTGGGTAAGGTGGAAAAAGTTTACCTGAATAATACTAATATCCAATATTCATTGGTAGGTGAAAATGTCGATATTGGTAACGTAAGGGAGACATTTTTCTATAACCAATTACATGTGACACACGATGTAATATCGTCACGCGTGAGCGATTTCTGCGTAGGTGACTATACCTTTGAAGTCGGGGGCAAGAAAAAGGGAAAGAAACAAATCTCCGAAGTGCCGAACGGGTACGTGGTGCGTGATGATATAGAATATGCAGCGAACCAGATTATTCCTCTATGGGCATTTGGAATGATGTATTGAGCCGCAAGCGCGTTTAAAGCCTGCGGCGTGTATAGGTGCAAGCACCGTTTAGTGCCTACGGCGTGTATGCTTCGCGTGTAGTGCAACAACGTTGCGTGTAGAATAGTTTAAATAAAAATCGCACCAAATGGTGCGATTTTTATTTTAATGGTTTGCCCAATGGGCAGGAAGGAGACGATAAGGATAGCGCTCACGCATGTTATCCGCATTGGGACAATCACAACGGTGAATACGAATACCCTTCGTGACACTGATAAACGCAAATATCGGATCGCCGGGCTTCGGACAACAACAAGTGGCAAGGTTAATGTCCACATTCTTGACATTCATATCTACTTCGATGTTCAGGCCGCTACGCTGTTGGACCGTTTCAGTATTGGAAGTGAGACTGCTGCGCTGTTGAACCGCTTCACTGCCGGATGTTAAGCCGGTAGTCAATTGCTGGAACGTATCACGCAACTGCAATACATCAATCTTGCCCTGCGCCAACGACTGAAACAAGTCCGAAACAGCCTTATAACCCAACTTGGCAGCCATCTTGGATATCTGACCTTCTTCGTAGTCAATCTTCCAGTTCTTAAAACGACGTTCGAAGATTTCCCTACCCTCTGCGGCATACTTATACTCTATCTCCTTAAGCGCCTGACGAATCTTATTCTTCGCTTTGGAGGAAACGACATACGTCAGCCAATCCTGATTAGGATGCTGGTTGGGCGATGTAATAATCTCAACCTGATCACCATTTTCCAGTTTCTGACGGATAGAGACATTCTGATTGCGGATACGTCCCCCGCTACAATGGCAGCCGACCTCGCTATGAATGGAAAAAGCGAAATCAAGCACGGTTGCACCCGCCGGCAAACGACGCAAGTCCCCTGTCGGAGTGAATACATAGACAGAGTTGGGGTTAATATTCGTAGCACCGGCGTTAACACCTTTATACGCCCAATGCGCAGCCACCCCTTTTTCTGCAACTTCATCCATTCGGCGCGTGCGAATCTGAACTTCCACCCACTTATTATCCGGACCAAGCACCGTCGTGTGCAAGGACTCGTAACCGTTTTCTTTCGGCACAGAAAGCCAATCACGCAACCGTTTGGGATTCGGTTGGAATACATCGGTTATAAGCGAATAAACTTGCCAGCAATCGGATTTCTCACGCTCTAAAGGCGAATCAAGAATGATACGAATTGCGAAAAGGTCATAGATACGGTCGATATCACAATGCTGCGCCTGCATCTTATGCGCAATGGAGTGAATCGATTTTGGGCGTCCTTTAATGGTAAACGTGAATCCTTCACGGGTCAGTTTATCCTGAATAGGAGCAATGAACCGCTCAATATAGGCATCGCGCTCAGACTTCTTCTCGTTAAGCGCATGCGCAATATACTTGTACAAGTCGTAGTTGGTAAACTTGAGCGCCAAATCCTCCATTTCTGTTTTGATTTGGTAGAGTCCCAAGCGGTGGGCAAGTGGTGCATGAAGTTCGGATGTCTCTTTCGCAACATGACGACGACGGTCCGAATCGCCCTCTTTATCCAACTGCCGAAGCAATTCAAGGCGCTCATTGAGTATATCAAATAATACCTTATTTTCCATTTTTCATAAAATTTCCGGCAAAAGTACAAAAAAATTTGCACATATAAAAAAGTTTTTGTAATTTTGCGGCGATTTTGGATAGAAGTGTACAAAAATCATACCAAACGTAACATAGAAGTAACAAAATTATAACGAAATACTATGAGTAAGACAATTTTTCGTACTTTATTATGCTTGTCAGTAATCGCTCTTGCCTATTTTTGTGTAATGAGTGTTGTTAAGCCTATTCGCTTTGACCAACAACGTGCAGAGCGTAGCAACTACGTTATCAAGAATCTCGTTGCTCTCCGTACAGCAGAGGTTGAGTTTCAACACGTAAACAGCCGCTATACAGCGAACTTGGATTCTTTGGTACTGTTCCTGCGCAATACCCCTAAAAAAGAGGTGTTGAAGGAAGGTTCACTGACAGAAAAACAATTAGAAGCCGGCTTAACTGAGCATAAGGCAGTGAAGATTTTGAATCAAGCGAAAGCTAAAGCACAAAAGAAACAACAATTTGAGAATGCGGAGCAATTGTATAATTATATTTGGGAAAACGACAAGGATGTGAAGAGCAACGGCCTTCAAGGATTCCGTCGTGATACCATTTACAAAGATATGATTGAGACGCTGTACAAAGGTGCTTATACAAAAGAAAACATTGCAGACATCATTGTTATCCCGTTCTCCAATGGTCAACGCTTTGAAGTGGAAGTTAACAACGACTACAAGACCTCTCAAGGTATCCGTGTGCCTCTGTTTGAAGCCCGTGCACACTTCAACACCTATCTGGGCGACCTCAACGACCAGGAACGTGTTAACCTGATTGATAAAGAAACTCAATTGGAGCACTATCCCGGACTGAAAGTTGGTGACATCTACGCGCCAAACAACAATGCCGGAAACTGGGAATAACACATAGACATGTTAACGAAATGAGAATTATCTCAGGAAAATACAGGGGGCGGCGCTTGTCGCCCCCTAAAAATATCACCGCAAGACCCACAACAGACTTTGCCAAAGAGAGTCTGTTTAATCTGCTAAACAATCGTATCGACTTTGAAGATATAGAGATGCTGGACTTGTTTGCAGGGACAGGTAGTATCGGTATGGAATTTGTATCCCGCGGTGCACGCGAAGTAACAGCTGTGGAATTGGCACATGTGCAACAAAACTTCATCATCAGCGCATGCAAACAATTAGGCATCAACAACCTGACCGTAGTACGCGGCGATGTGTTCCGGTTTATCAATGCCTGCAAACTCCAATACGACTTTATTTATGCCGACCCACCCTATTCTTTGGAGCGCCTGCCGGAAATACCAGACCTGATCTTTGAGCATGAAATGCTAAAAGAAAATGGAATGTTCGTACTTGAACATTCCAAATCCGATGACTTTCACGACCACCCACACTTCGTCGAACAACGGACGTACGGCAGCGTGAACTTCTCGTTCTTTCAATAATCAATAATTGACAATCTCAATGTGTCCGTGACGTTTCTTGTGACGGAACCATAAGCCATAGACCTCAGAACAGTTACCGGCTGTGATAAACGCCTGCAACTTGCTTGTACGCACGAAATCCATCAAAGAAGCAAACTCGTCCTGAGTAAGAAGGACCTGAATCTCTACATTCTGGTTACCGGAATAACCACCGGTAACATTATATAAGGAACACCCGCGCACAAGCGTTGAGACAATATACTGACGAATCTGCTCGTACTGCGGAGAGATAATGCACACCCGCTTGCGACGGTTAAAGGCATCTGTAAAGTGATTGATGACAAGTCCGTTAATCCATGTACCGATAAGACCGATTACCACCATTCGGAAATCATTAATCAGAAAAGCCGAACAACAAATCAACGCTCCGCCAATGCTGACAGAGGCTCCAATGTCAAAATGGAGATATTTGTTGATAATCTTCGCCAAGATATCCAAACCGCCAGTTGACGCATTGATGCGGAACTCCAGTGCCTGACAAGCCGAAAGAAGGAATACAAAACACACAAGGTCAAACCAGATATCGCCTGCTCCTAAACCGGATGCCATCACAGAGTCCTTTACCTGCTCCAGCACTTCACCGGTTTTGCTCAATAAATACGGATTACCATGCGCATCCAACACCGTTTGCCCAGCCTGTAATTGGGACAACACATCCGGGTTATTGACCACTTGATGGGTAAAATTAGTGTAAGGATAAACACGATCCCAAACCTGCGTCAACGGACCAAGAATCATCGCCGTATAGACGGTTTTGGCACCAAACTCATTGCCGATAAGCAGAAACGCCAACAACAAAAGGAAAGCATTAATTCCCATCACCAAATAGGAGAAAGTGTCAGCATTTCCCCCTAACACTGTGTTAATCACAATGCTGAGACCGGAAATCGTGCCGACAATAAGGTGACTCGGCATCAAGAAATAATACACCGCCGCTGCACCAATGACCATTCCCAAGGTCATCAAAACAAATTCATTCCAGAATTTTTTAGTTTTAATTGCTGCCAAAAAGCTCTCAAGAAGTTCTTTCCAGTAAGCAACGGTGAAATAGTTTTGTAAGGTGTTTTCCATGGTATAAAAAGTTATTCTTTAATTACAAATCGTGCCGTTCGTCGGGTAGTTTGTGTAAGCATAATCTCACGTCCTTCCTGTTCCCTGCGTAGTATTTGAGGCGTTGTGCCACGAATGGTGAGCAAACTCAAGCCCTCGTTATAGGTAACCGCATATGCCTCGCTCAATTCAGTAATGGCATTATGAACATAGCGTGTGTGATCCACACATACCGAAATCGTTACGGCAGAAGACTGAATCAACGACACCTTCAGACGATGCCGATTGATGATATCAAAGATGTGACTGAGACTTTCCTCCAAAATAAATGAGAAATCTTTAGCACGCATCGTAATCAGCAGTTGGTTTTTGCGCCAGATATATACCGGAACATCAACTTTTCGTTCGGTCTCGCAAATAATTGTTCCGGCTTGCGACGGAGCGCCAAACGGTTTTACATAAAGCGGAATCTTCTTATTCTCGACCGGGCGGATACTCTTTGGGTGAATAACCTGAGCGCCACTATATGCCAACTCGACCGCCTCGCGGTAACTTAGTTCAGGAATAAGAATAGTCTCATCAACAATTCTCGGGTCCGCATTGAGAATCCCCGGTACATCCTTCCAAATCGTTACCGAATCGGCATCAAGGAAATTGGCCACCAACGCGGCTGTATAATCACTACCTTCACGCCCCAATGTCGTGCGATGCCCATCCGACGTGCCACCAATAAATCCCTGCATAACAAACAAATGTGCAGTATTTCCCAACACGGCATGGCGAATACGCTTTGTTGACTCTGTAGTATCCACCTTCGCTTCCCGATAGGTATCATCTGTAATAAGCAGTTCGGGCATGGACAACCATTCGTTCTCCACCCCACTCTGTTTTAGAAACGCGCTGAGAAGCTTAGACGAAAGGATTTCGCCTATACTGACAATGGTATCATATAGCAAGTCATAATTGATGGACCGAACGGCATCCAAATCAGATACTATAGGATGCAACAATGCAGCTAACTGCGGAATATCCGGCAATTGAATTCCCAAGTCCGCAGCCACTGATTCATGAGCAAGAAGAATATCATTATAACGCGACTGCGCCTCATCTGGAAGATGATTCCACAAGGCATTAACAACCTCCTCAAGGGCATTGGTTGTTTTCCCCATTGCGGAAACGACAATAACTAATCTGTCCGTTTCCCCGCGAACGATTTGGCAAACGTTGCGCATCCCTTGCGCATCCCTTACCGAAGCACCGCCGAACTTATAGATTAGCATCTATTTGTATTGTATTAGAATTTAGTTGTTACAGATTAGCCATTTTCATCGCAGTGACAGCACCTTCAACGCCTTTGTTTCCAAGACGTCCCCCGGCGCGGTCGAGTGCCTGCTGCTCATTAAGAGTAGTGAGCACCGAGAAAATCACGGGCACTTGTCCTTGTACATTCAGCATGGTAACTCCTTGGGTCACACTTTGACACACGTAATCGAAATGCGGCGTTTCGCCCTGAATGACACAGCCAATGACAATGATAGCATCGGGACGACAGGCGTTGTTCACCATTTTTGATGCCGCAAAGGTCAGTTCGACAGTTCCCGGCACATGCATGATTTGTATATGTTTTTTGTCAACGCCATGTTTAAGCAGCGTATCCAAAGCGCCTTGCGCTAATGCATGCGTGATATGGCTATTCCAATCCGCTACAATAATAGCATAGTGCTGACGTCCGAGGACATCAGCACCAGGCATTTGATTCGCATCGTATTGCGACAAATCGGTAGTCATTTATTGTGCGATTGCGATGTATTTGTCAATATCTGCAGCCTCTTGTGAGGTTGGATAGTCGTTTTTGATTTGTTCGAACGCATGCTTGGCAGCATGTTTGTCTCCCATTTCAAGATAAACAAGTCCTGCTTTTTTGAGACTCATAGGAGCAATCAGGTCGTTTTGCGTAGCAGCGGCATTCTCAAAAGCACGTACCGCTTTGCTGTATTCCTGCAATTCCACATATGCATCACCAAGCAGTTGGCTTGCAGCCGGAGCAATATTGATATCTTTTGCGTTAAAACGCTTGAGATAATTTGCAGCCTGCTCATAATCTCCGAGTTGGAAATAGCAAATACCTGCATACAATGCAGCGAGTTTGCCAGGACGATACATACGGTAATTGTTTGCGATAGCCTCAAAACCAATGCACTCCGCCTCATCACCATTCAGCGCTTTTTCAAAATCTCCGGCCTGGAAATAAACGACAGCCTTGGCGTTTTCATTGTTAGCCTCAAGTGCTTTAGGTTTGAAAACGTAGTTGTTCAGCGCAATAATACCCAGCACAACAACAACAATTCCGGTAATAATCCATGACAGCAGGTTTGAGTTATCCTCAATCCATTGACCAGTGGTAGATAGAGCCTCATTTACTTCTTGCAATTGCTCATCTTCTTTTTTAAAGTTTTTCTTTGCCATAATATAAATGTAAATAAATATTTTCCTAACATCAAAATCCGCCCCTTTTTCCCAAAATACCGCGCAAAGGTACTGCTTTTTTTTGATATGTGCAAATTTTTTCTAAAAAAATTGTCATTTCCTCATATAAAGGCACAAAAAAGCGTCGAATCACTTACTCGAGAAAACTCCTATAGACAGGATTTGAGGTTTACCGGTTCTTTGTAATCCGATCTCATCGCTACGCTTTCGCGGTCACGGCGTAGAGTTTCGGCGCGCCATTGAAAGGGCATTTACCTCGGTTAAATTAATTTGTTGAGTTTTCCGGTCTCTTGGATTCGACGCTGTATTATAGTATCATTATATCAATCCGCTCTTGTGTGGAAATTAACTGTCACAGCAATGCTATGTGAGGTAGCACGCAAATCGTAAGGTGTAGCCCATTCGTGTGCATAGACATCGAACTGCTGTAATCTCCACTTATAGGCGACAGTCACGGAAACATGGTCGCCATGCCAACCAAATCCGGCAGATGCATTATGTGTCCATTGCAGGTATTGTGAATAGGCATCTGTACGCACTGTGTTATAAGCCAACATTTCGGCACTGCTTTTTCCAAAAGTGGACTCAAACGCATAACCGGCAGTCAAGAAGAAACGATTGACAATCACTCCTTCAATTCCTGCCCGCAGCGTATGGGTATCACTAATGCCTTTACGATGAGCATAGTCGTACTGCAAGGATAGCAGTCCATAGTTTTTCAGTTGGAAAGCTAATCCTCCGGATACGCGCAACGGCATTGTGAGAGACTTATCCACTCTTCTGTTAATTGGCGTTTCTGATGAGATGGCAAGCTGCAATGGATTGCCTATACTGTCAACATACCAAAGCTGTGATTTCAGGGTGCCATAGTTGGTAGTTGTGACAGAAAGAGCAGTGGGGGTCGTAAAAGATGCTCCCAAACGCAACCAACGCAATGGATGACCGATGATACCAAACGAGGCATTGACTCCAACACCCGAATGAGAGACATATGTGTTGTTGTCAAGCGTGCAATCGTCACCAAATAATTCGAAATAAGAAGCCGTTTGGTTATGGTAAAGCGAAACCATATTCAGCGATGCCCCAAGAAAGATTTTATTTGAAATATTTCCTCCCCATGACAAACTATATTGATTGACATATCCTGTTTCCTGCATGCGCAAATGGGTGTGCAGTGTTTGCCCTTGTTCCAACAGCGAATACCACTTATTCGGTTCAGCCGGATCCGGATTAATCAAATACGTATCATAGGCTTGGCAAGAAAGCCAACCTATTTCCTCATTTTGCCATCTGCCTTCCGCACCGACAACCTCTGCAGTCAGTCCGTTCGTTTTCAAAGCAGCGACATCGGACAACGAGGCGATATCATCGGAATAACCTGCCGCATACGTACGATTAAATGTAGCCAACCGGTGATAAGAAATCATAAAGTTGTTATACAGCAATCCTCTCGATTTAGCGGGATCTCCAAAACTATAAACAAAAGAAGCCTGCGATGCAGTAAAAGCATTTACACGTTCATTGGCCTTAGCTATTTCGCGCTGCCGGAAATCAACGACCGACTCATCGAGTGTAAGAGAGACCTCTAATCGTCTATAAACGCCCAATCCTGCCGGATTGGCCATTACGGCAGACGGATCCCCACCAATCGCAGTCATTGCGCCGCCAAGACTCACATAACGGGCAGTTCCTACCAAGTCGCGTTGCGCAAGAACCGCAGCATCTTGTGCGAAGACAGAACTCCACCCAAAAATGAGCAAAAATACTATGTTGGTCCAATGTTTCATCTGCGAATAACAGCTTTAACAACGGTATCTGAGTGCTGTGTAATTGAGTCTTCAACAAACGTAATTTGCACCGAAGAAGCCTCTTCATTGGCGCGAGGTTGCGTCTCGGCAGCGTCTCGGAAGGGGCTCGAAGAAACAGGTTCCTCATTCTGCCAAAAATAGACATCATCCACATAGTCATCCGAGAATGCCACTACAGTCATTCCCAAAAGCAGTATTGATAGTAATAGATGTCTCAGTTTCATATTATTTAAATCCAATGATTTCACGCACTTCGCGTATTGTTTGTGCTGCCACTTGACGTGCTTTTTCTGCTCCAGCCGCAGCCACTTCGTCCAAATATTTGTCGTCGGCCTGATAAGCTATAATCTTTTCTCGAATCGGCGCACAGAACGCATTGATATCAGCCGCCAATTGTTTTTTGAGGTCGCCGTAACGTATTGTCATTGAGTTGTATGCGTCATTGAAATAATTATACGTCTCAGGAGTGGAAACGAGTTCCAAAAGCGAGAACAGATTGGCTATCGGTTCAGGTTTTTCCTGATTCATCCGTTCAGGTCCTGCGTCCGTCACAGCACGCATTACTTTCTTTTTGATAGTAGCCTCGTCATCACACAAATAAATGGCATTTCCTTCGCTTTTTCCCATTTTACCGGTGCCGTTCAACCCCGGCACTTTGACAGCGTGCTTGGCAAAATGATACGACTCCGGTTCCTTAAAATATTCCACATTATAGATACGGTTGAATCTGCGTGCAAAGAGTCTTGCCATCTCCATATTTTGCTCCTGGTCCTTGCCAACCGGAACTTTATCCGCTTTATGCATAAGGATATCCGCAGCCATCAGACAAGGATATGTCAACAATCCGGCATTCACGTTATCCGGCTGTGTACGTGCTTTTTCCTTAAAGGACGTCACGCGCTCCAGTTCACCCAGATAGGCATTCATATTCAAATAGAGATACAATTCCAAGACCTCTTTTACATCACTTTGTACATAAATCGGTGCCTTATTGGGGTCAATACCGCAAGCCAGATACTCGCTTAGAATCGTTTTTACGCTACGGCGAATATTTTCGGGTGTGGGATGGGTAGTAAGCGAGTGCCAATCGGCAATAAAGAATTTACAATCAAACTTGTCTTGCATCGCCACAAAACTCTTCACCGCACCGAAATAATTACCTAAATGCAGATTGCCAGTCGGTCTTATACCTGAAATTACGCGTTCCATAACAAATAAATATCCGTTTTTTCAAAAATTCGTGCAAAGGTACAATTTTTTTTGCATATGTGCAAGTTTTTTTATACTTTTGCAGCAAATTTTTGCAATAATGAGTATTGAAGAATACATTGAAACCCATACATCGCCGGAAAACGAAGTTTTGGCACAGATTACTCATGAGACGAACGTACATATTCTAAACCCTCATATGTTGTCCGGTCAAGTCCAGGGACGGCTGTTGGCACAACTGAGTAGAATGATTCACCCCAAACGGATTTTGGAATTAGGCACATTCACCGGCTACTCCGCACTCTGCTTGGCAGAAGGTCTGACGGAAGATGGCGAACTGATAACAATCGAACACAACGATGAATTGGAAGAAACCATCCGACACAATTTAAGTTTGTCGCCACTTGCGAACAAGATTCGTCTTGTTATCGCTGATGCCAAGGAAGAACTGAGCCGGCTTGCAGAAGAGTTGACTTCATCGGAAAAAAATGTAAAACAATTTGATCTGGTATTTATCGATGCGGATAAACGGGAATATTGCATGTACTTGGATTTAGTGAAGAATTTGGTACGTCCAGGCGGCTGGATATTAGCTGATAATACGCTGTGGGACGGGCATATCATCGACCCTGCTTACGACCGTGACAAGCAAACACTGGGACTTCGTACATTCAATGACAAGGTGATTGCCGATTCAAATCTTGAATGTGTAATTCTTCCTCTACGCGACGGATTGACGATTATCAGGAAGTTATAAATAGCATTTATTTTATCCACGGATAGCGTGCCTGAAATGAGGCAAGCTGCTTTTCCACCATGCTTCGGAACGCCAAGTCTTCATCCGAACCGGGGTGCAATGGCCGATGCTGGCGGTTTAACCACAACGCATGGAGATCTTTCATCTCAGTTTGCGTTTCTGGCGACATAAACGTCGTCACAAAATGTTCCCAAATATAATCCACCGCTACGGACGAGGGATGCATCAGATCTTCAGCATAAAAACGATAATCGCGAAGATCATCCATCAACAATTCATAGGAAGGAAAATAGAGCACTTGAGAATCGGCAGACGCTTTTGTTAAACGTTCAACGGCAAGCAACAAAATAGCTTTTGAAAGGTTGTTTTCATGCAAACCATCTTTAAGATGTCGAATAGGCGAAACGGTGAAAATAAAGCGTTTCCCCGGATGCGAAGCAAGTATAGGTTGCCACAAAGCAACGATTTCCTCCACAGTCAAACGCTTGCGGATAAAGTCCGAAGCCGGACGTTTGAGACAATTGTCAACAACAGTATCTGTTTGTTTGTCAATATAGACCCAAGATGTGCCGAACGTGACGATAATCACATTGGCATCAATATACACGGAATCATCAATATGATGCGCTATTGAAACGGGATTATACAACGGCCTTTTATCTGCTGCAGTAAGTATCTGAAAATAATATTCGTTTAGTTTCCGGGCTATATTATCGGAAAAGCATGAACCTAACAGCGCTATACTGTCACTATATGCAATCTGCCACGGCGATGGCGGTACTTCTATTTCTGTGCGGAACTTCATCATTCAAAATGCATTACTTTGGCGGGACTAATATGCGTTACGATAGTGGCGGGTGCAAGCAGCACAAGAACAGATACGAGAAACGTGACCGCATTGAGCAAAAGCAACCATCCGACGGGGAAAGCAATAGGAACATAATTCACGTAGTACGTGGTTGCGTCCAAAGGAATAAGATGCGTCCAATACTCAAGAGCACATAGCGCCAAGCCAATAATATTTCCCCACAAGACGCCTTTACCTATCAACATGGTTCCCTGCATAATGAAGATACGCCGTATCTGACGATTAGTTGCGCCAAGCGCCTTGAGTGTGCCAATAAGTTGTATTGCATCTAGAATCAGAATAATCAATCCCGATACGATGTTAAAGCCTGATACGGCAAGCATTAAGAGGATAATTATAATGACATTCATATCCAAAAGATCCAGCCATGAAAACACTTGTGGATTGAGTTGTTCCAATGTTTCCATATAGTAGCCGTTGCCATCCGCATCGAAACGGTTAGCCGTTGCAAAGAACACATAATCGGAAGCTTCATAGAGATTCCTCATATTATCGACACGTAACTCCACACCCGAATATTGATTATCATCCCAACCATTTAGACGCTGTACGACAGGAATTCGTCCAAGAATAAAACGTTCGTCAAATTCGCCAAAACCGGTGCGATAAATACCGGAAATAACAAATTTGCGCACTCTGACATTTTCACCGACAAAGTAAGCAATCAGTGTCTGTCTTTCATCGGTTATGGCATGCGGCAGACCAAGCAATTGGCAAAGTCGATAAGAAACTAATATCTCGTTATCTGCTTCAGGCAAGCGCCCATCGACCAAATTGCCGGCAAAGTAATCCCAATATGTTGTACCCTTAAATACAATACCTTGAAACGCATCATCCGTTTTTACAATCCCGGGTTTGGTAGCAAAAACATTACCGCCAGCAATATGCGGCAGGGAAGTAAGCGTGTGTAACATCGAATCGGTTACAATAATCGGCTGCATCTCAAAAGTGTTATTGTTATCAAAATTCACCACACGCAGATGCGCAGCAAAACCAACGACCTTCTCCGTTACGGTTTGTTTGAATCCGACAACCACACAGACCGTTACAATCATGACCATTACTCCGATGATTATGCCCGCCAAAGCAACGCGAATAGCAGGACGAGACGAACGATTTTCCCCATTTTGTGAGAAATACAGCCGCTGCGCTATGAAGGTTTCTAATCTCATTACTTTATTTTATGTTTTGGCACGATTTTTGTTGTGCTATCAGTAGATTTATAATTCACGTATGAAGCGATTATATATTTCGTTGTTATTGTGTATGGCTTGTTCGGCGTTCGCCCAAGAGCCGGAGGACTTTCAACCTCAACGCACTCCTGAAGAGATAGCTCGTAAGCAAACAACCATGTTAGCTCGTGAATTGTCACTTACCGACAGCTCGCAACTTGATACGCTATATCGTATGCACCTTAAGTTTGCAAATCTGCGCGTTATAAGTTGTACACGGGCGGAAAATCTTGACCGGCTACAGAAGATGACCATTGAGTTGCAAGGTATCCTCACTACTGAGCAGTTCCGGCAATTTATGAATCGCCAGGTAGATCACCAGCCGCGCCATCCACATCCTTCAATTCATTCCATCGCACCGGTAACCGACGAATAAGCGTATATACGCCCCACGCAATCAAAGCCCCCACAATCAAGCCGCCAAGTATATCTCCCGGGTAGTGGACACCCAAATACATACGACTATAACAGTTTAATGCGACATACAATAACAGCCACCAACCGTGGTTGTTTTTTTGCTTCCATATCAACGAAAACAACATGGCAACACACATTGTATTAGCTGCATGAGAACTAACAAATCCATACTTGCCGCCGAAATAACCATTGACAGTATGAACTATATCCATAATCGCCGGATCATGCGTCGGACGGGGACGACATACAAGATGCTTGATGATCCCAGACGATATATAATCACTCAATCCGACCGCAATGAATAATGCAGCAGTGTAAATCAGTGCTTTGCGCCATCCAAACTGTTTAAATAGCAATCCTATCAATAGAGCATACAGCGGAAACCATACGTACGATTTACTTACCCACCAAAAGACAGAGTCTGCCCACGGAGCATGTGCTCCATTAATTGCAAGCAGCCATAATTGGTCTATATGATTCAAATATTCAATCATTGTACCAGCAAATTAATGGTGTGGCAGGCTACAATACCTGCAGTTTCTGTACGGAGACGGCTGTTACCCAAACCTACAGGAATAAATCCATTACTGAGCGCGGCTTCAACTTCTTCCGTTGAGAAATCCCCTTCCGGTCCTATAAGTACCAACATCCTCGGTTCTGTATCCGTAATTTGTAACAATTCATCTTTCAGTTCGCGCTTCTCGTCTTTATAACAATGGGCGATATAGCGATGCTCTTCTTTGACTGAAGTAAGGAACGCATTATATTCTGTAAGGCCATTTAGTCGAGGTATATATGGAGTCAAAGATTGTTTTGCTGCGCTTAAAACTATTTTCTCCAATCGGTCAAGCCGCAGTTGTTTACGCTCAGAGAAACGGCACAACAAAAGAGTAATCTCATCCACACCTATTTCCGTACATTTTTCCACAAACCACTCTACCCGCTCAATGTTTTTCGTTGGAGCAAGAGCTATGTGAATATAACCGCGGTGATGCTTGACTTGAGGTTCGGCTTTTAGAATTTCGAACTCGCAGTGCTTAGGATGCGGATTGGTAATGCACGCATTATATGTCACACCCTTCCCATTGGTTAGTAAAATCTCGTCACCACGTGTATATCGCAACACCCGGACACAATGACCGGATTCCTCTTCACTAAGACAAAAACGCTGATTCACCACATCTACACCTTCTATGTCAGGAGCATAAAACAGATACATAGTCCATCTTAAATTAGTTATTCATCACAATTGCAGCCTTTATGGACTCGCCTTTGTCTCGGCGCGGAAGTAAGATGATATGCCACCTTGAATCCGACTGAGAACGTGCTATATTTTGCCACCAAAGGAGCCTCTTCGCGCCAGGCAGACAAGACAGGCGTCATAATTCGTGTTAGCGGAAAGCCGTCACGCGTATCCGTCAAATGCAATATGCCATAATGTTCGTTGGTGGTTGGACGATGGTCTGTGGTCATCAGTCCAGCATCAAAATAAACACCCACGGAAATAAACGACTCTGCTTTACCATATTGCGAATGAATCAGAAAATCATAAGTCAATTCACCCGACAACGAGCAATCCCAACTGCGTAGAACAAGGTCACCTGCTTGCTCCATTGCAAAGGATTTACTGGCGGCAAGAGGATAAGATTCTTCTACCAAGTTGTTATATTTTGGATAATATACTGCAAGCGCCGCATCAGTAGCTGTTTCTTTCCATGAGCCATTTAAAGGCAGGGTAAAACGTGGTCCCACCAAGAATGTAAAATGGTCTATATGAAAGCCTACCTGCACTGGGAACGACACATCATACCATGAATGACGTTCACGCAACACACCAATATTATATCTTACATTCATTTCCTCATTCTCGACATCCGTTACAGTATAGTTATCTTCATAGTGGGACTTACGATAGGAAGATGAAGCAGCCTCGATTGTTGCTCCAAATCGGAAAGCAATCCAATAGGGAGACTTGTAAAGGTAACCTATATCAAATGCAGCATGATACCCCGGCATAGTACCGCCATACGAACAATCATATGCCAATCCACCCAAACCGATACGCGCTCCCACATCAAGATAGGAACGAGCTTGGAGCATTGTGCCAACAAGCAACAAAAGACATATGAGCCATTTTTTTATCATCTCACAAACACTTTTTCTCTGCGAGTCGTTTCTCCGCACTGATATACGACGATATATATACCCGCCGGCAAGTCTTCCAATGGTATATCGGGCGAAATGGATTGCCCAAGATCGTTATAGCAAGCTATTGGAGACAAATTCTCCTCTGATGAGTTGATGTATAATATATTTGATTTAATGGTTTTTGTTCCGCCCAAAGTCAATTGGAGTTGATACACGCCATTCAACGCCGTATTTTCGGAATAATCATCTGCTGTTGCTCCCTCTATTAGTGTCCCGTTTTTATACCAGTTGTAGGTGGGAGAAAGGGATTCATAATCCGGAAAATACTCGGCCAAACGAATATTATCACAAACAATTACCCAATTATACTTATTCACTATCAACTCATAAAGTTGGTCTTCTTCCGGCTCTTCCGGCTCTTCCGGCTCTTCCGGTTCTTCCGGTTCTTCCGGCTCTTCCGGTTCTTCCGGCTCTTCCGGTTCTTCCGGTTCTTCCGGTTCTTCCGGCTCTTCCGGCTCTTCCGGCTCTTCCGGCTCTTCCGGCTCTTCCGGCTCTTCCGGTTCTTCTGGCTCTTCCGGTTCTTCTGGATCTTCTGGCTCTTCTGGCTCTTCCGGATCTTCTGGAGTCGAGCAATCTGATATATCAAGTCGGAAAACATGAGAGGTAACTTTACCCTCAAGAACCGGATATATGTACGATATAGTGAGTCGATACCACGCTGTATCTGCGGGTGTTACAGCGGAAATACATAAGTCCTCACCCTCTGCATAATCTGCAAATAATCGTCCATTGTGAGAATACTCCCATTTATATGCATATATGCAGGTATCAGGTATATCCGCTGCGTTCTTATATGCCACTTCGAAGCAATACGCCGAGTCCTTACAAATGACATGCTCGGACGTGATAACCGGCTGCGGAAGCGGCGGATCAGGAGGTACGATAGAACAATCCCGAACGCGTAACAGAAACGGTTCGCTGTACTCGGTCACATTATTATGTGGATCCATATAGTGCGTCGCAATGCGATACCAACACGAATCTGCCTTCGTCAAGGCATTGAAGCACAAGTTTTGTCCGTCTTGTTTCTTCGTCCAAGTTTGTTGTTCATCGCTCGATATTTCCCACCAATACGTATAATTTGCCTCGCCGTATGTAGCTTTATTGAGCGTGTCTAACGCAAAACAATACGCCGAATCCATACACATTTCGCTTTCCGAAACGATGGCCAACTCCGGCAATACCGGCGGCGTACAATCAATCACTTTCAGATGGAAAGGTTTACTCCGCGCGCGACAGTAGGTATTGTCGATGTTTCCGTTACCCGAAACCGTCATCCTATACCACCCGTCATGAGCGGGAGTAATCGACATCAGACGCAGCTCTTCCGCCTCCACTATCGTTGTCCAACCGGGGGCGTTCCATTCCAAGCTATCCGCCGCAAACTCCCAGCGAAACTGGTAAGGCGGTTGGAACGGGTTATTGCCCGTAAGACTTGTGACGAACGTATAATTACTTCCGATACATGCCTCACCCGCCGAAGTGATATCCACTTGCGGGTTACACAGCCGTATCTCGATATCATCCAGCGCAAAGTCATTACCGTCAGCCGAAGTCGTTGGAACATCGTTGTATATCGACAATCGGAGATGCTCTACCCCGTTCGGCACGTGGAAGTTCGTTCCAACCAAATGCCACGGCGCAAGGGTGTACATGGTATAGCTCCCGGGCCATCCCTCATACTGCCACCCCGGACTAACCGTGTCGCTCGACACCTCATGAACAACCGTATCCATATCCGCATCCTCGATGAGGAACTTCACCTTCGGACGAACGGTGTTACGGCTGCGCGTATCGGCCGCAGACTGCACATTCGCCACATACGCTGAAAACGACATATCCAACTCATGACACAAATTCAATTCCGTCGAATAGAACGGCACACTGCCACCGCCACCGTCAATCTCCAAGAAATAGCCGCGCGTATAATCATTCGGATACGTATGGTCGTCCTGAATATGCCACTGCGAGCCTAACGACTCCGTGTTGCTCTTATTTATGCTGTTCTGCGCGCCATACTTAACGATTCGATAACTTCCCTTATTACTGCCGCCCATATATTCGTTCGTCACGAACTGATATCCGCTGCTTGCCATCTGCGGCGAAGGAGTTTGGCTTTGTGCAGGTGCTGATTGGTCATTACCGCCGAAGTCTTCTCGGAACAGCAGCGTACCATCCTCACACACGTACGGCGAAGGCGCATCTTCTGCCGGATCCAAGAACGGCACACAATTGTCTTCATGACGCAGGTAAATCGGTTCGCTCGCCGCACGGCAGTTCAGTTTATCCAACAAACTCTCACTGCTTGCACAAACGCGGTAATACCCTTCTTGCAGATTCCAATCACTCGAACCATACTTCAAGGGGCGTTGGGTATAAGTATTGCTATTACGGCGAATAAGTTCAGTCCACGTTACTCCGTCTGCGGAGTACTGATATGAGTAATAGACCTTAGTCCCGAAAGTCTCATCTGCTGTATAATCGCTCAAGAACGATAAATACGGATTGCTTTTGCATATTGCTTCAGCCGTAGCGCGAAGACGCAGTTTCGGTACACAAAGACGCACCGCGGCATTGTCAAACATCACAAAACCGTCATTGCTTATGCCGGAGATATCGATGGTCACATTATACGTCCAATCGGGCACCACAAAGCCGGTCGCGATGTCATGCCAATCGTTATCAGCAAGTACATCACTATCGAACGTCCCGACTAAGCGTCCCGACGATGCCTCTTTGACAGTCATGCGCAACCGCGCGTTATCACCGGATTGCCGTTTGGCATGAACGGATATATTATACGGCATTCCCGGCCAGATATCGGTTAGTTGCAGTTGCGCAGTACCGACAGTGTTATAATCATTGGATTGCAGCACCGTTCCCTCCGGACAAGCCGTTTCTACCATTGTCTGCGCATCGCAACGCGTCACCACCAAGTCAAACGGCTCGCTGACAGAGCAGCTGTTCGGTTTGTCTATCGTCAGACCATCTCCTACAAGCAACCGATACGTACCGGCATCCGACAGTTGTATGGCGTTAAGCGTCCATGTAGCATCCGAACTTTGGTCACTCCACTCATGTTCGCCCGTCAGCTTTTGCCAGCGGTATTGCAAGGTCTTCGCGAATTGACCATCATTGACGAACGTATGTGTAAAATTATAAGTATCACCCACGCACGCGCCTACTGGCGAAGTGATTGTTGTCACAGGCAAATCGCACCGGCGTATCTCGATATCATCTAATGCGTAGTCCATACAGATTGTACCGGACGCAACATCGTTGTAGATATTAAACTCAAGCGAAGTGACCTTATCCGGCACCTCAAACGGGAAACCGATAAGCGTCCATGGCGAAGAGTTCTGACAGTCGTTGTAATTATATTGCCCTCGACGCGGGATTATGCCGGACGGCATATTGATAATCACCGTGTCAGCCGCCGCGTCGCGCACTTCGAGACGGAAAGCCGGATCCGCCTGGCCGTTGTACCATTCATTGCCACCAACATGCAGTTGAGTGACAACATTTGCGAAATATGCGGTAAATGTCAGCTGTGCTCCGGATTTAACATCGTCCAAACGGGTCGAATAGACTTTCTCTTTTCCGGGCGCACCGTTGACCTCAAGGAAATATCCACGCGTATAATCGCCGGAATGTGTATGGTCGTCCTGAATATGCCAATGTGAATATGCGTCACCGTATTTATAACCTTTCTTGCGGACACAATACGTCTTCTGCATGGTCATAGTCTCGGCAACAAAATATGTATTCGCCAAAGTCAGATACTTCGGCGTCGAGGTCCGTATATCCGCATCCTCCACATCGTTTCCGCCAAAATCCTCACGGAATAATAGCACTCCGTTTCGGCAGATATCGCTCTCCTTATATATATACACCGTCCTCACCGGACTTTCTAAACGCTTCGTCGCATCATTCAACTCAGCCTCGGTCTCTGCCGCCAACACACGCCAATAACTGGCGAACGAATTGGCAGCCACTGAAGATATATAGAGATCATTGGTTGTAGTTGTAAACACATATACTCTCTTCGTCAAAGCCGCATCCGAATAACTCTCAAAACGATAGAAGAACTTGCTCACCGTGCTCCCGCTATTACTAATCTTCGCCTTTAGATTAAAATGCCTGTAATAACCGCCTCTGCCATCCGAGCTCACCCCGTCATTTCCGCCGTAAACATATTTTAGCGTGTCCATATTCAGTTCGACCTTCGCATTCGGGCCGAAAGACCGACGCGCCACAATAGACGAGAGCGCCTCGTCCTGACCAAAAGCCAAGAGGCAAAAGCTAAGAGCTAAAAGCAATATGTACTTACGCAGATTCACCAATTATTTCACTTTCGCACCGTTTTTTAGTAATTATTCGGCTTTCGACTAATTAGCGTGCAAAATTACTACAAAAATTGCACATACGCAAATAAATTATCATTTTTTTCGCAGAAGGGATAATTTTATCCCGAATAGTTGCATGATTGTGTCTGTCGGGGTGCTTGCACACCAGCGGGCACAAGGATGCGGCTATAGTTCGGCGCAAGCCGGATTGCGAAAAAATATGATAATCCTTGCGTATGTGCCGCAGGACGCGAACGTAAATTCGGAGGGAACCCGCCCTGAAAGGGGAAGGGGCGTGCCGAAATTACTACAAAAATTGCACATACGCAAATAAATTATAAAAAAAAACACAATATTTTCGTGTAAAGTGTTACAAAATTTGCAGGAATCATTTTTTTTTACTACTTTTGCAGAAAAATTGTTTAACCCTTTTATCAATTAACAATTATGAAGTATCAATGCAGTGTATGCGGGTGGGAATATGACCCCGAAGTGGGAGCACCCGAGGCAGGAATTGCTGCCGGAACAGCATGGGAAGATGTACCCGAAGATTTTGTTTGCCCGCTCTGTGGAGTCGGAAAAGATGAGTTTGAGGCAGAATAAGATGAACCAACATATTTGCTACGTTGGCTGTGATGACGATTCATTGCAGCTGTTTGAAAGTCAGTATGCCTTGCCCGAAGGCATGTGTTATAACAGTTATATCGTAATTGGCGGACAGATTGCGGTTATTGATAGTGTTGACGCAAGGAAAACCGAAGAATGGCTAAATAATTTACGAGTCGCTCTTCAGGGGAAAAAGCCGGCTTTCCTCGTACTACATCATATAGAGCCCGACCATAGCGGTTCTGTTGCCGCTTTTCTCAACCAATACCCTGAAACAACTGTTGTTTGTACCGCTAAAGCACAAACAATGTTGGCGCAGTTCGGGTGCCAGCCGCAGCACATACAAACCGTCAAGGAAAACGACATTCTTGATTTGGGAGGTCTCACTCTACGGTTTATGATGGCACCGATGATTCACTGGCCGGAAGTGATGATGAGTTATTGTGCAGAGGCACAAACGCTGTTCTCCGCTGATGCTTTTGGAAAATTTGGCGTATATCATGCGGATGAAGACGATTGGGCATGTGAGGCAAGACGATATTATTTTAACATCGTCGGAAAATACGGTGGTCCCGTATCGCTTGTTTTGAAGAAAGTAAGTACCTTACCAATTCAAACGATTTGTCCACTGCACGGACCGGTTTTGGAAGGTGAAAAAATGGCAGAAGCATTGCGTTTGTACACTATTTGGTCTGCATATGATGTCGAAACAAAAGGTGTTTTGGTGGCACATGCATCGATTCACGGAAATACTGCTCATGCCGCGGAAGAGTTGGCGCAGATGTTGCGCGAACGCGGAGTCGGCAAAGTGGCTGTCACAGACCTTTGCCGCGATGACATGGCGGAAGCGATTGAAGATGCTTTCCGGATGAACAAAATGGTTGTTTGCGCCTCGTCATACGACAATAATGTTTTCCCGCCGATGCATCAATTCTTGTGGAAGTTACAGCAGAAAGCCTATCAGCATCGTACTGTCGGAATCGTGGAAAACGGCAGTTGGGCGCCATCTGCCGGACGCGAAATGAAAGCATTGCTCGAAACAATGAAAGAAGTCACTATCCTTGAACCGATAGTGACTATCCGAGGGGCGTTGAATGACGATTCTCGCGCGCAATTGGAAGCATTGGCGGACGCAATCAGCGCTGAATAACCGCTCACTAAAATTGAATCAACGCTTTATTGGCAAACCCGTCGATATACATTTCGATGGGTTTTTCTATATGTACATGGCGCATATACGCCGTCTCGGCGATGGCGGGAAGCGCATCTAACTGCGCAAAATCACAACACTCATTCGGACGGGCTATGGTATCCACATTGATATACCCGACATTAAACGATGTGAGATTCTGGAAAAAATGCGAACCTTGGCTTGGCTCGATGCGAAAGTCAGGCAACGAGCACTCAACGATGGCCTTAGCCTCGGTTATATCTGCCCATTGAACGGGAACACCAAGCGTCGGGATATTTGACCCCCAACGACCAAAGCCGATGAGCAGATAGTTCTGACCTTTTTGGCGCATCGTGTTGTTCCACTCGCGCATAGTATTTGCCATCTCTTGAGTATGAAGCACATCAAACGCCTCAGGTCGAAGATAGATAATATCGCGGATACCTTCTATCTGCCCTATTCCCAATGCGGATTCGGACTTTAGCAAAGGCTTTTCGGACTCCTGCACTGCATCCCAATCCACTTTTGCGGTAAGAGAATCGGCTGAAATCGGGCGAATCTGAAGCACGTTAAACACGGCAGGAGATTGCATCAAATCTGCTGCATATTCTATCTCTACTGGTGTCTTGATTTCCTCTTGCGCAATATCCAGCAAACGGCATAGTATATCTGCCAGCGGGAATGTATTATACTTCAACTGAGGCGCAAACGTGATATAACGTGGTCCGCTCGGGAAGCACGAATCGACAATTCGCATATTATCGCGGTCGTATGTCGAAGCAATCTTCTTCAGCGATTCGAATTGCTCACAATCTGCCACACTCAAACGTTCCATGTTTACAGCTTCATCCACGGACATCACAAAACGCTCAGGCTGCATCGACAGCGCTAACATCGAACGCTGTGTCTCACGCATCGTCAAATCCGGAGATGACAACTGCATCGTTTGTTTCGGATAACGAGGAGAAAAACGCAATACCGCCTCGCCGTCAACAACCACTTTGCCCAAACCATAAGCAACTTTGGCGATGCCTTCTTCCGCCTTTTCGTAATTAACAGGATAGAAGTTCACGCTGCGTGCAACGCCGGATAGTGTCGGAAAGAAATAACCGTTTTGTTCGCTACCACATATCTCTTGAAGGACTATTGCCATCTTTTCCTCGGCTATCACATTACCCGTCGAGGTGATGTAACCTTTGGAGGAAGAGAAATAAACCGAGGCATATACCGACTTAATCGCTTTGGCCAATAACCGCAATTGCTGGTGTTTATCCGGCGAATTCGGTATCATATAGGTCGCATAAACGCCCGCAAACGGCTGATAATAGGAGTCTTCCAGCTTCGACGAAGAACGAATGGCAAGAGGCTTGTCAACTACATCCAAAAATTTCTGCAACGCTTTTACCAGCTCAAGCGGCAATGCCGACGATATAAACTCTGATAATATCTCGTCGTCAGACGCTGACGAATTGATGACATATTGAAGACCATTTTCCTGAATAAAAGCATCGAAGTAGTCCGTAGTAATTACCATCGTCCGCGGTACCAGAACACGAACATCTTCCCATGCATTGTACAGGTTGTATTTCTGCAGCATATGGTTGAGAAAGGCCAAGCCGCGCGCCTTGCCGCCAAGAGAACTATTCCCTAAACGAGAGAACCAAATCGTATCATTATACGTTTCCACATCAAATTTCGCCACAACGCCCAAGGCCTGCTGCAAACGGTATTCGTGAATCGTACGAACATTGATAGCACGGATATTCTCAATATCGTCATCATCTTTTATCGTCAGCGGACTCACGCGTTTACCCACTTCGAATAGACCGCGGGCATAGAGCCACTTCGACAAATAGTTATTATCCGATAGACGGCGGAAAGCTTTCGCTGGAATTGAGGAAATAATGCGCTCAAAACCTTCCAGATTATTCGCGCGGGCTATCTCGCGATTCGTGCGGGGATCTATCGCCACAAAGTCGCCAAAACCAAATTCACGACCTATATAATCCGACAATTCCTGCATCAATGTCTTGGATGTCTTCATCACAAAACCAACACCGAGTTGGCGTGCTACGGTGCGCATCGATGCCTGCGAAGACTGCATCAATATCGGCATAGTCGGGTTATCGGCGCGGATAAGGCGGCAAAGGTTAATTCCCGCATCCAATTGTTCTTGAGAAGACAAATCGCCTTTATGCAGCACAAAACCGATATCCGATATAACCCCGATGATATTTTGCTTGTAGCGCTCATACACTTCCAATGCCTCATCGTAATAGGTTGCCATCAGCACTTTCGGACGGGCGCGCTTGCGGAACAGCTGTTGCTTCTCATTGATTGCGTCTTGAATCGCGATACTATTCTGTTGAAGAACCAGTTTATACAATAGCGGCAGATAGGTCGAGTAATAACGAACCGAATCTTCCACCAGCAGAATGGCACGAACGCCTTCTTCCAGTATATCGTGTTCCGCATTCATCTTATCCTCTATCAGCTTGATAATCGCTATTATCAGGTCGGTGGAGTTGTTCCAGCAGAAGAAATAATCCACATTATGTTTGTCTTCATGCTCGATGCGATCAAATACTTCTTTGGAGAAGGAAGACAACAGCACGAATGGTGTATCTTGACTAAGTTGTTTGGACTCTGCTGCAAAGGCGAAGGCATCCATTACGCCGGCGTTGTACATCGCTATCACAAGGTCGAATTGTTCGCCGGATTGCAGTAACTGCAAGGCATTGATTTTTGTCTCGGCGCGGACGATAGATGGAGGATTAGACAGATTGAGGTCGGAATATTCTTGGGCTATTTGTACGTCAAGACGTCCGTCTTCTTCCAACAGAAAGTTGTCGTAGTTATTGCACACGAGAAGAATCCTTCTCACCCGCTTCACCATTAGTTGTGTATAGTCGTTTTCCATATGTTTATATCACATTCGTATTTTTGTCTAAGTATAGTATGTTATTACTGCCGATTTAAAACCAACATCCAACAGCGCAGCGTTCCAACCTCCAACTTCCAACCTCCAACAGCGAAGCGGTCCAACTTCCAACAGCGCAGCGTTCCAACTTCCCTATGCTTTGCCCCGAAGCTTCATCGGATGCTCATCGGGTGCTCATCGGATGCTCATCGGGTGCTCATCGGATGCTCATCGGGTGCTCATCGGGTGCTCACCGAGACGTAACCGACTTTTTGGCGGATCAATAATTCAATAACTCAATAATCAATAATTCAATAACTCGATAATCAATAATTCAATAACTCGATAATTCAACTGTCAATTATCAATTCTCAACTGTCAACTTCTTTCTCTCTTCGCTCAACTCGTGTTTGATATAATCGTACAGTCTTCCTTGTATGGGTTGGTTATGTTTTTGAGCCTTGCGTTTTTCTTCTGCGTATCGAGCTTCCCATTCTGCTTTGAGTGCAGGATTGTTCATGATCACTTTTGTTGCTGCCATCAGTTCAGCAAAGGCTTTAGCCGTCGGATGTTCTGCTTTTGCTTGTTTTACTTTCTTACTCAACTCAGGCTTTGAACATACTGCTGCCCACACTTTATCGCCGGGAATCCGACGTGCGTACTGTTTACGACCGATTCCGCCTTCTACTTTACTAAACAGGTTTACTAACTTTGCTTTCATATCTTATTGTTCTTTATTATTATCCAAAACGCCCCACTATATTCACCCACTTCGCTTTCATCTTACATCTTGACCTTGGAGAGTATATGTTTTATCACCTTGTTTAATCAACACATTACCGTTGCTGATGACTTTTGTGGGAGCAGAGACATTGTTGATGTTCTCTATAGCCGTAGCACTCGATTGAGTCGCAAATGTACCGTTTTCCTCGTCAATAATATCTGTGCCGTTCAAACTCTGGCGGACGAAATAATAGGTCGTGTTCGCAGAGAGACCTGTAATCGTAAACGAGTAATACTCTGCGAATTGCGTCGCTTCTTCTTCGTCCTCTTTATTCAAAGCCGGTAGCCGTGCTGGAGCTTGATTCCCCGCCAAGTCAATACCTGTCAAATGTCCGTTTGCATTAAAGGTAAGCGTCATATACCGCTGCGTGTGCGCCTCGTCCGTGTAGAGCGTCCAGACATAGCCCGTAGCAGAAAAATTCTGCACCCATGAGACTTGGACATTATCAATGCCAGAGACAACAGGAGGTTCGATAGGACGGATATGTTGGAAATTACTCCAGCCTAAAGCCTGTTGATATGCTGTAATACTTTGCATAGGCACATATAGAATACCCCCTAATTCGATAACGCGTTCTAAGAAACGCAATATGTTGCTTTCATTAAATCCTCTCACTTCCGGTGGCGTTGTCGCTCTGCAATACAAATGGAGCAACGAATCTGTATATAGAAAATCATCAACCACTTTCACTCCTGTTCCAAGTGTCAGGTGGGATAGTCCGTAACAATCCAATGCACTCACAGCAATAGTATCCACATTATCTTTGATTATTAAATGATGTAATGAGTCAGCCGCTTCCAAACAAAGCGGTCCCA
>Ga0247611_10001350_pt1 | contig 44190 bp, 39 predicted proteins | sample 177DNAGHGhighgp2_FD_192422 | JGI IMG/M metagenome (GOLD analysis project Ga0247611, IMG submission 192422) | Sheep rumen microbial communities from Palmerston North, Manawatu-Wanganui, New Zealand - 1770 DNA GHGhigh gp2 | ecosystem: Host-associated > Mammals > Digestive system > Stomach > Rumen... | reverse complement strand
CGTTCCTCTTGGCGCATATATAATAAGGTGCGTTGCGTGGTGGGCAGTTGCTGTAGTTTCATTATGAGCCATTCCTCGTTTTCCTTTGCCTCCAGTTCTTCTTGCGGACTGCTGGTAAGACTGACGATGGTGGCCTCCTCAAGCGATTCGGCTGTCCGCCGCCTCTGGAGATCCCTCAGCGTGTGTTTCGCCATCAGCGTAACGATAGCCTCTACTGACCGGAACCGCTCCAGTTCGTCGTGCATCTGCCACAGACGGAGCATCACATCCTGTGCGATGTCCTCTGCCATATCTTCGCCCGCCCCGTAGTGTCGGCTCACATTGAGCGCTTTCTCTCGCCACGTGCGGGCTTTCTGTTCAAATGCACTTTTTTCCATTTATTCTTTGCTACACCTATTAGACGCATATGACGCTTAAAACCAAACAGACTTTAGCAGAGTTTAACAGATTAACGTTCCCTAAGAATCCCAAGTATAATCAGCAGATAGCCTGCGAGGCATAGCATTGGGGCGATGACAATTCTGCGGGTTGAGAAGATGGTTGGGTTGAAAGATTGTTCGGTACTACTTGAACCAGACATTAGGATATAGCCTATGAGTATCAGGGCGCATGCTATGATGATGATTCGTTTTCCGTTTAAGCCTGCCAGTATCAATTGTTTGGCTTTATTGATATTGTTTATTATAGCGTTCATATTGCTTGATGTATTGATTAATAAATTTTCTTCTTTCAAATTGTTCTGCTACGACAAGTGCCTGTTCCATGGTCTGCATCCATGTATAGCGGTTATAAAGAGATCCGGCACGACGCGATAATTTGATGGTATTTATCCAAGAGAGCCATTCGTCAGAACGGCGCAGCAGGGTACTGACAATCTCATCACCACGCTCAGTCTGGCGTGCCATATAATAACAACGGGCCATCGACAATGCGTATTCTGTATAAGGCACATTCTCCTGTGGCATTTCCTTCTGCCATTTATGACATACGTTTAGGGCACGCTTGGTGTCACCACGCTGAAGAAGAGAGTCAATAAGCACACCCATGATGAGCTGATGAGTATTGGCCATACGCTTGACATCCTCATCCACATAGATGCTCTTTGTGCTCAGACCACCATAGCGGAAACGGTGCATGATGTTGTCATAAAGCCTTTCCACGTCTATCTTTTGATTCGTAGCCGTAGGAGAAATGCGGTAGGCAAGTCCTTCGAGTACTAAGTGGTCGCGCAGGAAGGGCAGAATGTCGGAACCCATGCTGATGGACATATAGACGGGGCGTTCCCAATTGGCCTGCAACAGCATATCGAGTACCATCAGTTCGTTCTTGAAGAGACCCTTCTTGCCCTTCAGCGAGATGGTCGCTGGGCCGATGGTGATGCTGTCAGTATCGATGGGTACATACTCCATCCGGCCCTCCTTGTAGTCTTCATGGTTCAGGCTGATGGGCAGGGGTGGCGAGTCGTATGCAGGACGCTTCATCTGGTCGATATACCAGTCGGTCTGCAGGTATTCCATATTAACGACGCGGGTATCGGTGCGTACACCTTCCACCTCATGGTTATACCAAAGCGGGAATGTGTCATTGTCGCCGTTGGTCAGGATAATGGGATGTCCCTCTCGCTGCATGCTGTTGAGATAGTTGGCACCGAAGTCACGACAGGTATAACGGCCAGAGCGGTCATGATCATCCCACGTCTGGCTTGCCATCTGGATGGGAACCAGCAGGCAAGCGATAGCGGAAAGAACAGCCATGGGGGTAGCATATTTTTTACTTTTCACTCTTACCTTTTCACTTATCATTCCCACTCCCATACCAATCCAGATGGCAAAGGCATAGAACGAACCTGCGTAGGCATAATCACGTTCACGCGGTTGGAGCGGCGTCTGGTTCAGATAGACCACGATGGCAAGTCCCGTCATCACAAACAATAGCATGACAACCAGAAACTGTTGCTTACCTTCACGTCCCTTACGCCATTGCCATAACATTCCCACCAGTCCGAGCAGCAGCGGTAATCCATAGAACACGTTACGCCCTTTGTTCTCTTTCAGATCAGACGGCAGCTTCGACGTGTCGCAACCTAACAGAAGGTCATCTATCCATCGGAATCCCGTAATCCAATTGCCGTGTTCCACCTCTCCGTGCCCCTGAATGTTGTTCTGTCGCCCCACGAAGTTCCACAGGAAATAACGCCAGTACATGAAGTTCACCTGATAGGAAAGGAAGAAGCGCAGGTTCTCTGCAGTAGTGGGTACGCCGTCCTTTTTCTCGATACTACCCATCCAGTCCTCGTAGGCTTTGGTATGTCGTGAGGAATGCATCCGGGGGAAGTACATATTGTTTTTATACAGATAATCAATATCATGGCGCACCACCTCATATTCCTGCTTCGTGGAATCAGCCACAGGGCGATAGACGGCCTTACCTTCCTTCTGTCTCGGCACCAGGTACTCTCCTTCTGCCACACGGTCTATTTCGCTGCAATACGCAGGACCATAGAACAGCGGTGTCTTGCCATATTGCTCACGGTTCAGATAGCTGCCTAAAGAGAAGATGTTATCAGGCGCATTCTCACACATCGGCATTTGGGCATTGGCTCGGATGATAATCACGCCATAACTACTATAGCCAATGAGCATCATTAGCAAGCAGGCTAACGACAACCTGACCGCCCTTCTTCTTACCTTATAATATGCTATGACAAGCGTTACTGTCAACAATAAGATGTAGCAAATAAGGCCTGTGTTATAAGGGCATCCCAGTACATTGGTAAACAGCAGTTCAAACCATCCGCCAAGTTTTACCACGCCAGGAATGAGCCCAAAGAGGATGACGGCTTCCAGTAACCCGCCAGCGATGAGTGCTTTTAGCATCCCTATCCACGTGACCCGCTTTGTCCGACGGAAATAGACCACAAACGACATGGCTGGTAGGCAGAGCAGACAAAGCAGATGGACACCGATGGACAATCCTGTGATATAGGCAATCAGAACAATCCATCGAGTACTGCCGGGCTTATCCATCTCGTTCTCCCATTTCAGAATCAGCCAAAACATCAAGGCTGTCAGGAAACTGGAGAAGGCATAGACCTCTGCCTCGACTGCCGAGAACCAAAAGGTGTCGCTGAAGGTATAGGCCAATGCGCCAACCATGCCGCATGCCTCAATGGTGATGACCTGTGAAATGCTCATTTCCCCATCGTTGATAGGGCAAATCAGTTTCCGGGCAAGGTGAGTCACCGTGAGAAACAGGAAGAATATGCAGCCCGCACTCAGCAGTGCCGACAGGAGATTAACCATCAGCGCCACATGAGATGGATCACTGGCCAGCTGTGAGAATAGGTTGGCGGCTAACATAAAGACTGGTGCGCCTGGCGGGTGACCAATCTCCAACTTATAGCCACACGCAATGAATTCAGGACAATCCCACAGACTGGCTGTTGGTTCCACAGTCAGTCCATAGACAATAGCGGCAATGGCAAAGGCAAGCCACGCCATGCAAGTGTTGAGTTTCTTAAATGTTTCTTGTTGCATAATGCTTTGCACGTTTCATTAAACGGCTGCAAAGCTAACAACAATTATGTAAACATACAGCAAAAACATTCTGACATTTGTCTGACATTTTGCTGACAGAGCGCTAACTACCTGACTTTCAGTTCGTAGGCCTTTCCCCTGTCCACTTCGATTTTCAGGTTGGAGTGTTGCTCAATGATGGGCTTTAGTCGTCGGATGAGGGTATAGAGCGTCTCGCTGGCATCTTCTTTTTTGGGCCAAAGCGTGTCGCAGATATCTGTCTTGGTCAGCAGGTGAGACTCTGAACGGAAGAACATCTCCATCAGTTGCTGCTGCATCGGTGTGAGTTTGACGTGCCGGCCTTCAGCATCGAAGAAGCGACCTTCCGTTTCTGCATAGCTTAAGCCGCCATACTCCTGAAGGCCTGCCAGCAGCGGCATTTCCCGTCTGTGTCTGTATAGGCAGTAAGCCGCCCAGAGCATGGCCAACATCCAGAGGGCCAGTGCAGGCCGTTGCTCCGACACGGAGAAGATGGTTGCCATCGAGCACCTAGCCTCGCAGCGGAAACCCTTCTGGCGTGTATCTACTGCCAGCATCGCCTGGCCTTTCAACGCTTCCAACTGCAGATAGCTGTTAAATACCTTGATGGTGTCAGCGCTAATTACATCGCTCTGCTGCTCATCCAGCGTCAGGGCCAATGCCTGGCTCATGTCATCCTCCACGAGTCGCTCCGTAGCGCTGTAACTGCTGAAGCTTGTCAGTCCTGATGCACCTATCAGCATCAGGAACACAATGACGGCATACTTCTGTTTCATCATGATTGTAAGTAATTCTTTTGCCTGCAAAGATATGAATAATATTCAATTTATCCTAATTGGAATCATCCTGTTTAGGATAATTAAAGAATAATTGGAAAATAATAGTTACCTTTGCAGGCGGTTATGATGATACTGTTTGTCATATTAGTCTATTTTGCTGTGCTCTTCGGCATCGGGAGGCTGACGAGCCGGAAGGATGACAATGAGACGTTCTTCAGGGCCAGGAGACGGGCACCGTGGTATATGGTGGCCTTCGGTATGGTGGGCGCCAGCATCTCAGGCGTGACATTTGTATCGGTGCCTGGTATGGTGCTACAGTCTCAGATGACCTACCTGCAGGTATGCCTGGGCTTTATCGTGGGCTATGCCGTCGTGGCCTTCGTGCTGCTTCCGCTCTACTATCGGCTGAACCTGACGAGTATCTATGCCTATCTGGGACAGCGACTCGGGGAGCGTTCGTATCAGACGGGGGCCTGGTTCTTCCTGTTGTCGAAGATGACGGGCGCTGCTGTGAAGTTCTATGTGGTCTGCATGATTCTGCAGCAGTTCGTCTTCGATCCTGCCGGCATCCCGTTTGTCGTGAACGTGGTGTGTATGGTGTTGCTTATCTGGCTGTATACTCGTCGTGGGGGCATCGCGACGCTGGTGTTTACCGATACCTTCCAGACACTCTGTCTTTTTACGTCGCTCATCCTGATCATCCTCTCTGTCATCAGTAGCCAGAATATGAGTGTCGGCGAGGCTGTTGAGGCTATTGCAGACAATAGTATGAGCAGGGTATTCGTCTTTGACGACTGGCAGTCGCCGCACTATTTCTGGAAGCAGTTCATCAGTGGGGCGTTTATCGTGATCGTCATGACGGGCTTGGACCAGGATATGATGCAGAAGAACCTGACTTGTCGCACCTTGCGCGATGCCCAGAAGGATATGTGCAGCTATGGCGTAGCATTTGTGCCTGCCAACCTGCTGTTTCTCGCTCTTGGCATCCTACTTACCATGATGCTTGGTACTGGCATGAAGGGCGATGCGTTGCTGCCTACGTATATCCAGCAGTCGTCGCAGGCGCTGATGCTTCTGTTCTCGATAGGCATCGTGGCGGCTTCGTTCTCGAGTGCCGACTCTGCCCTCACCTCGCTGACTACCTGTTACTGTGTGGACATCCGCCATCGCCCTGACGATGAACGGTTGCGCAAGAGGACGCATATCGGCATGTGCCTTTTCTTCGTGTTGTTCATCCTCTTGTTCCGCTATACGAACACCACTTCGCTGATTGATGCCGTGTATATCCTCGTCAGCTATACCTATGGCCCTCTGCTTGGACTGTTTGCGTTCGGACTCTTTACCAGGCAGAAGCCTTGCGACCGTATGACACCTTATATATGTATAACCTCTCCCCTACTCTGCCTCGCCCTCGACATCGCGGCTCAGCAGATATGGGGCTATCGCTTCGGCTATGAGCTGCTGATGCTTAACGGCCTCTTAACTTTCACAGGACTTTTCATGTTTAGGAAATGACAGCACCACGATTACAATATTATGACTTCGGCGAGGGCGTGACGGCCTTCAGCACCACCAGACAGGGAGGCTATAGCCAGGGAAGCTATGGCGAGTTTAACATCAACTGCTATTGCGGCGACAGCGAGGAGGCCATCAGACAGAATCGGGCATTGCTCTGTCTGGTGTTGGGGATTGAGGATCGTTGTCTGTTGATGCCGCATCAGGTGCATCAGACGGAGATGGCTGTCGTTGATGAGGACTTTTTGAGGCTCTCTTCTGATGAGGTTCAACAGAGAATGGAAGGTGTGGATGCGGTGATGACAAACGTCTTGGGTGTCTGTATCGGCGTGTCTACGGCAGATTGCATCCCTGTGTTGCTTTACGATGGGAAGCATCGTGCCTCGTGTGCCATTCATGCAGGCTGGCGGGGGACGGTGAAGCGTATTGTGGAGAAGGCTGTGGCGAAGATGGCAGAAGTCTATGGCTCTCGCCCTGAGGATCTTACGGCACAGATAGGCCCAGGCATCCACCTTGAGAGTTTCGAAGTGGGCGATGAGGTCTTTGAGGCTTTTGCTCAGGAAGGATTCCAAATGGAAGCCATCAGCAGGAAATACCCTGTTGCAGGTATCTCTGCCGATGGCTCTGTCATGAAAAAGTGGCATATAGACCTGCCTATGTGCAACCGTCAGCAATTGCTGGCCGCTGGCCTGTCTGATGAGCGGATAGCGGTCTCTCCCGTCTGTACATTCCAACAGTCAGAGACTTACTTTTCCGCACGCCGCCTTGGTATCAACTCAGGACGTATCTTTACGGGAATCTTGTTGGCTTAGGCATCTTTTGGGGAGTCTTATTTCGCTAAGATCTGGTCGGCATGCTCCTTGGTCTTCACCTGCTTGCCGGCGAAAATCTGTTCGATGATGCCTTCTTCGTTGATGATGAAGGTGGTGCGGATGGTGCCCATGGTCTTCTTGCCGTACATGGTCTTTTCGCCCCAGGCGCCCATGGCCTCCATTAGTTCTTTATCGACGTCGGCAATCAAAGGGAAGGGCAACTCATACTTCTCCTTGAACTTCACATGTGAGGCGGCAGAGTCCTTGCTCACGCCAACTACCTCGTATCCCCTACCCTGCAGCTCGTCGTAGTGGTCTCTCAGACTGCAGGCCTCTGCCGTACAGCCGCTGGTATTGTCCTTCGGATAGAAATACAACACGAGCTTTCTTCCCTTGTAATCACTCAGACGGATATCCCGTCCTTGTTCGTCCTTGCCCAATATCTCAGGCGCTTTGTCTCCGATATTCATAGTTTGCAGAATTATATTGTTATGATTTGTTTGTCTTTTAGTGGGCCTCGAGCCAGTTCTGTCCGAAACCGGAATCGGCAACAAGGGGAACGTTCAAGGGGAAGGCATTCTGCATCTCTTCAATCACGATGCGCTCCACCTTTTCCTTCTCCTCTGGATAGACGCTGAAGTTGAGTTCGTCGTGTACCTGGAGGATCATTTTGCTCTTGATGCCCTCGGCCTTAAAGCGTTGGAAAATGTGGATCATGGCCACCTTGATGATATCGGCAGCTGTGCCTTGGATAGGTGCGTTGATGGCGTTGCGCTCAGCAAAGCCTCTGACGGTGGCGTTGTGGGAGTTGATATCAGGCAGATAGCGGCGACGGCCGAATAGGGTAGTGACATACCCCTTCTGACGGGCGATCTCCTTTGACTTCTCCATATAGTCGTGAACCTGTGGGAAGGTGGCGAAGTAGCCGTCTATCAGCATCTTAGCCTCGTCGCGAGGAATGTCCAGACGCTCAGCCAAGCCAAAGACGGTGATACCGTAGATGATGCCGAAGTTGGCACGTTTCGACTTGGTACGTTCATCACGAGTCACTTCAGAGATGTCTTTCTTATAGATGTTCGCGGCTGTAGCAGCATGCAGGTCCTTGCCCTCACGGAACACTTCCACCATGTTTTCATCCTTCGATAAGTGGGCCATCACACGAAGCTCTATCTGACTATAGTCTGCTGAAAAGAACAGACAACCAGGTTCTGGTACAAAAGCTTTTCGGATTTCTTTGCCGTCTTCGCCTCGGATGGGGATATTTTGGAGGTTGGGGTCGCTTGATGACAGACGGCCTGTAGCCGTAATCGTTTGATTAAAGGATGTATGGATATGGCCTGTACGCTTGTTAATCAGAGAGGGTAGGGCATCGACATAGGTGCCGAGGAGCTTTTTTAAACCTCTGTGTTCCAGGATATCGGCCACAATCTCATGCTTATTGCGCAGTTGCTGGAGTACATCTTCGGAGGTGACATATTGGCCAGTCTTAGTCTTTTTGGCCTTTTCAATGATTTTCAGCTTGTCGAAGAGAATCTCGCCAACCTGTTTGGGTGAGGCGATATTAAACTGTTCCCCTGCCAATTCATAGATTCGCTTCTCGATGTCGAGCATTCTTTTGGTTAAAATATCTGACGTTTCCTTCAATGAATCCGTATCTAAACAGACGCCATTCATCTCCATCTCGGCCAAGACTGGCATCAGGGGCATCTCTATATTATAAAAGAGGTCTTCGCATTCGAACTTCTTCAGCTCCGGCTCCAGCTTGTTCTTCAGGCGAAGGGTGATGTCTGCATCCTCACATGCATATTCGTAAACCTGAGAGGGTGGGAGGGAGCGCATCGATTTTTGGTTCTTGCCCTTGGGGCCAATGAGCTCGTCGATGTGAATCGTCTGATAGTTCAGATAGATTTCAGCCATGTAGTCCATGTTGTGACGTAACTCGGGTTGGATGAGGTAGTGGGCAATCATGGTGTCCCACATCGGACCCTTCAACTCGATGTCATAGTTGTGCAACACCTCAAGGTCATACTTCAGATTTTGTCCGATCTTGAGGATCTTGGGGTCCTCATACACCTCTTTAAATATATTAACGATTCGCAACGCTTCTTCACGTTTGTCAGGAACAGGCACGTAAAAGGCCTCAAATTCCTTCACGGCGAAGCTCAAACCGACCAATTCTGCATCAATCGCACTCGTTGAAGTGGTCTCCGTGTCTAGACTGAGAATTTTATTTGTCCTAAAAAAGTCACAAAGTTTCCTCAAATCATCCTCATTTTCAACGAGTTTGTAGTTGTGAGGGGTCGTTTGTAAGGTCTCAAAACTCGCGTTTTTGGAGGCTTCCCCTCCGTCGGACGGAAATTCTGCAAAGAGATCGAGCTGCGCATTGACGGTTTTTTGAGGTTTTTGGCTTTTTTTAAGAACTCTGTCTGCGAAGCTCTTCATCTCCAGTTCAAGCAGCAATTTGCCCAGTTCGTCCTCATTAGGCTCGACAAGCTTCAATGCTTCCATGTCGAGTTCGATGGGGACATCCGTTTTGATGGTCGCGAGGAAGTAACTCATCTTAATGTCGTCAACATGCTCTTCGACTTTCTCACGTAACTTACCCTTGATCTCTGATGAACGTTCGATCAAGGCATCGATGCTTCCAAACTCATTGATCAGCTTGACGGCTGTTTTCTCTCCGACACCAGGACAGCCAGGGAAGTTATCTGCAGAGTCACCCATCAGCGCCAGCAGATCGATGACCGATAGGGTAGTGGGGATGCCATATTTCTCACAAACCTCCTTGGGCCCCATCGTCTCATAGCCACCACCATGACGAGGGCGATAGATCTTCACATGGTCACTTACTAACTGACCATAGTCCTTGTCAGGGGTTAGCATATAAGTCTCGATTCCATCGGCTCCTGCCTTCGTAGCCAAGGTGCCAATCACATCATCGGCCTCGAATCCATCGACTTGGAGGATGGGAATTCGATAGGCTTTCAACAAGTCTTTGATAATAGGAACAGCCTTGCGGATATCCTCTGGAGTCTCTTCGCGTTGGGCTTTATAAGCAGGGAAAGCCTCGCTGCGGAAGGTGGGGCCATGAGGATCGAAGGCCACGCCGATATGGGTGGGCTGCTCCTTTGTGAGTACCTCGTTGAGGGTGTTGAGAAAACCCATAATGGCACTTGTATTCAACCCTTTGGAGTTGATTCTTGGGTTCTTGATGAACGCGTAATAACTGCGATAGATGAGCGCATAAGCGTCTAAAAGGAAGAGTTTCTGCATAACTTTGTTTATTTTCTGCGTAAAATTACTAAAAAATATCGTAATTCCAACGTTTTTTACTAATTTTGTCACAAAATTTAATGTATTATGGATTATTTGTCAGTTATTAAGCAGCCAATTGAGAGTGATTTCCAAGAGTTTGTGTACCGTTTCCAAGGCTCTTTAACGCACTCTTATGGGCTTCTTTCTCAGGCCCTTGAACATATCCGTCAGCGCACAGGCAAGCAGATGCGCCCCATGCTCACCTTGCTGTCAGCGAAGAATTATGGTGAGGTGTCTGACATCACTCAAAACGCTGCTGTTGCACTCGAATTACTCCATACAGCTTCGCTGATTCATGACGATGTAGTCGATGAAAGTAGCGAACGTCGAGGACAGTCGTCTGTGAATGCCTCATATAATAATAAGGTGGCTGTGCTGGTGGGTGACTATATCCTTTCCACCTGCCTCAATCATGTGGCGAAGACGAAAGATCATAGAGTTTTACAATATGTGGCCGATCTGGGTATGACGCTGGCTTCTGGCGAAATCCTGCAGCTGCAGAACATCAATAATGCCGAGTTCTCGGAAGATATTTATTATCAAGTGATTAGACAGAAGACGGCTGCGCTGTTCGAGACCTGCTGTGGTATGGGATCCCTGTCTGTGAATGCCTCAGAAGAGGATATTCAGAAAGCGAAACAATTCGGACAGGATCTGGGTATGATCTTCCAGATTCGTGACGATATCTTTGACTATTACGACTCGACGGAGATAGGCAAACCCACAGGTAACGATATGGCTGAGGGGAAGTTGACCTTGCCTGTAATCTATGCACTTAACCACTCCGACTATGAATCCATGAAGGGGCTGGCCAAAAAGGTAAAGTTAGGCACGATCAATGCTGAGGAAATCGCTGTGCTTGTGGACTTTGCCAAGCAGAGTGGGGGTATCCAATACGCTGAGCGGATGATGGATCTCTACTCGCAAAAGGCTCAGAGGTATATCGATTCCTGCGTCAAACCCGAACTCAAAGAGGCCTACGAAGCCTATCTGGAATACGTCATCAGACGTAAATTATAGACGAATAATAAAGGGTGAGCCGCGATGGTTCACCCTTTTTCATTACCGTTTGTAAGGCATCACACCTTAGAAGAATTTCGTTTCCTCGCCGATAACCTCGCTGAGCAGCAGGTTAGCGAGTCGAGAAGTACCCATGCGGAACCACTGGTTGGTGAGCCATTTCTCGCCCAGAACCTCCTTCACGATGGTGTAGTAGATGAGTGCATCCATCACGCTATTCAGGCCTCCAGCGGGCTTAAAACCAATCTGTATGCCCGTTTCATCGTAGTATTCCTTGATGGCCTGGCACATCACGTAGGCTGCCTCTGGGGTGGCAGCAGGCTCAAGCTTACCTGTTGAGGTCTTGATATAGTCGGCTCCTGAGTACATAGCTAGCAGCGAAGCCGTCTTGATGTTTGAGGCTGTCTTCAGACAACCCGTCTCCAAAATCACCTTCATCTTATGTTCGCCACAGGCCTCCTTCATCTGTTGAATCTCGTCGCAGACGGTCTCATAATCGCCTGAGAGGAAGGCACCTACAGATAATACCATATCAATCTCTGTAGCACCATCCTTGATGGCTAGCGAAGTCTCTACGGTCTTCACCTCGATGAGTGCCTGTGATGACGGGAAACTGCCTGACACACAAGCGATTTCAACGCCTTCAACCTCCAATGTCTCTGCCACTATTCTGGCGAAACGAGGATATACACAGATGGTGGCCACGTGGGGTAGGGTGGGGTACTGCTCGTCGAACTGGTTCACACGTTCTGTGAAAGCCATTACACTCTCGTCGGAGTCTGTCGTTTTCAGGGTTGTCAGCTCGACGCTACCCATCAGAAATTGCTTCACTTCAGGGGTATCGTTCTCATGCACTTTCTCCGTGATGATCTTCTTCACGGCTGCCTTCACGTCCTCGTCAGAGAGGTCGAGATTGTACTTGCCGAGGGCCTCTTCGATGCGCCCTTTTTCTGTTGTTTTTGTTACCATAGTCGTATTGATGTTTTATGCCATTAATTTCTTGTTGTGGATGTGTCGCAGCGAGTCGCGTTGCGTCTTCTTTTCTATCGATTTCTGGAGTTCTTCCGTCAGGTCTACGCCTGTTTGGTTGGCCAGACAGAGCAGCACCCAGAGTACGTCTGCCATCTCTTCGCCAAGGTTGTCCTTCTCGCCTTCCTTGAAGCTCTGGTCGCCATATTTACGGGCAATGACTCTTGCTAATTCGCCAACCTCCTCTGTCAAAACGGCCATATTGGTTAGCTCAGAGAAATAGCGAACGCCATATTCCTTGATCCAGCGGTCGACTGCCCCTTGTGCTTCCTTGATCGTCATAGTGGGAAGAAGGTGTTCATGAAGAGGAGAACGAACAGAGCCAGCGCAATCCATGCGTTCCGCTTGTTGTCCTTCTCGTACTCTTTCCAATGTAAAGCCTTGTATATCACCACGATACCTATGAAGATAACAGCAAAGATTCCTGGGAAGAAGGCATGAGGTGAGCCCCAGAGGGTGGATATTACAAAGGTAATGGCCAGCAGGAAAAACCCAGCGTTTCTAATGTTATTCAGATATTTCTTTATCATATTATAAGTGTTATTTGTTTCTAAATTATTTTCTTGTCAGCATTTGGAAGAGTAGGATGGCGATGGTGAGCAGGATAATCAGGATGTACTGCTTGTTCTCGCGTTCGTATTCCTTCCAATGAAAGGCCTTGTAGAGGAAGACCACCAGCATCAGGAAGAGGCCTACGCCACAGAGCCAGCCTCCGAATGTCGCTCCCCAAACGACGGCGCAGACGATGCCGATAACTGCAAGGATACAGCCTGCAACCTCTATTTCGCGCAGATATTTCTTCATTGTTTATAGACCAAAGATCGAGAGTCCGACGAGTACCAGGAAGGCGATGGAGATGTAGTTTGACATCTTGTCGTTTTCTTTCCAGTAGATGAGGGTCCAGATGCTTGATAACGTCATGATTCCCAGGCCAATCCAACAAAGGATGGGTATCGTTAATACTCGCCCGATGAGATAGCAGATAAGTGCTGCGAAGTTTACGTAATTGGTGATTTGTCTTCTGTCCATATCTTCTTATTCTTTATTCTTGGTGTCCATGCAAATGGTCACAGGGCCATCATTTAGTAGTTCAACCTTCATATCAGCGCCGAATTCGCCTGTGCCTACAAGCTTGCCGATGGCCTCAGATAACTGGGCGCAGAAGGCCTCGTAGAGTGGGATAGAGTGCTCATGTGAACCAGCCTTGAACCATGAGGGACGATTGCCTTTTTTGTAGCTTGCAAATAGCGTGAACTGGCTGACTACCAATGCGTTACCATCAACGTCTTGTATCGAAAGATTCATCACATCGTTCTCATCGCCAAAGACCCTGAGGTTAGCCACTTTCTTCACGAGCCACTCGACATCCTCCATCGTGTCCTCATCACAAACACCTAACAGGATCAGAAAACCCTGCTTGATTTCGCTCTTCACGACCCCATTGATGGTGACGCTGGCGTGGCTTACTCGTTGGATGACGGCTCGCATTGTCTGTTATTTGTCGGCAAAGTTACGAATTATTCTTGAAACCACCAAATTCTTCTGGGTGGAAATAGTTATAGACAACCGTTGCCTTTGATGGTCCGATGACTTCAGAGAGTTGTTCATGTGTGGCTTCACGTATCTTTTTAACCGTTTTAAGACCCTTTAAAAGCCCGTCACGCGTCTTTGGACCAATGCCTTGGATGTTGTCAAGCTCTGAGTGTAAAGCCCGCTTAGAACGCTTGTTTCGGTGGAATTCGATGGCAAAGCGATGTACTTCGTCCTGTATATGGGTGAGTACATGGAACAGCTCTGAGTCTGTCTTCAGGGCAACGTGCATCGGAGGGAATCCATAGAGCAGTTCGTTCGTGCGATGACGATCGTCTTTGGCCAGTCCGGCGATGGGAATATCAAGGTTCAACTCGTCTTGGATGACCTGTCTGATAACCTCCATTTGCCCCTTTCCACCATCGGCGATAATGAGGTCGGGTAGGGGTTCTTCTTCTTCCAAAAGACGTGAATATCGTCGCCCAACCACTTCTTTCATCGATGCATAGTCGTCAGGTCCCACAACCGTCTTAATATTGTAGTGTTTGTAATCTTTCTTACTGGGTTTCAGCGCTTTAAACACCACACAAGCTGCAACGGCATCAGTTCCGGAGATATTCGAGTTGTCGAAACACTCTATCTGATAAGGTAGTTTGGGAAGATGCAGCTTTTCCTGTAGTTCTTTCATCAGACGGGTCTGCTTCTGTTCTGGATTCAGCTTCTCTGCTTGCTTCAGACGGTCGAATTTGTACTGTTTTCCATTCATGATAGACAGGTCGAGCAGGGTCTTCTTATCACCTCTTTGAGGGATGGTAAAGGTGACATTTTCCAGTTCTACGTCAACCTCTTGAGGCACGATAATCTCCTTGGCCTTACTGCCAAAACGTTCTCTCAACTCCACGATTCCCAACTGCAATAACTCTTCATCGCTCTCGTTCAGTTTCTTCTTGTATTCGATGGTAAAACTCTGGTTGATGTTGCCGTTGCTGACGTGGATATAGTTGATAAAGGCTATCTTCTCGTCGCTGGTGATTGAGAAAACATCCACGTCGTTGATGGTGTGACTCACTACCTCGCTGCCACTCACAAACGACTCCAGCTTGATGTACTTCTGCTTGAGTTCCTCGGCTTCCTCAAAACGCAGTTCTTCTGATAATCTCATCATCTCGTCTTTCAACTCTCGAAGCACTTGGCGTGTATTGCCTTTCAGGATTTCACGAGCCTGGAGGATGTTCTTCTGGTATGATTCATAGCTCTGCTTACCCACACAAGGGCCCATACATTTTTTTATATGGTAGTCGAGACACACCTTGTATTTCCCGCTTTCAACACCTTCCTTGGTGATAGGCTGTCTGCAGGTGCGAGGCTGATAGAGTTTCTTGATGAGATCCAGAACCACATGCATCGAACCGACATGAGAGTAGGGGCCATAGTATGTGCCCCATTTCTTGTTGATGGTACGAGTGCTGAAGATACGAGGGAAATACTCGTTGGTGATACAGATCGAAGGGTAGGTCTTGCCGTCTTTCAGCAGGACATTGTATCTGGGATTGTACTTCTTGATGAGTGCGTTCTCCAATAGCAGCGCGTCTTCTTCGGTGTTGACAACTGTATAGCTTATGTCGTGTATCTTGCTGACGAGTACCTTTGTCTTAAAACGATCCACCTCTGTGTGGAAATAGGACGAGACCCTTGACTTGAGGTTCTTGGCTTTACCTACATAGATGATGATCTTGGTGTCGTCATAGAACTGGTAACTGCCAGGCTTATCCGGCAGGCGACTGACGATGCTCTTCAGATATGACAGTCTCTTCTCGTCCTCTTCCTTCTTCATGATCTTTATCCTTTAAATACCTTTATATAAAGGGATTTGCAGACAAGTTGTTTCACGTGGAACGTTTTTGGTTTTGTTTTCCCCTCCTCATTCCTCAAGCTAAGGAGGGGAAAAGTGAACCTGTTAAATGATTAAATAGTAAGGAGGGTTGTGAGTTCAATTCCCTCAAAAAGGTCACGACCATGAAGTCCTTCATCTTTAATCTCAATGATGAAATTGATGTAGACCTTCTTGGGTTTGAAGTGCTGCACCAACTTGTAGGCAGCTTTCGCCGTTCCTCCTGTGGCGAGCAAGTCATCGTGGATGAGCACCACATCGTTTTCATCGATAGAGTCGAGGTGCATCTCGATCGTGTCAACACCATATTCCTTCGAGAACGATTCCTTGATAACAGTTGAGGGCAGCTTGCCAGGTTTGCGTGCCAACACGATGCCACAGCCTAAACGACCAGCGAGGGCAGAGGCCATGATAAAGCCACGACTCTCGATGCCAACGATCTTCGTGATGCCTTTGTCCTTGTAAAGGGCCTCCAGTTCGTCGAGCATAATCTTTACGCACTCAGCATTCTGGTAGAGTGTTGTCACATCACGGAAGTTGATGCCTTTCTTGGGGAAATCTGGTATCGAACGCAGATTGTCCAACAGTACTTTATTATTCATAATCAATGAGTTAAGTTATTGTAATACGTCTTCTTGTTTCACGTGGAACATCGCACCGGCCAAGTGTCTTTACCTTCCCATCAGCACCAGGAGCACGTTGATGTCGCTGGGGGAGACACCTGGGATTCTGCTGGCTTGTCCAAGGGTCTCTGGCTGTATTCTCTCCAGTTTCTGTCTGCACTCCGTGGAGAGTCCTTGCAGTTCACTATAGTTGAAATGGCCTTTAATCTTGATATCCTCCAGACGATGCATCTTATCTGCCACAGTCCGCTCACGATCGATATAACCTTTATACTTCATTCTGATCTCGGCAGTTTCGGCTATTTCCTCCTGACGATTAGATGGGCGCGATAGAACCTCTTTCAATGGCGGGATGATTTCCGATAGATTCTTCAGGTTGAGCTGAGGACGATTCACCAGATCCACCAGCTTACAACCAAACTGGAGTGGGGTAGTGTCGAGGGCTTCAAGGGCAGAATTGAAAAGTCGTGGTTTGATGGCGAAGTTCTGACAGAAGGCCTCGATTTCTTCGATGTGCCGTTTCTTTTCCTGCCACCAGTCATATCTGTCGCGTTTTGCCAACCCCAGCTCGTAGGCTTTCTCTGTCAGGCGAGCATCGGCATCGTCTTGTCTTAGCAGGATACGATACTCGGCTCTGGAGGTAAACATGCGGTAAGGCTCATCTACACCCTTTGTCACCAAGTCGTCGATCAATACGCCAATATAGGCTTCATCGCGATGTAGGGTGAAGGGCTTGTAGGCTTCTCCTCCTTCCGAGGCAGCAGAACCAGCCTTCAGGGCTGCGTTGATGCCTGCCATCGTTCCTTGTCCGCCGGCCTCTTCATAGCCTGTTGTTCCGTTCACCTGGCCAGCCATGAAGAGGTTGGGGATAATCTTCGATTCCAACGAATGATAGAGTTGTGTTGGATCGAAGAAATCGTACTCTATGGCATAGCCTGGTCGATAGACGGTCAAGTCTCTGAAGGCAGGTATTTTCTTCAGGGCTGCTATCTGGACATCCATTGGTAGAGACGAAGAGAATCCATTCAGGTACATCTCGTTGGTGTCTTCGCCTTCAGGTTCCAGGAACAGCGGATGCTTCTCTCTGTCTGGGAAGGTGACGAGTTTCGTCTCGATGGATGGGCAGTAACGAGGGCCGATCGATTGGATCTGGCCGTTGTAGAGTGGGGAGTCTGCCAGACCGCTCCTGAGAATCTCATGCACCTCTTCATTGGTGTTGACCGTCCAGCAGGGCAGTTGCTTCAAGGCTCCGCACCTATTCATATAACTGAATTGATAGGGACGGTTTTCTCCTGGCTGAATCTCCAATTCATCGAAATGGACGGAACGCTTATCGATTCGAACGGGTGTGCCCGTCTTCATTCTGGCTGTTGATATTCCATGACGAGTAATGCTCTCTGTGAAGTGGGGCACAGCAGGCTCCGCAATGCGACCTCCAGCCACCATCTTTCTGCCAATGTGCATCAGTCCGTTGAGGAAAGTACCAGCCGTCAGCACCACGCACTTCGCATGGAGTTCTGCGCCCCAGATAGTCCGGATGCCGATGGCTTCGCCGTTTTCTACCAACAACTCATCGGCCTGATCCTGCCAGATGTCAAGGTTGGGTGTGGCGTCAAGATGCCTGCGCCACTCCCAGATGAACTTGCCTCTGTCGCATTGGGCTCGCGGTGACCACACGGCAGGCCCTTTACCCACGTTGAGCATGCGGAACTGGATGGAGGTGGCGTCAGTCACCAATCCCATCTGACCGCCCAGCGCATCAATCTCACGAACGATCTGCCCCTTGGCAATGCCGCCAATGGCTGGGTTGCACGACATCTGGGCGATCTTGTTCATATCCATCGTCACCAGACAGGTCTTAGCTCCCATGTTGGCTGCGGAGCAAGCTGCCTCACAGCCTGCATGACCGCCTCCCACGACTATGACATCATACTTTAGTATCATCCGATTTATTCTTTCTGACCGCAAAATTACGAAAAACTTCTCAAATAAAGACATAGTTTCCTAAAAAATATAGGTATGGTTCGCGTCTTTCCACCACAAAACCAACATTTTAGCAAACGAACTCCTTTACCAAAACCTTTGGAAGAGGATGATTGCGAACTCTAAACTTTGTCAATAATCTTTGCCTAAATAAGGCTCTCTGAGATTTGACCATCTAGAAACGGAAAGGTGAAAAATCGGAAGAAAAAAGCAAAATATTTGACAGATTTAGGGGGCGAGGGAGTTTCCCTAGACTAAAGTCGGAGTTCCCTGCCTGGGAACTCCGACTTTACTGCCACCTTTCTCCCAGTTACAAGGCACCTTTCTGGGGGTTTTCAGGGGACTCTGAAGGGCTTCAAAACAGCCTCGATTTTATAAGCCTCAGACTATCAACAGGTTGCTAATAGCTCAAAACTCGCGTATTTCGCGGCCACTTATCCGTTGCTGACTTTTACGCGAGTTTTGAAGAGCGCTTTGTCAAGAATTCTACTCCATATTCGAGAGCATCAGCTCTATCTCTTGATAGGTCACCTCTGGTGGGCAGAGGTTCTTGATGGCCGTCTTGCCCTCTTTGGTACCTATGGTCTGGATGACTTTAAGGATGGCACTCTGATGTTCGAGTGGCACGAGTTCGGAGAGCGTTACCTCGCCTGTAGGGATGAAGCGGGCCAGGTGCCCAATGATGGTGCTGACGGTCAACGTGCGTTCTTTGGCGATTTCATCGAGCGAAAGGCCTTGTTTGTACATCTGATAAGTGATGATCCAAGTCTTCTCTTTTTTGGGTTTCGGCTCTTTCTTCGCCTTTGTTTTCTTCTTGGCCTGCTCCTTTGAGAGGCGCTTCTCGTCGATGGCGTCGAGCATCGAGTATTGCTTCTCGTGGAGATAGGTGCCGATGGAGAATCCCAGCTCGGCCATCCTCGCCAGCAGATAGCGACGGGAGAGGACGGCTTGCTTCGTCTCGATGAGCGAATCGGCGAAGCGGCTCATGGCCTGTTTGTTGTTACTCTGGATGGATGCGGCCAGCTCGAGCGACTTGCCGAAAGTGTTGCTGATGGACTCTTCAAAGTAGGTGGCACTCCGTTTTACCCGCTCCAGGAACTCGTCTTGATGCAGCACTTCTGTTGGTGTCTGACGGATTTTCTGGAGCCACTTCTCTGCGATGGCCATCGGCTCTGCGCTCAATCGTGAAAGCACCCGTTTGTGGAGTTCGGCAATGTCCGTATGACTGTGGTAGAAGAATTCCGTTATCAGTCGCAACAGATGTTCCTCTTTATAAAGAATGTCGTGGAAGTCGAAGAGCTCCAACAGCAGCAGCCGATAGTATTCCTCCTTCAGTTGTGGCAGTTGCTCGATGCTTTTGCGGGCCTCTTCTTCCTGGTGGCTGATGTAGCTGTCCACCCGCTCGTCGGCAATGATGGCACGTGTCTCGATGGGAGAAGAAAGCACCATTCCATCGAGGTTTTTGCATCGGCTGAGGGCTACATAAACTTGTCCTGGAGCGAAGGAGAGATTGGCATCGATAATGGCCCGCTCGAAGGTGAGACCCTGACTTTTGTGGATGGTGATGGCCCAGGCCAGTCGCAGGGGCAGCTGGTGGAACTTTCCCTGAACCTTCGTCTCAATCTCGCGGGTTTCAGGGTTCAGTTGGTACTGGGCGTTCTCCCAGGTCAGCGGTTCCACCTCTATCGCCTCGGCATCGCCAGGACAGAGCACGCAGACCTGATTATCGCTGATTTCCACGATTTCACCGATTCTACCGTTGTAATAGCGATGCTCACCCGTAGGATCGTTTTTGACAAACATCACCTGTGCGCCTTCTTTCAGCACCAGCAGGTCGCTCGTTGGATAGGAATATTCAGGGAAGTTGCCTTCGATTTTGGCTCTGAAGGTGTAACTTTGGGAGGGCAACTTGGCCAGTTCACTCTCGTTATAGTTGTCTGCCAGACGGTTGTGAGTGGTCAGACGGATATAGCCTTCACCAGGTTTTGGGATGAAGGCTGGATGGTAGCGTTGGTTGAGGATGTTGATGTCCTCGGCCGTTGGTTTGGCTTCTCGGATATGGTTGAGTACGTCGAGAAAGGTGTTGTCTTCCTGACGATAGACCTTTTCCAGCTGTATGGTGACATATTCTATCTGTTGTAGCGCCTTCGAGCCGAAGAAGTAGGGGGTGTCGTAATAGGGTTTTAACAGCGCTTCGTCTTCAGGAGTCACCACGGGAGTCAGCTGTTGCAGGTCGCCGATCATCAGCAACTGCACACCTCCGAAGGGCTTGTATCTGTCGCGATACCGTCGCAGTACGGAGTCGATGGCATCGAGCAAGTCGCTGCGCACCATCGAGATTTCATCGATAATCAGCAGGTCGAGCGAGGCGATGATGCGGCGCTTTTCCTTGCCAAAGTCGAACTTGCTCTTGATATGTGCATTCGGCACGTAGGGCGTGAAGGGCAACTGGAAGAAGGAGTGTATCGTCATGCCTCCAGCATTGATGGCCGCCACACCCGTTGGTGCCACAACGATCGAACGTTTCTTGCTTTGTTCTACGACTTTCTTCAGGAACGTCGTCTTTCCTGTGCCGGCCTTACCCGTCAAGAAGATGCTCCGTCCTGTGTGTTCAACGAAATCCCACGCTCTGCGCAGGTCTTCATTTTCCTTCTTTGTTTGATAATTTTCCATAGTTCATGATAAAGTTTGGGCACAAAGGTACGAATTTTCCTACAAACAATGGAAAGTTTTTGGAAAAAGTTACAAAAAAGGCCGCTCGACTCCCGTATGGAGCCGTCGGCGGCCTTTGTTGATGGAAGAAGGTGTGCTTATTAGTCTTCTGCCGTGATATCTTCTATCTGATCGATAATCTCCTGATACTGGCGCTGGGTCCTAAAGTGGAGAGAGAGTCCCCAGATGGCTCCAATAACGCCGCCGATACATCCTGCCCAGAAGAGGCCGTTGAAAAAGGCATTTGGATGAAGCAGATAAGATTCGTACATAAACCAGCCGAGGAAGACGATTACGAAGGGGATGCCGACGAAGAGCCAGTTGGCGTCGAACTTCTTGGCGCGGGCCATATAGCGACGGACGTCCACGAGACTGTTGGTCATCATGTCCAGATCCAGGTTCCTGCTGTTATAATAGGTGCCGCCCAGGCAAACCAGCATCACGATGCAAGTGTAGATCCAGAAAGGAACGGAGAAACTGTTCAGCTTCACGAATGCCCAGTAGCTGTAGGGAATCATCAGCAGGCAGAGGGCCATGATGGCATAATACCTGCGGTTGATCTTGTTGGCGGTCCTTTCCATCGAGTGACGGATAATTCGGTCGTTCACTATTTCCTGCTGATCCAGCTTCTTCTTCAGCGTGGCCATCTGCTGGCGCATGGCTTCTAACTCCATATCGTTACGGGTGTTCTGATAATCGTTGTTCATAATGGGTAAGTTTTTAATTGTTAGACATTTGTTTTAATTGTTCTCTGATTCTAAACAGACGGACGCTGACGTTCTTAGCGGTGATGCCGACTATCTGTCCGATCTCCTCATAGGGGAGGTTCTCGAGCCAGAGCAGGACGATCGCGCGGTCGAAAGGCTGGAGCTTGGAGATGCGCTTGTGGAGCATGTCCACTTGCTTCGTGTCCTCGTCTCGGTCTTCAAAGAGGTTGATGTCCATCGTCAGCCGGACTTCGGATGAGCGCCGCTTCTTCTTCCTGTCGATCGAGATGCAGGTGTTGAGGGCGACGCGATAGATCCACGTCTTGATGTCACTACGATGCTCGAAGCCCTCGAAACCTTTCCACAGATTCACTAGTACCTCCTGGAACAGGTCGTTTACCTCGTCGGCATCTTGAGAGAACATGTAGCACACGGTGTAGATGGTGCTCTTGTGCTCTGCTACGGTTTGCGCAAACAGTCTTTCTAATGCATTCATTGTCTCATCTGTTTTTTGAATCTTTTTGCCCATTAGACGCAGCAAAGTTACGAAAAACTACACGAAAATGAAACAAAAATCCACCTTTAATAAATAAATAGTGAATTTTTTCACGAAAACGTTTGCGAATCTCATAATTTTGTATTATCTTTGTACCCTCAATACATGCGTACATACCTAAATATTAGTAATATTCATCTATTAAATATTTTAAATTCAACAACTTATGTGGTTAATCAATTCATCAATTGGTAGAAAAGTTGTGATGTCTGTGACGGGCATTGCGCTGATCTTGTTCCTGACCTTCCATGGTTGCATGAACTTGGTGGCGCTCTTCTCGGAAGAGGGTTACAACATGATTTGCGAATTCCTGGGTGCCAACTGGTATGCCGTTGTGGCTACATTTGGCTTGGCTGCCCTGGCAGTGATTCACATCGTCTACGCTTTCATCCTGACAGCGCAGAACCGTACAGCTCGCGGCAATAACCGCTACGAGGTGTCGACGGTGGTCAACTCCGGTAAGGTGGAGTGGTCGTCGAAGAACATGCTCGTGCTGGGTTTGATCGTCGTGGTTGGCCTGCTGCTCCACCTGTACAACTTCTGGTACAACATGATGTTTGCCGAGTTGGTAGGTACTTACACGCAGTTTGATCCGGCTGACGGTTTCGCTTGGATTGTGGAGACATTCTCTAATCCTGTGTTTGTGGTGCTCTACATCGTGTGGCTTGCCGCCCTCTGGTTCCACCTGACTCACGGATTCTGGTCGGCCCTGCAGACACTCGGCTGGAGCGGCAAGACTTGGTTCTGCCGTTGGAAGATGATCGGCATCATCTATGTGACGCTGCTGATCCTCGCATTCATCGTGGTTGTTCTGGCTTTCGCATTCAAGTGCGCTCCGAGCCTCTGCTAATTATCAACTTTTAATTTCTAAGTATTATGGCAAAGAAAATTGATTCTAAGATTCCCGCAGGTCCAGTACCTGAGAAATGGAAGGAATATAAGGCTCATCAGCGTCTGGTTAACCCCAAGAACAAGCTGAAGCTGGATGTGATCGTCGTTGGTACAGGTCTGGCTGGTGCTTCTGCTGCTGCTTCGCTGGCAGAGATGGGCTTCAACGTGTATAATTTCTGCATTCAAGACTCTCCCCGTCGCGCTCACTCGATTGCTGCTCAGGGTGGTATCAACGCCGCCAAGTGCTATCAGAACGATGGTGACTCGATCTATCGTCTGTTCTACGACACCGTGAAGGGTGGTGACTATCGTGCTCGCGAGGCTAACGTTTATCGTCTGGCAGAGGTTAGCAACAACATTATCGACCAGTGCGTAGCTCAGGGCGTTCCCTTCGCTCGTGAGTATGGTGGCATGCTGGCCAACCGTTCGTTCGGTGGTGCTCAGGTTAGCCGCACATTCTACGCTAAGGGTCAGACCGGTCAGCAGCTGCTGCTGGGTGCCTATAGCTCGCTGAGCTGTCAAGTGAAGGCCGGCAAGGTAAAGCTCTTCACCCGTTATGAGATGGAGGATGTCGTGATTGTTGATGGTCGTGCTCGTGGTATCATCGCCAAGAACCTGGTGACTGGTAAGCTGGAGCGTTTCAGCGCCAACGCCGTGGTCATCGCTACTGGTGGTTATGGTAACACCTATTTCCTCTCTACCAACGCTATGGGATGTAACTGTACCGCTGCCGTCCAGTGCTATCGCAAGGGTGCTTACTTTGCAAATCCCTCTTACGTTCAGATTCATCCCACCTGTATCCCCGTTCACGGCGACAAGCAGTCTAAGCTGACGCTGATGTCTGAGTCGCTGCGTAACGACGGTCGTATTTGGGTTCCTAAGAAGATTGAGGATGCCAAGGCTCTGCAGGCAGGCACCAAGCAGGGTTGGGAGATTCCCGAGGAGGATCGCGACTACTATCTGGAGCGCCGTTATCCTGCATTCGGTAACCTCGTTCCTCGTGACGTGGCCTCTCGTGCTGCCAAGGAGCGTTGCGACAAGGGCTTCGGCGTGAACAACACCGGTCTGGCTGTGTTCCTCGATTTCTCTGAGTCTATCAACCGTCTGGGTCTCGATGTCATCATGCAGCGTTATGGCAACCTCTTCGAGATGTACGAGGAGATTACTGACGTATTCCCTGGCGATGTGGCCAACGAGATCAACGGCGTGAAGTACTACAAGCCGATGATGATCTATCCCGCTATCCACTACACGATGGGGGGTATCTGGGTTGACTACGAGCTGCAGACCTCTATTCCTGGTCTGTTCGCTATCGGTGAGTGTAACTTCTCTGACCACGGTGCTAACCGTCTGGGTGCTTCTGCTCTGATGCAGGGTCTGGCCGATGGTTACTTCGTGCTGCCTTACACTATCCAGAACTATCTGGCTGATCAGGCTGTATGGCCGAAGGTTTCTACCGATCTGCCTGAGTTCGATGCAGCAGAAAAGGCCGTTGACGCTGAGATGGATCGCTTGCTGAACATTAAGGGTAAGCGTTCTGTTGACTCCATCCACAAGGAACTCGGCCACATCATGTGGGAGTATGTTGGTATGGGTCGCACAGCTGAGGGTCTGAAGACTGGTCTGAAGAAAATGCACGAACTGGAGAAGGAGTTCGACGAGAACCTCTTCGTTCCTGGAACCAAGGAAGGCTTGAACATCGAGCTCGACAAGGCTATCCACCTGCGCGACTTCTTCACCATGGGTCAGCTCGTTGCTTTCGACGCTCTCTCTCGTAACGAGTCCTGCGGCGGTCACTTCCGCGAGGAGTATCAGACCGAGGAAGGCGAGGCTAAGCGCGACGATGAGAACTACTTCTATGTTGGCTGCTGGGACTACAAAGGCAAGGGCAACGAGCCCGAGCTCATCAAGGAGCCGCTGGAGTACGAGGCTATCAAGGTACAGACACGTAACTATAAGAATTAAACACTATGGCAAAGAATATTTCATTCACAATAAAGTTCTGGCGCCAGAACGGCCCCAAGGACCAGGGACATTTCGACACCCACGAGATGCACGATATTCCCGATGATACCTCGTTCCTCGAGATGCTCGACATCCTGAACGAGGAGCTCATCAACGAAGGTAAGGAGCCCTTCGTATTCGATCACGACTGCCGCGAGGGTATCTGCGGTATGTGCTCGCTCTACATCAATGGTACGCCTCACGGACTCACCGAGCGTGGCGCTACTACCTGTCAGCTTTACATGCGTCGCTTCAACGATGGTGATGTCATCACCGTAGAGCCTTGGCGCTCAGCTGCCTTCCCTGTAATTAAGGACTGTATGGTAGACCGCAATGCCTTCGATAAGATCATCCAGGCTGGCGGCTACACCACGATCCGCACAGGTCAGGCTCAGGATGCCAATGCCATCCTGATTCCTAAGGAGGATGCCGATGAGGCTATGGACTGCGCATCTTGCATCGGCTGTGGCGCTTGCGTGGCAGCTTGTAAGAACGGCTCGGCTATGCTCTTCGTATCGTCTAAGGTGTCTCAGCTCGCCCTGCTTCCCCAGGGTCGCGTAGAGGCTGCCCGTCGTGCAAAGGCTATGGTAATGGCTATGGAAGAGGCCGGCTTCGGCAACTGCACCAATACCCGTGCTTGCGAGGCTGTCTGCCCGAAGAACGAGACCATCGCCAACATCGCCCGCCTGAACCGCGAGTTCATCAAGGCCAAGCTGGCAGACTAATATTAAATAGGTAGAGCCTCCCAAAGGATCGCCCTTTGGGAGGTCTGCCTTTTTCTCATCTCCATCGCTCGACGGTGGCAGGATACACATTATTAATATTATTATTAACTACAGATTAGTGTTACACAAAGAGTGTTGGTCGAATAACTAATATATGAAAACAACAAGACTTTTATTTTTACTTATCTGTTTAATTGCAAGTAATAGCATCCTGTCAATGGAAAAAGACTCTATACAATACATCTATTCCACAGAAGAAATGGAAGAAGTATCCCAATTCATTTCTAAGAGATTTGGAGATTACGACATGGTTATGGGCGAGAAAAACTCCGAGGGTCCTCGCATAGATATAGCTATCATAGAACCAACCAAAAAGCGAAACTACTACACTTTATGTACCATTGGGTTAGGAGCTTACATGATGAACATTGATGAAGAGAAATCTCCCTTAGCTCAAGAGTATATCGAATTACTTATATACTTACCTGCAAATTGGCCTATCAGTCCGGAGAAATTCAATGATGAGAATAACTTTTGGCCTGTTAGACTATTGAAGTCTACTGCTCGTATTCCCTATTATGAGGATAGCTACCTGACTTTTGGTCATACTGTCAGCAGCTCAGAAGAAGCAACTTATGCAGCTAACACAGACAAGGTAGGAGCAATCTTGCTAAGTCCTGTTCCAGACCCATTAGAACCAGTGATATGCCAATTGTCATCTGATAAGGAAATAGAATTTCTACAAGTGTTTCCTGTTACCAAAGACGAGATGTCGTTTAGAAAAGCCAACGGTTCAAACGCTTTGATAGCAAAACTTGAGGATATTAAGAAAGCTTTGGGAATAAAGAAGTGGATTGACTTTGCATTGAGTAGAATGGCTTCAGCTGCTTAAGTCTCCACCTTAAAACCCCTCAAAGCGTCTCGCACTTTGTGAGGCGGATATGAGGGCTTCTGGCCTCCACATTTTTGTATGATAATGTCGCTGTCGAAAAAAGACATATCATAGGCATTGTTTTAACAAACGATGCCTTTGTTTTATCAAACGGCGTCATTGTTTTATCAGACATTGACGTTGTTTTAACTTTTACACGAACCTTTCTGTCCTTTAGTACGTACTAAAGGGTCTTTTAGGACGGCGTAAAATAGTATTAAGGACGGCAGTTACATACGAAAACCAAGTTAACAAAGGTCTGGCGTTGTAAGGTAAAAAGCCAAACAACTTCATGCCGGTGCGGCTTAAAATGTAGTAATGTTTACATGGAACATATTCCTCCATTTACAAAATTACCAACAAAATCCCAAATTCTTTAATTTCAATTATTCTTTTTTATGCTTGCTCTATTATTCTATAAACTAATTAAGATTTCTTGATTCAAATTATACATTTGTTCGGCTTTAATACCAAAAGTTTTTTGTACTTTTGTCACTGAAAAGGCAAAACCCAACCTTTGTTGACCAATAAAGTTTAAGATTATGAAAGGGCCTTACTAAAGGCTACTGACCTTGAAAGAACACAATCCGAGGGGATTCTGCAACCGTGCAGTTCCCCTTCTTTTCATTATCTGCCAATGTGGCTCAACAGTCAAAGTATCTGCAAGGGTCAGATCCTTTGTGAGGGAATGCTATGCAGGGCCTTTATTGATTGCAAAAGGACGCTGAGGAGGATGAGTGCGATGCCGAGATAGAAAGAAAAGTTGATCTCGCGGCCCTCGCCGAAGATAAGGAAGGCGAGGATGATGGTGTAGCAGGGCTCGAGATTATACGTCAGATTGACGGTGAAGGCTGAGAGGCGCTTGAGGGCCTGAATCTGCAGCAGATACATGCCAACGGTACAGAACAGCGCGTGACAGAGCATATACCACAGGTTTGAACCCTCAGGAATGACGATAACCGGCTGCTGGCTGGGGAAGACCGCCAGATAAACAGGGATGATCACAGAAACGACGATGAGTCCGCCAGACATCTGATACATCAGCACCGTTCGGCTGCGAACCCCCACGCTGGCCTTCTTGTTGCAGATGGCATAGAGGGCACAGACGGCTGATGACACCACACCAATCATGATCGTGAAGAGCATGCGATACCACACGATGTCCACTTCGTTGAGTGTAATCAGTCGGCCGAACAAGCCCGTGAAGCCTGCAAGCAGCACGCTCAGGTGCAATTGGATAAACCCTTTCTTCGTCTCGTTCATTCTGGCTGCAAAGGTACGACTATTTCCGAGAAAAACACCAAATCCGTAGTCATTTTATCCAATCCCCGCTAAGTTAAGAATTATGAATTCTTCGTGCTTTCAGAGAAAAAACAGTAATTTTGCAGAAGATAAAACGAAGGCAATGAAAAGACTCTTTTGGACGACTGCCATGCTGACGATGGTGTCTGCCGTCTGGGCAGAAGGTCTTCATTTGGTCTGGAGCGACGAGTTCAACGGCAACGGTGCTCCAGACAGCACTGTGTGGAACTTCGAAGAGGGATTCGTGCGTAATCAGGAGGCTCAGTGGTATCAGGCAGCCAACGCCTGGCAGCAGGACGGATGTCTCATCATCGAGGCCCGTCGTGAGCATCGTAGCAATCCCACCTACGACCCCACAAGCCGTCATTGGGGCAAAAAGCGCGAATTCATCGACTATACCTCTGCTTGTCTGACGACGGCAGGAAAGAAGAGTTTCCTCTATGGACGGCTTGAAGTGCGCGCCAAGATTCCTACAGCCTCTGGTGCTTGGCCAGCCATCTGGACGCTGGGCAGCGGGATGGAGTGGCCTTCGTGTGGCGAGATCGACATCATGGAATACTACCGTATCGACGGCGAACCTCATATCCTCGCCAACGCAGCCTGGGGCAACGACCAGCGATTTGGTGCCGTATGGAACAGTCGGAAGATGCCTTTTGCCCATTTCATCGAGAAAAATTCAGACTGGGCCAACCAGTTTCACGTCTGGCGCATGGACTGGGACGAAGAGCATATCTGCATCTATCTGGACGATGAGTTGCTCAACGACATTCCTTTGAGCACCACCATCAACGGCAGCATCGGCCTTGGCGAGAACCCCTTCAGGAAGCCGCAGTACATCCTGCTGAACCTTGCCCTTGGTGGTCAGAATGGTGGTCCTGTCGATGATGCCGCCCTCCCCATGAGATATGAGATTGACTATGTCCGCATTTATCAGTAACAACATCATGAATATCGCCATTTACACCCTTACTTCCGAGCTCCACGACGAGAAGGCCGTGGGCGCAGTAACCCAGGAATTCCTGAGCAGTCTAAAGATAGAGTATACGCTGAAAGGCAATGACTATACCGACTATGGTAGCCAAGACCCCTCGGTGATCTATGTCCGTACGGGTGGCACAGAGGGCATCTTCCGCAGGCTGTTGCCCCAGCTCAGACAGCAGTCGCAGTCACCCTTCTATCTGCTGACCTCCGGCAAGAGCAACTCGCTGGCGGCCTCGATGGAGATCCTTTCCTATCTTCAGCAGAACGGGCTGCAGGGCGAGATCATTCATGGCGGTGCCGACTATATCTCCCGTCGCCTGCAGATACTTGCCAAAGTCAGCGAGGCAAAGAGCAAGATGAAGGGTTGTCGCTTGGGCATCATCGGACAGCCCTCCGACTGGCTCATCTCTAGCATCGTCGAGCCTGCAATCGTGAAAGAGCGCCTGGGCATCGAACTGGTGGAGATTGCAATGAACGAACTATTGCAGACCATCGAGGAGACTCCCGAGACGGAAAGTAATGAAACATCTGACATCGAAGCCATCCGCGAGGCTCTGCCTATGGCGAACCGTATCTATGGAGCGCTGAGGGGTATCGTCGACCAATATCGTTTGCAGGGTTTCACCCTCCGCTGCTTCGACCTGCTGACGGCTGTTCATAATACGGGGTGTATGGCCCTTGCCCGCCTGAACAGCGAAGGAATCGTGGCTGGTTGCGAAGGCGATGTGCCTGCCATGCTGTCGATGATGATAGCCCAGTCGCTGTTGGGCATCAGCGGATTCCAGGCGAATCCCGCTTCCATCAATCCAGAGACGGGTGAGATGCTGTTTGCCCATTGCACCATACCATTTAATATGGTGGAGCGTTACGAACTCGATACTCACTTCGAGTCGGGCATTGGCGTGGGCATCCGGGGGTATATGAAGGAGGGGCCAGTCACCATCTTCAAGCTGTCGGGCGACCTTTCCCGCCATTTCATCGCAGAAGGCGAGCTGTTGAGGAGTCAGGCCAAGCCCGACCTTTGTCGTACCCAACAGGTGATACAACTCGCCGACAAGCATCAGACCGATTATTTCCTCACCCATCCGATAGGTAACCACCACATCATCCTGCCTGGTCACCATCGCGAATTATTGGAGAATCTCGTATGCAACGGAAGATCACATTATTAATCGTGTTGGCACTCTGGAGTTTGGCTGTCTGTGCGCAGACAGCGCATCAACTCTATGTGAACCCTCAGGAGAAGACCAACGAGGGGAGGGGAGTGTTCACAACAGTGAATGAGGCTCTCCGTCGTGCAGAGACGTTTGCCGATGACAGTCTTTGGACTATAATCCAGATTGCTCCTGGTGTATATTGGATAGATGACCCAGACGACCCTGCAATCCGCAAGCCAGAGTCTGGCGAGAACATTCCCTACGGAATGAAGGTGCGTCTCAGCAGAACACGCATCATGGGTATGGGAGACAGTCCAGAGGATGTGGTGCTGGCCTGCAACAGAGGACAGACGCAGGGGGCTGATGGTAATTTCACCATGCTCCACATCTCTGGCGACGACATTCAGGTCGAGAACCTGACCTTTGGCAATTACTGTAATGTGGATCTGAACTACCGACTGGATCCCAAACAAAGCCGCCAGCGACGTGCCGATGCCATTGTGCAGGCGCAGCTGGTCATTTGCCGCGGTGATCGCTATGAAGCCCGTAACTGTCGCTTTATCTCACGTTTGAACCTTTGTCCGTTTGCTGGGGCTCGACATGCTTTGTTCGAAGATTGTTACTTCGAGTGTACCGACGATGCATTGTGTGGCACAGGCGTTTATCGTCATTGTCGTTTGACGTTCTTCAGTAGCAAGCCTTTCTATTCCACCTCACCGCAAGGAGCCGTGTTCGAGGATTGTGACATCCATTCTAAGGTGCAGGGTGTGCAGTATCTGACGAAGGTGTCAGACCCCGTGACGATGCGTAATTGCCGCTGGACAAGCGATGACCCCCATCTGACGATAGAATGGACAAGGAAACCGAATCCGAAGAAGCGTTGCCTGATGGAGAATTGTACGCTGAACGGCAAACCCCTCGATGTGCCCATGCCGCCTGATGTGCCGATGCCCGTCACTACGCCCTCGCTACCTATGATGAACCAACCGTCGCTGATGTCAGGACGCTGGACGTTGGATGCCTATAAGCCGAAGGATACCGCAGACTACGACTGGAAAGTGGATACTTCTCGTCCCTCTTGGTGCTTTGGCGAGGGTATGGATGGAGCGGAAGGTTGCTTTGGTATGATTCAAATGGTGCGAGGAGCGCGGATGATGTACACAGGCAAGGCAGACGAGACCTATGGCAACCAGACGCTAACGATCGAGCTCTCGCCCTGCAAATCGGCAGGTCAGGGTTTTGGCAGTGCCACAGGTCAGTATCTGGATCTTTGCATCAAGTTCGACACGCAGACACTCACTGGCTATGGCCTGCGATTTGTTCGAACACCTGCCTACGATAAAGCGGTGGAGGTCGTACTGGTGGAATACAAGGATGGTGAGATTACCTCTATTTGTTCGCCAGAGAAGTGTGTCCTCTTTAAGAAAGGTTGTCGTGTGACGCTGTCAGCAAAGGATAACGTGCTCGTGGCCCAAATAGAGCAGGGTGACCAGCAACAGCAACTCACTGCTGTTATCGCCCATCCCAACAACTTTGGCGGCATCCATATCCAGCACACAGGCTCAACGGGTGCCTCTGCCACTGTCATACAGACAATTAACTGTACCTATTCAATATAATGGAACAGATAGAACGGATTAAACAGATGGAGCAGGATACCAGAATAACGGAACTGTCTTCGCGCTATGACCACTTAGAACGCATGACTGTCGCAGAGTTGCTGCAACACATCAGCGACGAGGATCGTCTGGTGGCTGAGGCTGTCGCTAAAGTCCTTCCGAGGATAGAGTCTCTGGTGGAGGCTATCGAACAGCGGATGAAGCAGGGCGGCAGGCTCTTTTATGTGGGGGCAGGCACCAGCGGACGGTTGGGTGTTCTCGATGCCAGCGAACTGCCGCCAACCTTTGGCGTGTCTGAAGACTGGGTCATAGGTGTCATCGCAGGTGGTGACAGGGCTTTGCGTCACGCCGTGGAGAGGGCAGAAGACTCTGCCGAACAGGGGTGGAAAGACTTACAGGCTTATCATCCCTCGGCCAATGATACGGTGATTGGCCTTGCCGCCTCGGGTACGACGCCCTATGTGGTTGGTGCTGTCCGTGAGGCTAAAAAGAACGGGCTGCTGACGGGCTGCATCACCAACAACCCCGAAACCCCTCTTGCCGAAGCCGTCGATTATCCCATTGAGGTCATTGTTGGTCCTGAGTTCGTGACGGGCTCCACCCGCATGAAGAGCGGTACAGCCCAGAAGATGGTGCTCAACATGATTTCCACCTCACTGATGATCCGCATGGGGCGTGTCAAGGGAAACCGCATGGTAAAGATGCAGTTGGCGAACGCCAAGCTTGTCGATCGCGGCACGCGGATGCTCCAGGAGATGTTAGGGCTCAGCTATGACGAAGCTCGCCAGCGTCTATTGGAGTCGGGTGGGGTGGATAAAGCGATCAAAGGGTGAAGAACGTGCAGATAACATGAACGAAGCAACGCGTCAATATATCCGACAGCATCTGGATGATGACATCCGCCAGCTGGCACTTCGGGGGACGAAAGACCCAGAGGTGGACTTGGCCTTTGCCCTTCAGCAGATTGACGGACACAAGAGGGCTAAGGAAAAGTTGCCATCATGGGCAGCCATTGAAGGACTCGTTTATCCACCGCATCTGTCGATGGAGCAATGTTCGAGTGAGCGGACGGCCCGTTACAAGGCTGAAGTGGCTGGTAGTGGGGAGTTGTTTGTTGATCTGACGGCAGGCTTTGGGGTCGACGCCTCGTTCATCGCTCAGGGCTTCCAACGAGCCGTCTGCGTAGAGCTTCAACCTGAATTATGCGCCATTTCATCGGCTAATTTCAAGCTTTTGGGGCTTCATCAGATCAAGGTGGTGAATGGTAATGGCCAGGACTATTTGCACACGATGCCTTCTGCCGATTTGGTATTTATCGATCCTGCCCGTCGCGATGAGCACGGGGGACGAACCTATGGCATCACCGACTGTACACCAAATGTGCTTGAGATCATCAATGAGTTGCTGACGAAAGCCCAACGCGTGATGATCAAGCTCTCGCCGATGCTCGACTGGCGCAAGGCTGTGGAGGATCTTGGCAAGGAGTATGTTGAAGCTGTTCATATTGTCTCTGTCGACAACGAGTGCAAGGAGCTACTGTTAGAAGTGAAAAGGTGGAAAGGTGAAAAGGTGAAAGAACTGAAGGTGTTCTGTGTCAACCTGTTGTCTGACGGTTGCGAGGAGCGCTTTGAGTTCGACGCCTCTTCTTCTCGACCCTCTGCTCACCCTTTTATCTCTTCGCCTTTTCATTTTTTATATGAGCCCAACGCCTCTCTGATGAAGGCTGGCTGTTTCGGACTCATTGCCGATAGGTATCAGATGGCCCAGCCTGATGTGAATAGCCATCTCTTTGTTTCAGACAAGGAAGTAGCCGACTTCCCTGGCAGGTGTTTCATCGTGGACAAGGTGACCACGATGAACAAGCGTGAGCTGAAGGAGGCGCTGATGGGTATTACGAAGGCCAATATTGCTGTGCGTAACTTCCCCATGTCCGTGCCAGAATTGCGCCGTCGGCTGAAGCTTCAGGAGGGCGGCGATGTCTATATCTTTGCCACAACGGCGGCAAATCGGGGCCATCTCCTGCTTCTTTGCCGAAAAAAATCTTAATAATTTTGTTTTTTGTCCCTTTTTCCGTATCTTTGCAACCAATTATAAATTAATGGAGATAGATATGTCATCAGTAGAAATCAGGAAAGTGACAGACAGGAAAGGGCTAGACGCTTTCATCGATTTACATTATGATTTGTATAAGGGCAGTCCTTATGACGCCCCTAACTTGTACAGCGACGAGCTGAACACCTTGAGCAAGGACAAAAATGCCGCCTTCGAGTTTTGCGAGGCCGAGTATTTCCTGGCTTACAAGGACGGCCGTCTGGTGGGTCGTGTGGCGGCGATCGTGAACCATCGCTATAACGAGCAGTGGAAACGGCCTGCCGTACGTTTCGGATGGCTCGACCTTATCGATGACATAGAAGTGTTGCGCGCCCTGCTGGGGGCAGTAGAGGACTATGGCCGTCAGAAAGGCATGACGGAGATCATCGGGCCTCTTGGCTTTACCGATATGGACCCTGAGGGCATGCTCATTCACGGCTTCGACCAGTTGGGTACCATGGCCACCATTTATAACTATGAGTATTATCCGAAGCTCATGGAACAGATGGAGGGCTACGAGAAAGACAACGACTATGTGGAGTACAAGGTGTTTGTGCCCAAGGAAGGTATGCCTGAGAAACTGGTGAAACTGTCGCAGATGATCGAGAAGCGCTATAACCTGCATTGTCCACAGATTAAGCGTAGCGAGGTGTTCGGCCCTAACGGCTATGGCCAGAAAGTGCTGGAGGTGGTCAATAAGACCTTCGCCAACCTCTATGGCTATTCGCAGATGACACAGCGTCAGATCGACTCCTATGTGCGTGAGTATTTCAAGTTCTTCTCGATGGATATGCTCTGTGTGATTGAGGACTGGAATACGCCAAATCATGATGTCGTCGGTGTGGGCATCACCATCCCTTCGCTGACCAAGGCTCTCCAGAAGTGCCGCAGGGGCAGACTGTTGCCCTTTGGCTGGTGGCACGTCATCAAGGCTCTGAAGTTCCACAAGACCGACATCGTCGACATGCTGCTGATAGGTGTGTTGCCCGAATACCGCACCAAAGGCGCTAATGCGTTGTTCTTCTATAACCTGATACCCGTCTATCAGAAATACGGCTTCAAATGGGGCGAGAGTCATGTTCACATGGAGACCAACACCGCAGTACAGGCGCAATGGCAGATGTTTGAGAACGAACAACATAAACGTAGAAGATGTTATAAGAAACAACTATGATAGAAGACAACAACCTCATTGATAAGGCGAACGAGCCAGTACAGTATGATGACGAGAATATCCGCCATCTGAGTGACATGGAGCATGTACGTACCCGTCCTGGTATGTATATTGGTCGCTTGGGCGATGGCTCGCTGCCTGAAGATGGTATCTATGTGCTGTTGAAGGAAGTCATCGATAACTCCATCGATGAGTTCAAGATGAAGGCCGGTGATCGTATTGAGGTGACGATTGATGAGAACCTGCGGGTGTCGGTGCGCGACTATGGCCGTGGCATCCCCCAGGGAAAGATGATCGAGGCGGTTTCGGTGCTGAACACTGGTGGTAAGTACGACTCCAAAGCCTTTAAGAAGTCTGTTGGTCTGAATGGTGTCGGCGTGAAGGCCGTCAATGCGTTGAGCAGCCACTTTGAGGTGCGTAGCTACCGTGACGGTAAGGTACGTATGGCCGTCTTCGAACGTGGTGAAATGATCAGCGACAAGACGGAGGACTCTCAGGATGAGAATGGTACCTATATTCATTTCGAACCCGACGATACGCTGTTCCTGAATTACTCCTTTCACGATGAAATCGTGGAAAACATGCTTCGCAACTATACCTATCTGAACACCGGACTGGCCATCATGTACAACGGCCGTCGCATTCTCTCCCGACATGGACTGGAGGATCTGCTCAGCGACCGTATGACCAATGACGGGCTTTATCCCATTATCCATCTGAAAGGTGAGGACATTGAGATTGCCTTCACACACTCGAACCAGTATGGCGAGGAGTATTATTCCTTCGTCAACGGTCAGCATACCACTCAGGGAGGTACCCACCAGAGTGCTTTTAAAGAGCATATCGCCCGTACCATCAAGGAGTTCTTCAACAAATACGAGTATACTGACATCCGCACAGGTATTGTTGCCGCTATTGCTATCAACGTGGAGGAACCGATGTTCGAGAGTCAGACGAAGATCAAGTTGGGCTCCCTGACTATGGCTCCCGACGGGGTCAGTATTAATAAATATGTGGGCGACTTTATCAAGCAGGAGGTGGACAACTACCTGCATATCCATGCCGACGTGGCGGAGATTCTGGAAAATAAGATCAAGGAGAGTGAACGGGAGCGTAAGGCGATGGCCGGTGTGACCAAGCTAGCCCGAGAGCGTGCCAAGAAGGCCAACCTCCACAACCGTAAGCTCCGTGATTGCCGCATCCACTACAGCGACGCTAAGAACGACAGGAAGGAAGAGTCGTGTATCTTCATTACCGAGGGTGATTCTGCCAGCGGCAGCATCACGAAAAGCCGCGACGTGAACACCCAGGCCGTGTTCTCGCTCCGAGGGAAACCTCTCAATTCCTTTGGGCTGACCAAAAAGGTGGTTTATGAGAACGAGGAGTTTAATCTCCTGCAGGCTGCCCTTGATATTGAGGAAGGGCTTGATACCCTCCGTTATAATAAGGTGATAGTAGCCACGGATGCTGATGTCGACGGTATGCACATCCGACTTCTCATCATCACTTTCTTCCTGCAGTTCTTCCCTGAACTAATCAAGAAGGGGCATGTCTATGTGCTTCAGACCCCATTGTTCCGTGTTCGTAATCGTCGTACGAAGATCAAGAACAAGAAGGTGATTGCTGAGGCTGATGCAAAATCAGACAAGAAAGGTGATTTCATCACACGCTACTGTTATAGCGACGAGGAGCGGTTGGCTGCCATCACCGAACTGGGACCTGACCCGGAGATTACCCGTTTTAAGGGTCTTGGTGAGATCTCACCCGACGAATTTGCCGGATTCATCGGTCCCGATATCCGTCTGGAGCAGGTGACGCTCCATAAGAACGATCAGGTGCAGAAACTCCTGGAGTACTATATGGGTAAGAATACGATGGAGCGCCAGAACTTTATTATCGATAACCTGGTGGTCGAGGAAGACCGCCCGGAAGAGAGTTATGATTAGTTTATAGTTTACAGTTTACGGTTTACAGATGATTACAAAAAGACTGACGGTTGGGGTTTTCTCCTTTTTCTTATCTCTTTCCTCTTTTCTCTTTTATTCCTCTACAGCCTATGCCCAACGTATGGGTAGTCCGCTACATAAGTTGCAATATGCAGAAATGGCTGTTACCAACCTTTATGTCGACAGTGTCAATGAAAATAAACTGGTGGAGGATGCCATCCGTGGGATGCTCAGCAAGCTCGACCCCCATTCATCGTACTCCACCCCCAAGGAGGTGAAGGAGTTGAGAGAACCTCTCGACGGGAACTTCGAAGGCATCGGTGTGCAGTTCAATATGATGGAGGACACGCTCATCGTCATTCAGCCGGTCACCAACGGACCGTCTGAGCGGGTAGGTATTATTGCCGGCGACCGCATCATCTCCGTCAACGACACGGCTATTGCCGGCGTCAAGATGTCGAAGGAGGAGATTATGAAGCGACTCCGTGGACCGAAGGGCACAGAGGTTAGAGTGGGTGTGGTGCGTTCTGGCATCCGCGATATTCTCTCATTTACCGTCCGTCGAGACAAGATTCCCGTCCATTCCATCGATGCTGTGTATATGATTCGTCCAGGAATCGGCTTTATCCGTATCGGTAATTTCAGCGCTACTACCCATCAGGAGTTCCTGGAGGGTCTGGAGAAACTGAAAGAGAGGGGGATGAAGTCTCTGATCCTCGACATGCAGGAGAATGGTGGCGGCTATCTGAAGGCAGCCGTGGATATTGCTAATGAGTTCCTTCAGAAAGACGACCTGATCGTCTATACGGAAGGACGCCGGGCGCCCCGTACAGACTATACGGCGAATGGTAACGGTATCTTCATGGACGGCAAGGTGGTGGTGCTGGTTGACGGCTATACGGCCTCGGCCGCAGAGATTGTCACTGGAGCCATCCAGGATCAGGATCGTGGTGTCGTTGTCGGTCGTCGGTCTTTTGGCAAGGGACTAGTACAGCGTCCCATAGATTTGCCTGACGGTTCAATGGTGCGCCTGACCATAGCCCATTACTACACCCCCTCAGGCCGCTGCATCCAGAAGCCTTATAAGAATGGTGATGCCAAGGATTATGCGATGGATATGCTGAATCGCCTGAAGAGTGGGGAGCTGACCAATGCCGATAGTGTCCATTTTGCCGACTCCCTAAAGTTCGAGACACTCCGTGAGCACCGCACGGTCTATGGTGGCGGAGGTATCATGCCCGACTACTTCGTGCCGCTCGATACCACCATTTATACCCGATTCCATCGGGAGTTGGCAGCCAAGAGCATCATCATCCAGCAGAATCTCCGTTTTGTAGATAATCACCGCAAGGAGTTGAAGGCAAAATGGACTTCGTTTGAGGATTTCAAGCAGGGTTTTGAGGTGCCTCAGAGTTTGGTAGACACCATTATCGCTGATGGGGAGAAGCAGCAGATCAAACCTCGTGATGAAGGTGAGATGGAAAAGACACTTCCTTATCTTCGTCTGCAACTGAAAGCGCTCATAGCCCGCGACCTGTGGGATATGAGCGAGTATTATTCCATTTTCAACGAGTCGAGTGCCATCGTCAGGAAGGCGTTGGAGGTCATAGGTCAGTAGACCTATTTCATGTTTCTCATGGCGAGCGCCTTGTCTTCGGCAGCCTCCATGATGGCTCGTTCTCCCGGACCTTTGTCGTTGATGCCGCACAGGTGAAGGATGCCGTGGATGATGACACGGTGCAGTTCCTCGTCATAGGGACGACCGAACTTGTCCGCGTTGGTAAAGATGGTGTCAAGGGAGATATACAGGTCACCGCTGATGGTCTTCTTCTCGGAATAGTCGAAGGTGATGATGTCTGTATAATAGTCGTGTCCAAGGTACTGGTTGTTGATCTCCAGTATTTTATCATCGTTGACGAACAAATATCCGATCTCGCCAATTCTTTTTCCATATGACTCTGCCACCTGGCGAATCCAGTTGGATGTCTCACGTTTCTTGATATTGGGGAACTTAACGCCCTCAGCCTCGTATGTAATCATCTATAAACTATAAACTGTAAATTATAACCTCTTCTTCGGAAGATAAGGACTCACGTCGACACCAAAATGCGATAGTTCGCGCAGGGCACTTGATGAGATGCTGGCCAGTTCAGGCTCTGTATAGAGCAGGATGGTCTCGATGCCGCCTAGCCGACGGTTGAAGTCTGCCTGCCATTGCTCATATTCGAAGTCACTGCTGTTCCTGACGCCTTTCACGATGAACTGGGCTTTTTCGGCTTTGGCAAAGTCCATGGCCAATCCATGATAGGACATCACTTCAATGCGTTCCTCATCGGCATACAGGTCGCGGATAACCTGCATCCGCTCTTCTGCCGACGGCATATCCGGCTTATGCACATTGTCGCCGACCACACCGATGACCAGCCGGTCGAACAGCGGTAGTGCCCGTTTCACAATCGAGTCGTGCCCAATGGTGAATGGGTTAAAGCTCCCGACGAATACTCCTGTCCTTTCCATTTTCACTCTTTCACCTTTAATCAAACAGATTCGGCTCCATGATGTTCCCACCGTACGGATTGCGTCCGAAATGGTGATATGCCAGTTCCGTGACCATACGACCACGGGGTGTGCGCTTGATGAAGCCTTCCATGATGAGGAAGGGCTCGTAGACCTCCTCAATGGTGCCTGCATCCTCGCCGATGGCAGTGGCGATGGTCGTGATGCCCACAGGTCCGCCTTTGAACTTGTCGATGATGGTCAACAGAATCTTATTGTCGATTTCATCGAGACCGTATTGGTCGATGTTCAGGGCTGTGAGCGCAATCTTCGTGATCTTCGTATCGATCTTACCGTTACCCTTGACCTGGGCGAAGTCACGCACTCGTCGCAGCAGGGCGTTGGCGATACGTGGCGTTCCTCGGCTGCGGCCTGCAATCTCAAGGGCTGCGTCTTCAGTGATAGGTACGCCAAGGATGCTTGCTGAGCGTTCTACGATGCGCTGCAGCGTCTCGGGCTCGTAGTATTCCAAGTGCATGTTGATGCCGAAGCGCGCCCTTAACGGTGCTGTCAGCAAGCCGCTGCGGGTGGTGGCACCAACGAGGGTGAACGGATTCAAGTCTATCTGTATCGAACGGGCCGAAGGGCCTTTGTCGATCATGATGTCGATGCGGTAATCCTCCATCGCCGAGTATAGATATTCCTCCACGACAGGTGATAGACGGTGAATTTCGTCGATGAACAGCACGTCGTTCTTTTCCAATGAGGTCAGGATGCCTGCCAGATCACCGGGTTTGTCGAGAACGGGTCCGGAGGTGATCTTGAACCCCACGCCGAGCTCGTTGGCGATGATGTTCGAGAGCGTCGTCTTTCCCAGTCCAGGGGGACCATGTAGTAACGTATGGTCGAGGGGCTCGCCACGGTATTTGGCGGCCTCTACGAACACCTGCAGGTTCTCCACGATCTTCTGCTGTCCGCTGAAGTCGCAGAAAGCCAGCGGCCGTAGGGCGTTCTCGAAGTCCTTCTCACCTTGAGAGAACCGCTCTTCGCGTATGTCAAAATCCTCGTCCATCATAATCTGCGTGCAAAATTACGAAATAAAATGCAAAACTTTGCTACAAAAGACATAAAAATCTGCATCGTCATTTTTATTTCACAAATATTTTGTAATTTTGCGCGCTGGAACTAAAAGATAAGAATGATATGAAGACAAAACAATTCGTTTCAATCCTGTTTGGCTGTCTGACAGCCTTGTGTGTCACTTCCTGTCTTGGGGATGACACCAGCGATAGCAACTCCCAGACACTGACAAAGGCTCAGATTGCCCAGTGCTTTAATACGGTTGCCGGCAAATATACAGGTAAACTGCTTTATGAAGCCAAGTCCCTTGACGGTTATACGACGAAAGTCGACACACTGGATGCGTCATGGTATATACCCACCGACAGCACGCTCATCATCACCGATTTCCCGGCAAAGGCGGTGGCCGAGTATGTGTCGTATCAGCCCCTGAAAGCGGCTTTGGCCGAAGCCCCCAATAAAACGCTCAATTGTATGACGTGGTATCTTGAAACCTCACCCATCGAGTTCTTGGTCAATCCCTACACCATCGAGTATGACCTCGAATTTGACGGTAAGCAGCACAAAGTCCATGTGGTCTTCTATGCCAACAACACTTATTCGTTCGGCGTCTACGATTCCGAAGCGAAAAATATGGTGATGAAGATCATCCCCGCTATTATTTATGTTGATGAGAAGCAGACGAGCTACCTGTCTTCGTCGCAATTGATCTTCTTCTCAAGTTCACATCAGGCTATCTGACACCTCCGCCAAAGCCGCCGCCGGAGAATCCTCCGCCACCGCCCCATGAGGAATGACCACCTCTACCTGAGCGGCGTGACTCTGCGGTAGCCTCACGTTCGGCTTTACTCATAGCGGCACGGGTGGTGCTGCTGTGCATCGTCGAATAGATAGTGTGCAGCGTCGTGTCATCGGCCATCTGCTGGGCTACTTGGTCCATATTGAAGTACTCGGGATTGATCTTCTTCATGTCTTTGATCACCTGGTCGGCAATGCCAAAGAGAGTGGCATATATCATATAGTCTTTCCAAAGCGATACTTCCTGCACGTGGCGCTCGTCGATGAGCGAGAACTCCTTGAGGTATTTCTTCAGGCCGAACACTTGTCGCACCTCGTCGAGACGGTCCTTATAGTTGCTGAGGCTGGTCTTCGTGTGGAGGGTGTTGATAAACGAGTCCGTGATGCTCTGGTTGTAGTTGCTCTTCATAAACGACTTCAGTTCCTTTGGCTCGAGGATGGTGTCCGAACCAGCTGCCTTCTGGAATATCTGATGCACCTTCCGTAGGAGGATGGGCTGTTTGTCGGCGTCTTTCAACTCGTGGATGACGAAATTCTGCACGTTCTTCCCTTTCTCGTTCAGGTGCTGCTCGATGGTAATACCCCCGAGGTTGATGAGTTTTAGGATGCAGGCCGAAAGCAGGTTGTTGTAGTCGGTGTTGAAGTATTTGTAGGCGTTTAGCATGTCGTTTGTCTGCTGTAGATTACCGCCCATGGGGATATCACGGTACCATAGGAGATCCTTATTAACTCTTTTGCGTGCGCGCCATACATATATAATATACCAGAGAAAAGCAATGATGGGGACGATGAGGAGACCAACGGCGAGGGCGATAAGGATGATGGTATCCTTCATGGTCCACTCTTCATCATTGGTATAATCACTACCGTCGAAGGCCTGGTCCTTCAGGCTGTCGAAACTGCCGCTCCTGACGTCAGTCGGCTCGAACATGCCTTTGTTGAAACGACACATCACGACCATCGCACTACGGCTTTCGAAAGGCTCACTACTCTCGGCGACAATGCGATAGTCGTAGAATCCTACCTCTCCTTGGTAACGGAACCCCCATACTCCTGTATTCTCGGTGGTGAAGTGCAGGGTGTCCTCGGGTTCGATGGTTAGTCTGACGTGGTCGGGCAGGGGAGAGACACCCTGAGCCACAAACATATAGTTGAAGCCGTCAGCATCGTCGTAGCCCTTTACCAAATTGGTGACGGTATAGCTCGTTGTATAGACACGGTCGCCACGCTCGCCGAGGCCCCAGCAGAGCTCGTAGCCGTTGTGCTTGGTGACGATGCCACACTTGCCCTCTTTCCAGCTACGGCTGCGGTCGATGTCCCAGCGACCGATATTGGAGAAGTCCAGGCCTGTCTCGTCGCTGACGGTCAGGTCGTGTACCTCACTGCCGTTCAGGTTGCCGACGACGATATAGCATTCCGTACCCTCCGAGTCGATCGTCATCTGACGTGTCTCAGTGATCCGCGCATCGCCGTTCTTCAATAGAACGACACGAATATTGAGATCTTTAAGGTAGGGACGTGCTTCTGCCGTAAAAAGCGCCAACAACATCCCTGCTGTCAGAAGTAATCTCACTCCTCGCTCCACACTTCTCACTCCTCGAAAAAGATTACTTCTTAAATGCTTCATCAAGATTCGGATAGCTCTTTTTCTGTTCATCATCTACCTTCAGGTAATCTTTTTGGTCAAAGTGGAGCATAGAGGCGACGATTGACGACGGCCACTGGCGCACCATGCGGTTCATCTTCGTGGCGGTGTCGTTGTAGACCATGCGTGACATCCGCACATTCTCCTCATACTGCTTCATTCCATCCTGGGCTTCCTTATAGAGGTCACTGGCCTTCAATTCCGGATAGCGCTCGAACACGACGTTCAGACGGCTCATTAACTGACCGAGCAGATTGGCCTGTTCGTTGATGGCAGCGGGGGTGTTAGGCGTTACACCGCTGTTGCCGCCGCGGGCCTGTACGGTCTGGATGATGGTCTCTGACTCATGCTTGGCATACTGGGCAGCCGTCTTGGCTAGGGCGATGACGGCATCGAAACGGGAGTTCAACTGAACCTCAATCTGGCTCAGGGCGTTCTTGCACAACTCATCCAGGTTCACTAACGAACGCTGTGTGGAGATGAAATAACCAATGACGATAACCGCCAAAACAATAATGATAATCAGTGTTGTACCCATAATTTTAATGTATGAAGTTTCTTTGGCCACAAAGGTACGAATCTTTTTCAGAAACGGGGGCGAAATTAGGAAATATTATACTTTTATAATTTTTTTAGATTTGAAAGATAGATGGTATTATGGAAAATTTGTATCTTTGCAGCCGATTACGGTTTTCCAAAATGGACAACTTTTTAAAAATGAAAGGAGCAAAAGTTTCCCAAAACGGATCACTTCCGTATGGCCACCGCGCATAAACATTAACAAACAATACAATGGAGATTAAAAACTTTACGATTACAAAACGTGATGGGTCGCAGGCCCAATTCTCTTTGGACAAGATTATGAATGCCATCGTTAAGGCGTTCGACAGTGTTGAAGAACCCGCTGACTTGGGAACGATCTCCAAGATCATCAGCCATCTGGACATCCACGACGATATCACCGTCGAGAACATCCAGAATCAGGTGGAGGAAGCCCTGATGCGCGAGGGTTTCTACAATGTGGCCAAGTCATTCATCCTCTATCGTCAGACGCACTCAGAAGATCGTGACACGCTGGAGAAGATGATGTTCCTCTCTGAGTACACCGACTCTGTGAATGCTGCTACAGGCTCGAAGTACGACGCCAATGCCAATGTGGAGCACAAGAATATTGCCACGCTGATTGGCGAATTGCCTAAGTCGAACTTCATCCGTTTGAACCGTCGTCTGCTCACCGACCGTATCAAAAAGATGTACGGCAAGGAACTGGCCGATGAATACATCGACAAACTGACCCACCATTTTATATATAAGAATGACGAGA
>Ga0247611_10001349_pt1 | contig 44208 bp, 39 predicted proteins | sample 177DNAGHGhighgp2_FD_192422 | JGI IMG/M metagenome (GOLD analysis project Ga0247611, IMG submission 192422) | Sheep rumen microbial communities from Palmerston North, Manawatu-Wanganui, New Zealand - 1770 DNA GHGhigh gp2 | ecosystem: Host-associated > Mammals > Digestive system > Stomach > Rumen... | reverse complement strand
CCCAAAAATTTCTCCGGAGGTAAATTTTTGAAATTGAGTTCCGGAAAGTTGCAGGAGGAAAAACAAAAGTGTAGAGAAAGTTGCAAAAAGTATTTTTGAAAAGGAGAAGTTATGGCAAAAAGAAGAAAAGAGTATGCTGAATCTTCTTCAAACTCACTGAAAAGTAAGAAAATGCCCCCTGCGAAAACTCCTGAGGGTCGGGAGAATCAATTAATAGCAATGGCTGAGAATTTAGCCGAAGAAAAATTACGAGACGGCACAGCGTCAAATCAGTTAATAATACATTATTTAAGGTTGGCAACGAGTAAAACTCAACTCGAAAAAGCGAGTTTAGAAGAAGATATTCGATTAAAAAGAGCAAAAACAGTATCTATAGAGTCTGCGCAAGAGTTAGAAGTGATGGTTTCTAATGCAATGGAAGCGATGCGTTCTTATAGTGGATTGTTTTCAGAAGAAGATTTGGAGAATCATGGGAATGAATCACGACATTAAGTCATATTCTGAAATGATAAAATTAAAAACTTTTGATGAGAGACTTAACTACTTGAAATTAAATGGCGTTGTTTCTGATTTAACTTTTGGCGGGAGTAGATATTTAAATCAAGTTTTATATAGATCAGAAGAATGGAAAAGATTTAGAAGAAATGTAATAATAAGAGATCACGGATGCGATTTGGCAGATGAGAATAGACCAATAAATACTATGATTTTAATACATCATTTAAATCCGCTTACTATAGAAGATGTTAGAAAAAGATCTGGAAAAATATTTGATATGAATAATGTTGTGTGTACAACAAAGACGACACATAATGCAATTCATTATGGAACCGATATCTCTTCTTTATATGATTACAAGGAGAGGGAACCAAACGATACAATTTTGTGGAGGTGATTAATATGCGATCGGAATACAAACAGTATAATAAGATTTCTAATGGAGAATTTCTAGAAAACAATGTGCCAGTTGTTGAAGACTTGGCTCCTTCCACAGAGGAAGTAAAAGAAGAAGTTGTAAAACCTATAGTAGAGGAGAGAAGAAATGAGATAAATAAGGTCGGCACAATTGTGAAATGTGTTGCTGTTAATCTCAGATCAGAACCCTCTACTAATTCTTTTGTAAAGAAGATAATAAATGCAAAAGATACCGTAATAGTTCTTTTTAAAAAGAACAATTTTTATTTTGTAAATCATGGTTCCGATGAAGGTTACATAATGGAAGATTATGTAGCACTTTCATAAAAGGATTTGGTCATGGATGAGAGTATTTTAAGAACAGTAAGAAATGTTCTTATTGGGAATAATGATGATACTTCTTTTGACAATGAATTAATTTTAAATATTAATCTTGCCCTAAATACCCTTACTCAGATAGGGGTTGGCAATAAGGACGGGTTTATTATTACTGGTGAAAATGAAAAGTGGACCGATTTCTTTACAGAACAAAAACTTGACATGATAAAACAGTACGTTATTTTAAAGGTAAGAATGCTATTTGATCCTCCGTCTAATTCATTTGTTCATACAGCATTTAGCGAACAGATAAAAGAGCTCGAATGGCGAATTAATATTGAAGTTGATGACCAGACAGCAAAGAGAGGAGGTTAAAAATGAATACCGAAATAGTGGTGGCAATAATAGTTGCTGTTTTTGCAAGTACGGGTTTTTGGACTTTTATTAACACTATTTACGTAAGCAAAGCAAATAAGAAATCTGTAGAAAGAAAAGCACTTCTTGGACTGTTACATGAGCGTTTAATCGAGAAGTGCGAGGAATACATAAAAGCCGGAAAGATCACGTTACAAGAATACGAGGATTTACGTAAGTACATTTATGATCCATATAGAGATCTTGGTGGTAACGGTACCGGAGAAGATTGGTTTAGTAAAGTAAAGACACTCCCAAATGGTAATTGATATTTTGAGGTGGTATCATGAACAACACATACAATGAGTATTCTACGGATGGATCTTTAATGCATTACGGCGTAAAATGAATGAATATAGAGAAGGATTTATAAAGGGTGCAAAAGCATTTAATGACGATGCTAATGCTAAACTTATATACAATAACTATAAAAGATTAGGCATGAGCGATATTGCAGAAGATTGGAAAATGAATTGGATCAAGCAGCACAAATTTATTTAAAAGGAGTTCTAAATGGCAGCATACAAAGATGAATTTGAAGGCTTATCAAATACAGCCACTCCAAAATATTATGGGGAGTTTAGAGATGCTGTCATAAGAGGTAAGATCCCTGTTTGTGAGACCATTTCTCTTGAAATGAATAGGATTGATGATCTTATAAAGAATCGGGGCGTTTACTATGATCCAAAACCGGTTGAAGCTTGGATTAGATTTTGCGAAAATGAACTTACACTCGTTGATGGGTCTCCTTTAACATTACTTCCAACATTTAAACTTTGGGGCGAACAACTTTATGGATGGTATTATTTTATAGATAGTAGTGTTTATGTTCCAAATCAAGATTATCATGGTGGAAAGTATGTTAGAAAAAGAGTAAAGAAAAGACTTGTAAATAAACAATTTTTAATAGTCGCAAGAGGCGGAGCAAAAACACTTTATGGAGAATGTCATCAAGCGTACGGGCTTATAATGGACCCAACCACAACTTATCAAGTAACAACCGCGCCAACAATGAGACAAGCAAACGAAATAGTATCACCTTTTAAAACAGCAATAGCAAGATCTAGAGGACCATTATTTAAATTTTTAACTTACGGTTCAAAGAATAATACAACCGGATCAGAAGCTAATAAAATGAAATTAGCCTCTACAAAGGAAGGAATAGAAAATCGTATAACAAATTCTTTACTACAAATAAGACCAATGTCAATTGACAAACTTCAGGGTTTAAATAATAAGTATTCGACGGTTGATGAATGGTTGTCAGGAGATACGAGAGAAGATGTTATAGGTGCTCTTGAACAGGGTGCTACAAAGGGTGATATTGACGGTTGGTGGATAATTGCCACTAGTTCAGAGGGAACCGTTAGAAATGGTGTTGGCGATTCTATAAAAATGGAGTTAATGAACATGTTAAAAGGGGATTATTACAATCCCCATGTGTCAATTTGGTGGTATAAGTTGGATGATATTAAAGAAGTAAGCAATCCGTCTTTATGGATTAAAGCAAATCCCAACATAGGAAAAACAGTTTCATATGAAGCATATCAGCAAGACGTCACAAGAGCAGAAAATGTTCCAGCAGCAAGAAATGATATTTTAGCAAAAAGATTTGGTATACCAATGGAGGGTTATACTTATTTCTTTACATATGACGAAATAAAGAAACATAAAAAACGAGAATTTTGGAAAATGGAATGTTCTCTTGGATGTGATTTGTCTCTTGGAGATGACTTTTGTGCATTTACTTTTATTTTCCCATTAAATGATCATAGAAATCCATCATTTGGTGTAAAGACAAGATGCTATATAACTGAGAGAACGATGGTTGGATTGCCTATGGCTACAAGACTTAAGTATGAAGAATTTTTAAAAGAAGGAAGTCTTGTTATAATGGAAGGCACAATACTTGACATGATGAATGTTTATGATGATTTGATTAAACTTATAGACGAAAGAGAATACGATGTTTTAACTTTGGGTTATGATCCATATAATGCGAAGGCTTTTATTGATAGGTGGATATCTGAGCATGGAGAATTTGGCGTGGAAAAAGTAATTCAGGGAGTAAAAACCGAATCAGTTCCACTCGGGGAACTTAAAAAATTAGCTCAAGATAGACTTCTTTTATTTGATCAAGAGCTTATGGAGTTCGCAATGGGTAATTGTATAACCCTTGAAGACACAAATGGAAATAGAAAACTTTTAAAAAAGAGACAAGATAAGAAAATTGACTCAGTTGCGGCCATGATGGATGCATACGTTGTTTATAAGAACAATGTTGATGTGTTTGATTAAAACCGTCTATAAAGGAGGGTATTAAAATGCTTTACAATGATATTACAATAGGCGGTGAACTCTACCACTACGGTGTAAAGGGTATGAAATGGGGAATCCGCAGATACCAACCGTATGGATCTGGTTATAAGGGTTCTACTGGAAAATTTATTGGTAAACAGGGAAGCGGTGAGCATTATAACAGACGAAATAATCATAGAAGAAATCGTTACAATAATAGATATCGAAGTAATGAAAGACTTGAAAGAAACGATAGGATTAGGAATGCTGCAAAAAAGACTGTTTATGATAGTATGAAAAACGAAGCCCAACGAAAAAAGGAAAAAGCAATTGTGGGTCTTGCTGGAGTAGCGACGATAGGTGCATTGGCTTTAGGAGCAATGGCAATAAGATCTGCTAGTTTTAGAAGTCTTGCTAAAAAAGGAATAAAAGCATCGAGCGATTTAACTAGGAAATCGTATCTTAAAAGCGGCATAGCAAGTAGAAAGTTAAAAGAAATTGCTACAACAGAATTGATTAAAGCTGGTATATCTGCAGCAGGTTCTCTAGGTTTATATGCAGGACTTAGCGCGTATGATAAGTATAAAGATAAGAAAGATGCAATGCAAAGGAAAAAGAATAATTTAAATAAACAAGGCTCAATGTTTACTTCTAAAAAAGTAGATTCTAATACGGATTCTGCAAAATTATATAAAACTTTAAAAAAAGAAATAAAAAATTCTAAGGAAAGAAAGGATAAAGCAAAAGAAACCGGAGCAATAAGATCTTTAATGTCTATGGAACCAATAGGACCAAATTCTAAAAAGCTTATTGATGAGTATAAGAAAAATGTTAAAAAATATGAACAGAGTCCAGAGTATAAAAAATGGGAACAAAAGGTAAAGAAATTTGAAAAAGATCATCCAGAATATTATGATAATTATGATAAGGATTGGAAAAAATTATATGATTCTAGACCAAAAAGGAATTTTAATGATTTAACAATTGCAAAAACTCTTAAATCCAATGGGGATTCTAAATGGACATATGCTAATGATTATGTAAATAAAGGTGGAAAAAGTTTGACAATAGCATATTTAAAAGATCTCGGGTATTCTCCAAAAGAAGCAACGGCAATCGCAGATAAATTAGCAAAACGTGGAAGAACTCTTGGAGATATTTAAAAGGACGAACAAATGTCTTTCATATACTACAATCCAAACCCAGAACACAAAGATGATATAGATTGTGTTGTAAGGGCAATATCAAAAATTGAAAATATTTCTTGGGAAGATGCATACCTTGGTATTTGTACTCAAGGCTATTTTATGCATCTTATTCCAATAAGAAATAAAGTCTGGTCAACTTATTTACTTAATCATGGATACCATTACTATGATATTTTGGACACATGTCCAAATTGTTATACTGTTAGAGACTTTTGCTTAGATCATCCGAAAGGAAGATATTTACTTGCTGTTCTTGTAAATTACATTGATCAATTTCAAGCTATGGATTCTGGAAAACATTTATCTGGAAATCATGTTGTTACTGTTATAAACGGAAATTACTATGATGCCTGGGATTCAGGTGGAGAAGTTCCAATTGCATATTGGACTAAGTAATGATTTTTGTTGAAAGGAGAACCAACGATGAATCAGTACAATGTTCCAACAACAAGTATAAACAGTCAGCTTCCAAGTATGACAACCCCAGTTTCAAACTATGGTACTATGCAGCCAGCAAATCAGGTTTTTACAAACCAGATTCAAAATAGTATTGTATGGGTTGAGACTGAAGAAGAAGCCAAAACTTGGATGGTTGGACCTAACAATAGGGTGTTTGTATTTGTTAAGGATAACGAAGTATTATACATCAAAGAAAAGAACTCTGATGGAAGGCCATTAAAGACAGAAATCTATGATCTTTCAAAGAGACAGATCTTAGATGATAATACTTCAATCGATTTGGGTAACTATGTTAAAAAAGAAGACGTTTCGAAAATGATTGATGCTGCTGTGGAAAAAGCAATCTCAAAGACTAGACAAAGTTATAGTCATTCCTATAATAAGTCAAAACCACAAATAAAAAGAAATGACGATAATTATAGGGTAAGAGACGAGGAGGAATACGATGAATAATTTTCCAAATCCTATAGTTTTACTGCAAAAGTTTAATGAATTTCGAAATAATTTTACTGGTGATCCAAAAGAAGAAGTTCAAAAACTTTTGGATTCTGGTCAAATGAGTCAACAGCAATTTAACGAGTTATCTCAAACCGCGAAACAATTAACTGGTTTCTTTTCACAGGGAGGTAACTAAAATGTCACTTGTAGATGGCAACCTTAGTGCAGCTGACGTAGCAGCAGTAACTGGCAACAACGGCAATCGTGGTATGTTTGGTGGAGATGGTCTGTTTTGGATCATCGTTCTTTTCCTTTTTGCCTTTATGGGTGGATGGGGAAACAACAATAATGGAGGAGGTTTTGGTAACGGAGGTGGCATGATGTATGGAATACAGGATGGTTTCAATCAGCAGGCTATAATGAATGGCCTTAATGGAATCAATTCTACACTTTATGCCAATCAGCTTGCAAACACCCAGTCTATGAACTCTATTGCTATGAATTTGCAGAATTGTTGCTGCGAGAACAGAGCAGGTCTTGCAGATCTTAAGTATACGGTTGCAACAGAAGCATGTGCTGATAGAAATGCCGTATCTAGTGCTCTTAGAGACGTTATAGCATCAAATACCGCAAATACTCAGGCTATCTTGGATAAGCTTTGTCAGCAGGAGATCGATGCTCTTAAGACGCAGAATGCAAATCTTCAGACGCAGATCAATCTTGCAAACCTTCAGGCATCTCAGACTGCTCAGACTGCACGTATCCTTCAGGATAATGCTGCCCAGACTGTTGCTCTTGAGCAGTACCTTAATCCTACACCCATTCCTGCTTATGTTGTACAGAACCCTAATTGCTGCCCTACAAATTATGGCGGTTGTGGTTGCGGAGTAGCATAAGGAGGTAATACCATGGCAGAATTTGCATATGATGATGTACAGTCTGTTGGATATCTTCAGGCTGCACGACTTAATCCTACTAGAAATGTATGCAATAAAGGATACATATTCTTCGATGAAGAAACTGGGCTTATAATTCTTCGTGGTGTTGCAAATAACCCTTGCGCTAAATTTTCAAGATATTATGTAATTGCTGGTTCAAATATTGCGATTCCTACTGGCGGTACGATTGGAGAAATATCACAGTCGCTTGCAATAGCAGGAACTCCAGTACAGCCAACTCTTGCTGCTTCAACTCCAGCTGCTGTGCAACAGTTTAATAATGTAACGTCTTTTAGATATATAGATGTTCCAGTAAATTGTTGCTATTTCTTCTCAGTTGTTAATACTTCTTCTACTCAGGAATCAATAGACATGAGAAATCTTAATGTGTCTATTGTTAGAACAGCTTAAGGAGGTGCAGCGATGGATAAGTTTAATGAAATAATGGCTGAACTTGAGAAAACCAAGGAGCTCCTTCTTAAGGAAATACGAAAGGTTAATGTTAAAAATGACCTTACTCCTCAAGAGCTTAATAGTATGAAGGAAGCGGTTTGCCTTATGAAAGATATTATTAAGCTTGAAGAAATGATGAATCATGCAAATGAAGAATATGATGAGTATTCTGAATATGGCGATGATGAAATGAGTGGAAGATCTTACATGAGAGGGAGAGATGCCAGAACTGGTCGTTATATGAGTAGGTCTAGAGGAAGATCTATGTATAACAACCAGGGTGGTAGCTATGAAAATTACAATGGCCGAATCGGAAATTATGATGGCGGCATGAGTCGTCATAGTATAGAAGATCGGATGGTCTCTAAGTTAGAGTCTATGATGGACGGTGCTGGTTCAGATTTTGAACGCCAGAAGATCGGAGAATGGATTAATAAGATTCGTACCGAAGGATAGTAAAAGATTCAAAATGGGATGAATTTTCTAGGAAACTATTAAATTCATCCCTTTTTAATTTAGGGGGTAATTATCTGATGTCAACCACGCTAGGAGAACGAATAAAAAAGTCCTGGGATATATTTATGGGCAGAGATGATGATTACTCTTTCCCTGTCTATAAAGATTATGGGCAAGCTAGTTATTTTAAACCGGATAGGCCAAGATTAACTAGAGGAAATGAACGATCTATAATAAATAGCATTTATAATAGGATCGCAGTAGATGTTTCAACGGTTAGTATAAGACATGTAAAATTGGATAAAAATGATAGATATGTTAAAACTATTGATTCACCGCTTAATAATTGTTTAACTTTGGATGCTAACATCGATCAAACTGGAAAATCTTTAATACGAGACATCGTAATAAGTATGTTTGATGAAGGTTGCGTCGCTGTAGTTCCTACAACTACATCCGAAGATCCGAATATTACCAATTCATATGATATTTATGAACTTCGAACTGGTAAGATACTTGAGTGGTATCCGCAACATGTAAAATTGTTTATTTATGATGAAAAAACTGGCAGAAAAAGACAAAAGATAGTTGCTAAAAATACTGTAGCAATCATTGAAAATCCTTTTTACGCCATCATGAATGAACCAAATTCTACATTACAGAGACTTATACGAATACTTAACAATATTGATAAAACAAACGAGATGAATTCCGCTGGTAAAATGGATCTTATTATTCAGTTACCTTATCTTGCCCATTCCGAAAAGAAAATAAATCAGGCAGAAGCAAGAAGAAAGTTACTAGAACAACAACTTACTGGTTCACAGTATGGAATAGGATACATAGATGCTACGGAACATATAGTACAACTTAATCGTTCTATAGAAAACAATCTATGGGCACAAGCACAAGATCTTAAAAAAGATGTTTTTAATCAGCTTGGTTTAACCGAAACTATTTTTAATGGAACTGCTAAAGAAGAGGAAGAACTAGAATATTATAACAAAACAATAGAGCCAATTCTTTCAGCAATAACGGATGAAATGAAGCGTAAATTTTTAACGTCAACCGCGAGAACACAAAAACAATCAATCACATATTTTAGAGAACCATTTAAATTAATACCTGTAAATCAAGTGGCCGAAATAGCAGATAAATTTACTAGGAATGAAATACTTTCTTCTAATGAGCTTAGATCTATTATTGGATTTAAGCCTGTTGATGATCCAAAAGCTGATCAACTTGTTAATGCAAATTTGAATCAGTCAAACGCCGAGATAGCTCAGCAGCAACAGGAAAAAATGCCAAAAACAGATCCTATGCAAATTGAGGAAAAAGACAGAGGTATATTTAGGAGGGATTCCAAATGAGCAACATGAATTTTGATTTTGATGGCTGGGCCACCAAAAATAACATTAAATGTGCTGACGGAAAAACCATTCGTGATAATGCTTTCGAAGTAAACGATGGTATGACTGTCCCACTTGTATGGAATCATCGCCACGATACCACTAGTGCTGTTCTTGGGCATTGCTTGTTAGAGAATCGTAAAGAAGGCGTGTATTGTTACGGATTTTTCAACAACACCCAGGCAGGTAGAGATGCAAAAGAGCAGCTTCAGCATGGGGATATTACATCTCTTAGTATTTATGCAAATAATCTTGTTCAGAAAGGATCAGATGTTTTGCATGGAGTTATAAGAGAGGTGAGTCTTGTTCTTGCTGGGGCTAATCCCGGAGCATTTATTGAATCTGTTGTGCAGCATGGTATGCCTATGGATGAAGATGAGGAAGAAGGCGTTATTTATAGTGGCGAAGATTTGTATATTTCGCATTCTGAAGATGATATGGACTATGAAGACGAATCCGATGAATACGAAGATGATGATGCTGATGATGAAGGAGGCGAAGATATGGATTTTTATGATGAAGATGTTTCTGTGCAGGACGTCATAGATACAATGACTGATGAACAGAGAGATGCGATGTATGCCATGATCGGAGCTGCTGTTGAGGGAGATATGGATATTTCTCACAGTGGCACGAGAAAAGACGATGAAGAAGATTACGATGAAGATGAAGATGAAGAAGATTATGATGAAGAAGATGAAGATTATGACGAAGAAGATGAAGAAGATGAAGAAGAGCCTAGAAAAAGAAAGTCATTGAAGCATAGCGATGAAGAAGATGATGAAGATGAAGAAGATGATGAAGAAGGCGATACGATTCAGGATATTATAGATACAATGACGGATGAACAGAAGGACGCAATGTATGCTATGATTGGCGCAGCACTTGAAAACCAGAAAAATTCCGATGAGGAGGATGAAGAAATGAAACACAATCTGTTTGACACCGAAGACTATGAAGGGGATGTACTCCAGCACTCCATGATTCTTGGAGAGATACTTGAAGATGCAAAGAATAAGAGGTCTGGATCTCTTAGAGATATGATCGATGAGGCTATTTCTGATGGTACTCTTTCTCATGCTATTCCTACTGATGGAATGGATGTTTATGGAAGAGGCGAGTGGAGAGATGAGATCCCTACGGGTCGTCCTACTGTTTATGGTTTCAATGATCCCGAAGCTTTGTTCCCTGAGCCTAAGGCTTTTAGCAATGTTCCTGAATGGATTCAGAGAAATCAGGATTGGGTAGCACTGCTTCTTGGCGGTGTACATCGTTCTCCTTTCAGCCGTATTAAGAGCGTCTTTGCAAATATTACCGAAGACGAAGCAAGGGCTAAGGGTTATATCAAGACCCATCAGAAGAAGGAAGAGATCTTTGGCCTTCTGAAGCGTGTTACCACCCCTACGACGGTTTATAAGAAGCAGAGGATGGATAAGGACGACGTTGTTGATATTACTGATTTTGATGTTGTTGCTTGGATCAAGGGTGAGATGAGGATTATGCTCAATGAAGAGCTTGCAAGGGCTATCCTTATTGGTGATGGCAGAGACGCAACATCCGATGATAAGATTAATGAGACTTGCATTAGACCTATTGCATCTGATGTTGATCTGTTTACCATCAAGACCCCTGTTTCTGTCGCTCATGGCGCAACTGGTGCCGAGAAGGCTGATACCTTTATTGATGCTGTTATTCGTGCAAGAACTGATTATCGTGGATCTGGCACGCCTACACTGTTTACGACAGAAGAGTGGGTTACTGAGATGCTTCTGCTGAAGGATGGTATTGGTCATAGGCTTTATAAGACTGAGGCCGAGCTTGCAACGGCACTTAGGGTTTCTAGGATCGTAACTGTTGAAGTTATGAAGAATGCTACGATTGGTATTCCGCAGAGTGTAGGAACCGGTACAGCAACTACCGTTGTTGAGAAGCCTCTGCTTGCTGTTATTGTTAACCCTCTTGATTACAATGTTGGTAATGATAAGGGCGGTTCTATCGAGACCTTTGATGATTTCGATATTGATTTCAACCAGTATAAGTGGCTGATGGAGACAAGAGTTTCTGGTGCTCTTACAAAGCCTTTTAGCGCTATCTCTGTTTATCTCGATGAGGCTGCTGGCTGATAAATGAGAAAGTGTGGTTTTCTACTCATACGGTGGGCTAGAAATTAAAGAGTTGGTAAGCCACTTCGAGCAACCGCCACTTTTTCAAAATGGGAGGAATTTTCAATGAAGTTTAGCGGGATGATTGGTTTTGCTCATACAGAAGAGGTTCGTAAAAATATTTTTCAAGAAGTAATTGTTGAAAAATTATACAAGGGAGATCTTCTAAGAAAAAGCAAAAGATGGCAACAAGGAGAACAACCCAATGATGATCTTACTATAAATCATAATATTAGTATTGTAGCCAATCAATTCGCTTATGAAAATCTCCATGAAATTAGATATGTAGTTTATAGGGGGGTTCCTTGGAAAGTAACGTCTATAACAGATGAGAAACCAAGACTTATTCTTGAGGTTGGAGGTATTTACAATGGCGATAGACCAAAGCAGCCCTGAATACAAGAGACGTCAAGAAATCAAAAAAATATTTGAAGATGTTCTTGGTGAATATTCTGATCATATTTATTTTGAGCCTCCTGAAAATTGTAAAATAGAGTATCCATGTATTATCTATGAGATATCAAATGGTAATACTCGTTTTGCATCTAATGATGCTTACATGTTTAATTTCAGATACATTGCTAAATTAATAGATAAAGATCCTGATTCTGATTATGCTCAGAAATTGGCGAAACATCCGCTTATAAGTTTTGATAGAGGGTATGTTTCTGATAATCTTTATCATAAGGTGTTTACGGTTTATTAAAACAAGGAGGAAACAACAATGAGTAAGCTCGTATGGGATCAGTCTGGCGAAAAGCTTTACGAGACTGGTGTTAGTAAGTGTGTGTTGTTTGAAATTAACAAGGGCGAAACTGGAGATCCCGATAAGACCGAAGTGTATGGCAAGAAAGGTGTTGCTTGGAATGGTATTACTGGTATTACCGAGTCTCCGTCTGGCGCTGAAGATACTGATTTCTACGCCGATAATATTAAGTATGGTTCAATGAAGTCAGCAGAGAAGTTTGGCGGTACCATTAAGGCTTATATGTATCCCGATGAATGGGAGAAGCATGATGGTTCTGCTGATCTTACCACTGGTGTAAAGGTTGCACAGCAGACAAGGACACCTTTCGGTCTTATTTATAGGACTGAGGTTGGTAATGACACTGAAGGAAATGAGCATGGCTATAAGATCCATCTTATTTACGGTGGTTCTGCAAAGCCTTCGAGTAAGGACTACGCAACCATAAATGATTCACCGTCTGCTATAGAATTTAGTTGGGAAATTGATACTACACCTGTTCCTGTGGCATCCACCAGTGCCGATACAAATAAGTACGTCGATGGCCTCAAGCTTAAGGCGACTAGTTATATTGTGATCGATTCTACCGATTTCACAACGTCTGATGCTGGTAAGACTGCTCTTGCTGCATTTGAAGATTTTATTTATGGTACAGACGGTGTGTCTGGAACAGAACCTCAGATGCCTACACCTGGAAAGGTTTATGATCTTCTTAAGTTCACAGCTGGCTAATTTTTAAATTTAAAGAGGGAACTTCTTAATTGAGGTTCCCTCGTATATTTTAAACGAAGAAAGGAGAAACCGTTATGTATGAAATAAAGGAGACATACAAAGATTGGAATGGAGAAGAACAGACTGAGAGTTTTTTGTTTAATTTGTCAACGGCGGATCTTATAAAGTTCGAAATGTCTGAAGCCGGTGGTCTTTTGGAAAATCTTGAAACCGCAGTATCTTTAAAAGATGGTGTAAAGATTATGAAAGTCATTGATAAACTTATTGATGCTTCTTATGGTAAAAAATCACCGAATGGACGAAATTTTATAAAAGGCGATATAGATCCGGAAATTCTTAATGATTTTAAAACAACGGTAGCATATTCTCAGATTTATACAAAACTTTGTACAAATCTTGATTATGCTACACAGTTTATAAATAATATTATACCGAAAGAACTTCTTGATCAGGTTAATTCAATGACTGATGAAGAGAAACAAAAAGTGTTAGATGCCGCATCATCTAATAATCTTAAACTTATCAAAAACGAAGAAAAAACAGAGAACAAGTAATTTGATTTTGGAGGATATTTGGGAATGACTGAAATTAAGATTACGGTTAATGGGTTTGAAGATAAATGGGATCCCAGATTTGAGGAATTCGTAACCATAAAAACGCAAACAATAACTTTAGTTCATTCCCTAATATCCCTTCATAAATGGGAGGCAAAATGGAAAAAACCATATTTGTCTAAAAAGGAAAAAACTACAGAAGAAATAATAGATTATATAAGATGCATGACAGTTGAAAAAGATATAGATCCAAGAATTTATTATTATTTAGACGAAGATGATTATAAAAAAATAACTGAATACATTGATGATCCAATGAGTGCGACAACGTTTCATAATTATGGTGATACAACTGGCGCATCTAATGATATAGTTACGGCTGAAGTTATATATTATTTAATGATTCAATATGGGATTCCGATAGAATTTAGAAAATGGCATCTTAATCAATTAATCACATTGATTAGGGTTTGTGAGATAAAAAATGGCGGTGGAAAGAAAATGAGCGAAAGAGAAATACTTACAAATAATAAGAGATTGAATGCTCAAAGAAGGGCCATGTTACACAGTAAAGGGTAAAAATGTTTTCCCTATTAAAATAGGGGGGGGGGTATTAAAATGATTTATGATACTTATATGGTTGGTGGTGAACTCTACCACTACGGTGTAAAAGGTATGAAATGGGGTGTTAGAAGGTATCAACCATATGGGCAGGGATACCCCGGATCAACAGGCAAATTTATAGGGAAACAAGGCGCTGATTATAGACATAGATTACGTAGCCAAGGATCTATTAAAGATTTAAGAAAAAATGTTTTAAATAAAAAGTACAATAAATCAATAGATGCTTTAAAAAGAGATTATCATTCTTTTGATAAGTATACAAAAACTGGCATTAAAGATAAAAATGGAAGATTAATGCTTAGTAAAGATGACGTTGCAAAATCTAGAAAGGCTTTAAAAGATCAAATAAATAAGATAGAAAGTAAGCAAAATAAATTGAATAGCCAAGGAAAAACTATAAAACAAATGAGTCTTAAAGAAAGATATAAATATAACAAGCAACAAGAAAAAAATGCAATGATTAAAAAATATCAAAAAGAATATGGATTAACCAAAGAGGAAGCTAAAGCCGAAGCTGAAAGAAGAATGAAAATTAGAAGAAATGTTGCAATCGGTGTTGGTGTTGCGGCATTAACTGTTGGTGCGGCTGTTGCTTATAAAAAACTTGGTTATGAATATTTTGGAAAAACTATAAAAGCCGGACAGAAGATGCAAACAGTTGCAAGAAGTGCCGATAGAATAGAGCAGGGTAAGCATTTTTATGCTTCTTTAAATAAAACAGATAATCTTAGGTATGTCGGCGGTTATGGAAAAGATACTAACATGTTTGGGCTTGCCATTAAGGATGCACCGCTTAAAACAAAAGTAACAACACAAGTAACAAAAGATTTAAAAATAGCACCGAATAAAGTTGCAAAACAGACATTAAGAGAAATGATTAAAGATGATAGTAATGTTGGAAAAACAATGAAAGAAGATTTAAGATATTTTGTTGGTCCAAAAACTTTAAATAAACTTGAAAATGGTGGAAAAATAAGTAATAGAGAAATGACAAAAATATATGATATGTATAATAGAGCACTTGCCGGAGCAAATGGCAATAGTATTATAAATTCTAATAGAACAGCCGATGAATTTTATAGGAGACTTAAGCAAAAAGGGTACGGTGGAGTATTTGATATAAATGATATTAAATTATCCGGTTATGGTGCAAGAAATCCTGTGGTAATATTTGATAAAGATAATATAGCAGTAAAAGGAGCCAAGCAAATAACAAATAAAGAGTATAAAGTTAAAAGAGCCGTAGCTTTAGCAGATCAAGCTAAAAATGCTTATGAAAAATGGAATGGCGGAAAAGTTGCAACAACGTTAGTTGCTGGTTCAAAACTTAAAAATACTATTGATAAACAAATGGATAAAAAAGCATTAGAAAAAGGATCTAAGCGTCTTACAGATCAACAGTTAAAAGCAGCTATTAGAAAAAGAATAGTTGATGAGAAGAATTCTAAGTGGTGGGTATCAGATTATGCTAAAAAGCATCCAGAAAAGCTTAATGAATTGGTTGAAAAAGAATTTAAGAGAATTAGGAAAAAGTAATTGTAAAGAGAGGAGTACCAAATGGAACAAGAACTTTATCATCACGGTATCCTCGGCCAGAAATGGGGAAAAAGAAATGGACCACCATATCCATTGAAAAATTCAGCCCATTCAAAAAATGAAAAAAATGAAAACTGGAAAAAATCGCTTGGTGGTGAACGTAATGAAGAGCTTTATAGAAGAAATATTAAAAAACAAAGTGGTATATTTTCTAAAGAAACTCTAAAAAAAATAAAAATAGGAAAACGATTTTCTAGAGAAGATATAGCTCAAAGAAAACTTGAAGAAATAAGAAATAGTAAAAAAGGACCAATTGATGAGAAAACTGGTTTTCATTTAAAAACAAAAAATATGACAGCTGAAGAAGATATTAAACATGTAAATCCTGTCCATTCAAATAGTAATAATACAAATAATAATTGTGTATACTGTTCTGCTACATATGAAGTTAGACGACGCGGTTATGATGTAACGGCTAATTTGTCAAGTAAACCAATGAATGGTAGAGCAGAAATTCATAAGATGTTTCCAAAAGCTAAAGTAAATAATATAGATCCATACAATTTAATTTCAAAAAATGGAAGTTCAATAAATCCACAAATAGGAGATTTAAATAAAGCTAAAAAATATGAAGATCTAGCATCAAATGGTGATAATAGAGAATACGCAAAGATAGTCATAAATAATTTATCAAAAGAAAAAAATTCTAGAGGATGTTTGCACGTAAGTTGGGGATTTGGTGGTGGTCACGCCATAAATTACGAAGTAAAAAACGGAAACGTCAGGATATTTGATGGGCAAAATGGAAAAATTTATTCAGGAAAAAGTGTTGAAGATATTTTATCAAGTACATATATGGTTGCAAGTATGAGATTAGATAACGTTGACTTTGATACAAAGAAAGTGAAAGGAGCAATGCGATGACTTTAACAGAAGCTATTAAGGAATTTGAGAAGGAAAATCCCGAAAGAGAAGTTATTCATGCTGGTTTTTATAACAATGGATATTTACTAGTTGCTCCTGGAAAAAATTTAGGATTAAATGATAGTACGAATCCAATATATTTTATTGATAAAGAGGGAAAAAACTTTATCAGAAAATCCCCGACAGATGATATTATTGGCATAACTAATGCGTTATCATCTGCCAATCGAGCGTTTTAAGGAGGTATAAAAATGTATGACGAAAACGCTATTTATGAAGTAGAAGAAAACGAGGATGAGCTTTATCACCATGGTATACTTGGCCAGAAGTGGGGGCATAGAAATGGACCGCCGTATCCGCTTCATGTCAGTGCTCATAGCCCTTCAGAGAAAGCTGCTGGATATAAGAAAAGTCTTGGTGGCGGAAGAAATACAGGACTTTATGAAAGAAATCGTACGAAATCTGCAAAAAGTAGAGTGTCAAATGCTAGTAAATCTTCTGGAAGAGTAACGAAGCAGGGTTCTTCTACGAAAAGAAAAGGTCTTACCGATAAGCAGAAGAAAATTGCAAGAAATGTCGCAATCGGCGCTGCTACAGCTGCCGCGGTTGCTGGAGGTATTTATCTCTACAAAAGTGGCAAGGGTAAAAAGGCTATTGAAGCTGGAAAAAAGATAGCTTCTAATATGAAAACTGCTCAGGGAAGATTTGAAAATAGACAAGCGGTTAGACGGGCAGTAACCAATGCCAAGGGTGGACTTCATAATTTAAAAAATAGAACTGTTACCGGAATAAAGAACGCCCCAGGAAATGCTAAAAATGCGGTTGTTAATGGAACTGCAAAACCTAGAAAATATTTAAGTAATATGACAACTGCCAAAGGACGATTTGAAAATAGACAAGCTTATAGAAGAGCCCTAACAAATGCAAAAGGTAATGCTTATAAATTGAAGAATAGAGCCATTGCCGGTGCTGGAAATGCTGCCGAAAATGCTAGAGTTGGTGCAAAAAATGCTGCAATAGGCGCAAAGACTAAAATTACAACCGCTGGTACGAATGCAAAAACTAAAGCTCAGAAAATGATAGCTCAGGAAAAGAAATATGCTGATATGATAAAGACGTCTGCTGGAAGAGAGGGCCTTGGCAGATCACAGAAGCAGCTTGCAACTACAATCGAAGGTAAAGTAGCTCGTCTTGAAAAGATGCGGGCCAATGGCAACACTAATTCTGATGCATTTAAGAAGCTGAGTAATGAAATAAAAGCAAATAGAAAAGAATTATCTAGATTAAATTCTTTGTCTAAATATGCATCTGCAAAGGATAAAGCAGTTGAAACTGCTAAAAATATTGGGGAAAATGCACATAAAGCAAAGACCGTAGCAGGACATAATGCCAGGTTGGCAAAAAATGTGGCTACAAATAGGGTTAAAGATGCTGCAAAAATGACTAAAAACAAAGTTGTAAACACAGCATCTAAAATGAAGACAAGGTCTGATATAAATAATACTTTACGGAATTTTGCAAAGACTGAAGAAGAAATAAGAAAGGCTAGAAATGGCAAGATTAAGAAAGCCGCAATAGCAGGTGCTGCAGCGGTTGCTGGCGGTGCTGCTGGCGGTGCAGCTAAGATGGCTATAAGAAATTCTAAGAAGAATAATGTAAATAAACAATCTGGAATGTTTAATAAGAAAGAACGAACAAATAAATGGGATAATGCTAAATTGACGATCCCTTCAAATGTAAGTGCTACAACCAAACGGGTAATGCAAAATTATAATAATATGACTGATGAAGAATTTAGGCGTTATAGTGGCGGAGTTTCTAAATCTCTTTATGCTCATAGAGTAGAAAAATATGGTGATCCTTATATGAATGCACCGCTTGCAAAAATTGGCAAAAAACTGTCAAAGAAGAAAAAGAAATAATTTTAAAGGAGGTTTATCATGAATGGTGTTGATATAGCTAGTCATCAAAAGGATATGGATGTTACAAGGATCGACGCGGATTTTGTAATAATCAAAATTACCCAGGGTGACTACTATGTCAACCCGTTCTTTGATAAACACTATAAAGAAGCTTTAAAGTCAAATAAATTAATTGGTGTTTATCATTATTCAAATGGTCTTGACTTTAAAAAAGAAGCCGACTTTTTTATATCAAATTTAAAGCCTTATATTGGAAATGTAATAGTATGTCTTGACTGGGAGTCTAATGGAGCAGATTTAAAGTCTGGTTTTAATAAAGAATTTAGGGCAAACTCTGAAGTAGATTATATCTATAATTTCACTAAATACTTTAAAGAAAATACAGGCCTTTATCCATTTATTTATATGTCATCGTTTATTACAAGAAGATCAAATTGGGAAAAAGTTGCGCAAAACTCGCCACTTTGGGTAGCTCAGTATAAAAATTATGACATAACTTCTTATCAAGAAAAACCATATAAAGATACAAAAGGTCTTGGAGCTTGGAAAAAAGAAGCAATAAGACAATATACATCTTGCGGATCAATAAAAGGTTATGAGCAACGTCTTCCACATAAGCTTGATCTTGATAAGGCATATATTTCAAAAGATGAATGGATATTGTATACAAAGCCAAAGACAAAAAGTGTAAACGTAAATGTTATAAGAGATGTACTTAATGGAAAATATGGAACCGGTATAAATAGAAAAGAAAAACTAGAAAAAGCTGGGTATATTTATTCAGAAGTTCAAGGAAAAGTTAATGAAATATTTGATCTTAGGAATAAGTACAATGAGATAAAAGAAAAAGCGGGGGAGTATTGGGATATTGTTATTAAATAAAAAAAAGGAGGTGAGATTTCCTATGAATTTATTTACAGTTGAAGAAAAAGGAGATTTCGCAAAAACTTTTAAATATCTCGATAAACTTGCCGAAAAGCCATATAGAGACGCACTTCAAAAATATGGACAAATGGGAGTTGCAGCTCTAGCCTCTGCTACGCCGGTTAAAAGCGGTAAGACCGCATCGTCGTGGAAGTATGATATCAACATAGAAACCGATAAGGCGGAGATAATTTGGAGTAATACGAATATTAATAAGGGTGTAAATATTGCTATTATTTTGCAATATGGGCATGGTACTAGAAATGGTGGTTATGTCAGAGGAACAGATTATATAAATCCTGCCATGCAAAAAATATTTGATCAACTTGCTGATGAGGCATGGAAGAAGGTGGTAGAATTATGAGTGCTGTACAGATTGAAGAAAAAGTCGTAAAAATGACTTTTGATAATTCCACATTTGATTCTAAAATAGCCGCATCAAGGATGGCATTAGAAAATTTTAAAAAAGCTTTAAATTTTAATAATGAAACAACCGAATCAACTCAACAGGCAGTAAATTCTTTAAAAAATATTATATCCTCTGTAAATTTTGGTGGAATTGAAGATTCATTGTCGGCAGTTTCTGATAGATTTTCTGTCATGGGAATTGTCGGAATGAATGTTATAAATAAATTAACAGATGGCGTTATAAATTTAGGGCAAAAAATATTATTTGCAATACCAAACCAGATAAAAGAAGGCGGCTGGCATAGGGCAATGAATGTTGCCGATGCTAAATTTCAGTTGTCTGGTCTAGAAGTTGCATGGGAAGATGTTGCAGATGCTATAGATCACGCGGTTCTTGGTACTGCTTATGGTGCTGATGCGGCTGCTAAGGCTGCTGCACAGCTTGCAACAACTGGCGTTAATTATAAAAATGCTATAAAAGATGCTTCTGGTAATGTGGAAGTATGGGACGACATGGCAAGATCGTTGCGAGCGATTTCGGGTGTTGCTGCAATGACTAATTCTTCATATGAAGAAATAACTGATGTTTTTACATCTATTGCAGGTGCGGGTAAAGCTCAACTTGGAGAACTTAATAGATTATCAGTTAGAGGTCTTCGAGCACAAAATGCCATAGCTGACCATTTGGGAGTAAGTTTAGAAGAAGTAGATGAACTTATACATAAAGGTAAGATTGATTTTCAGACGTTTGCCGACGCAATGGACGAAGCGTTTGGTGAACACGCAACTAGAGCTGATGTGACACTTCGTGGTTCTATGGATAATATGAAGGCATCACTTTCTAGGATAGGTCAGGATTTTGCCCAAACAATATTTACTGAAGTTCCTCAGGTATTTAATGCTATAAAAGTTTTTTTTAATAAAATAAGAACATTTACTAGGCCGTTTGCCGATAATATATTTACTCCAACATTTGCGTTTTATATGGATAAAGTTCGGAGTGTAATAGAGGGAGTTACAAATAGAATTCCCACTCTTGAAAAAGGATCACAAGCATTAGAGAATTACAATAGAGTATTAAAAGCTCTTGGAAATATTTTTCAATCTGTAATTAGGTCAGTTATAAATATTGGAAAGATGTTTGAGCCTGTTAAGAAAGCTTTTTCTGATACTTTTGGCCTACCTTCAATTGAACAATTGGAAAATTTTGGATATTCTATTATTAATTTTTCTCATAGACTTAGATTAAGTAGCGAAACCGCGGATAATGTTAGGAGAACTTTTAGAGGCTTTTTCTCTGCAATAAAACTTGTTGGGGATGTATTTTCTCAAATAGGCGGAAAGCTAATACCGGTAGTAATATCTTTATTTAAAAAGACTGCTACAACTTTGCTTGAATTAACTGCTACTTTTGGGGATTATATAACTAAAGTTGAAGAAAGTATACGGAAGAATCAAACGTTTGCTAAAGTTACTGAAGGAATTATTTCAATAGTCACAAATGCTTCGACTTTAATGAAAGAATTCTTTTCTCAAATTAGTGATAGATTTAAATCTTTTTTTGCATCTTTATCATTAGATACGGGTATATTTAATAATTTTTTTAATAATATTTCCGAAAAGTTTAAAGGAGCAATCGAGTGGATTTCGACGCTTGGTGATAAATTTAAAAATATCGTGCCCCTTTTTAATGCCATAGGGCAGGGAATATCAAACGTTGCTAAACAATTATTTAGTGGTTTATTCTCTGCTATAGAAAAATTTATAAATTCTACTTCTTATATAAATTTTTTAGATTTAATAAAAGGGTTAATGTTAACTGATTTAACTATTAATTTTGGAGCTTTTATAAAAAGACTTTTAGATTTATTTGGCGGCGGAGCCATGACTCTTAGAAATGTATTTGGTCTTCTCAACGATCTTAAAAATACATTGGTTATATTCCAAACAGAAGTAAAAGCAAATATTATTAGATCTATTGCCATTTCTCTTGGAATACTTGCCGCATCGTTATATGTTATATCAACCATCGATACTGAAAAAGTAATAGTAGCACTTGGTGCAATATCAGTTATGATGTATGGATTAATGAAAGCTTTAGGATCTTTTACTTCTATAATTAGTGATATGATGGGTTTGGATACTGCGTCCGGGCAATTTACAGGTTTTATTGGTTCAATAATGAAGCTCTTTGGTATTTCTACAGGAACCGCAAAGTATGCAGCTTTATCATTTACTATGATGGCAATCGGCGCTGCTATTTTAGAATTGTCTGTAGCTATAAAAATAATAGCATCTTGTCCTATAAAAAAAGCAGCTGTAGCTTTGGTCGGGATTCTTATTTTAATGAAAGCAATGACACAAGTATTACAAAAACTTGGTACAATAGAAGCAAAATTTATACCGGGTTCGCTTGCAATGATTGCCCTTGCAACATCTATGGTTATATTAGCAAAAGCCATAAAACTGTTATCGGATATACCATTTAATCAAATATTTGTTGGTCTTATTGGAGTTACTGGCGGAATGATAGCTATTGTATCAGCTCTTATTGCGATTAGTAAATTTGTTGAAAATCCTATGAGTTTGGGATCTATGGTTGGATTTTTAGCGATAGCAACATCAATTTATATTTTGGGAAAATCGCTTATAGATATATCAACAATATCTTGGGAGAATTTAGAAAAATCCCTTATCGCTGTTGGGGTTTGTTTAGCGGCGCTTACACTAGTTGCAATGGCGATGAGTTTAGTTCCGCAAGCTGCAATTGGTGGGTTAGCATTTATTGAAATGGCAATAGCTATTTATATGCTTGGCTCGTCGCTTGAAAAATTATCTAATATACCTTGGGATAAGTTAACAAATGCTTTAAAAGCTTTAGGGATTGTCTTACTTGAATTGTCTGTAGCTGCAATTCTTATTGGAACTGTATCACCAGCTTTAATTCTTTCTGGGATAGGTCTTATAGCTATGGCTGCAGCCATTAATTTATTAATACCGCCGCTTCTTATATTATCAAAAATACAATTAAGTGATTTGAAAAAAGCAATTGGTATTATTACAGCAGTAATCGCTTTATTTGGCGCCATTAGTTTAAATGGTATATTTACGCCCCTAATGCTTGGTTTGGCAGCATCTATAGCGGCTCTATCTAAATCATTATTGATATTAGTTCCTGCACTTATAGCATTATCTGCAGTTGATATAAATAGTATACAAACATCTGGTAAGGTGTTGAGAAGATTTATAAATTCTATGAGATTGCTTGCAATTGGTTCAGTTTTATTTTTGCCGTCATTTTTAGCATTATCTTTATCTTTAGTTTCGTTAGGAATTGCTATGACGATGATAGCAAGCGCGTCAAATGCTTTTATTGACGCTTTTGATAATGTTGTAAAATATCTTGTTGGTGCTGTTCAAAAAATAGCCGAATTTATTGTGCTTTTGGCAGAAGCCATTGGTAAAGGGTTTATGAAACTTGTTGAAGATAATGCTGAGGGTATGCTTAATTCTTTAGCGGACGTTATTAATAAACTGGCAGTATCTATTGAAAGTTCAGTTGATATTTTACTTCCGGCCATTAACAATCTTATTGAATCATTGTTTTATGCTATTGGCGCAGCAATACAAGATCTCCCAGAAATCATAAAAGCTGCCGTAAGAGGCCTTGGCAGAGCCCTTGGATGCGAGGATGTAATGATCCAAGGCGGCGAAGAGATGGTCGACGCTCTTTGGCAAGCATTATCTAACCCGATTCAGAATCAACTTGGTTATGAACTGGGAGCAAGCGTTAGAGAAGCTGCTCAGAATTTAATAGATGGATTTGCTGGGGGTATTAGAGGTGGAAATACTGGCGGGGTTGAAACTGCTAGCTATCAACTTGGAAGAACTGCAATAAATGGCTTGAATAGAGGTATAAAAGCCCATTCACCGTCTGAAGAAGCTGAAAAATCTGGAACTTATGTTGGTTTAGGGTTCATGCAGGGTCTGGCGCTTAATCTTGTAGATATTTTTAAATCTGGAGAAAAGATCGGAACGACCGTAATAGATGGTATAAAGAGTGGAGTTGATAAACGAAAGAGACTTTTAACTACTGGAACAGTATTGGTTGATGAATTAAATAAACAAATATCTGAAAAAAGATTTGATGATAAAAAACAAAGAGCCATTGAGTATTCTGCAAGAATAGGCTATAAATTAGATACTAGTAGTCTTGATGATATTGAAAGACTTTATAATTTAAGTGTCTATGAACAAAACACTAAGAAGTCTGAAGAAGCTACAGAAAAACTAAAAGAATTACGGGAAGAAGAAAAGAAACAAAGTGAAGATTTGAAAAATCATATAGAAGAAAATAAAAAAGTTTTAGATGATGCCGTTAATAAAATAAGAGATACAAGAATACAAGAAGAAAATGAAAGAGATAAACAAGCAAAGAAGCAGCAGATTCAGATAGATGCTAGACGCAAACATTTAGAAGAATTTACAAATTCTGCAGAGCAATTGAATAAAAAATATGCAATGCAGTATAAGAAAACTGAAGAGGATATTACTCAGACTACCATAGATTCATATAATAAAAGAAATAGAGCTTTTGAGAATGGAATAACTGGTTATTATGCAAAACAAGCTGCTGACGCAAGCGCTAAATCTAATAGAGTTCAACAAATGATCGAGGGCGAGCGTTTGCAAAATGAAGAAAAAGTTGCTGCAAAAGAGCAAGAAATGTATAATAGCAAACTGGCTGGGCAACTAGACTTGGCTAAGAGATACTATGATATGGACGTCGAGGCATTTAATGCAGCGGCAGAATTTAAGAAGAAAATATCTACAGACGAGTATATTGCAGAACAAGAACGGATTAGAGGAATTGTAAGAGAAATAAAGCTTGCTAATGAATCAAATTCTAATGTTTATAATAAGCGTCAAGATGATATTGAAAAGTTAACGCTTAAAGAAAAGCAGATGGGAAATGAAATAAAACAGACCACCGTGCTTGCTAATGATAAAATTAAAGTATTTTTACATGCCCATGACGCAGAAAGAGCTTTGAAGGAACAGACCAAGGGACATACGGAAGCTCTTACTGAAAATCGTAGAGAATTAAAAAATAATGCAGAAGCAATGGATGGGGCTGCCAAATCTGCAAAGAATTTAAAGAATGAAATGCAGGAAATGCATGATTCTATTGAAAAAGATCTTGAATCCAAAACTGGAGGAATGAATTTCTTTAAGAAACTCGAACTTAAGGCCGAAACTTCTGCAACTGCAATACTTGAAAATATGAAGTCCAATGTTGATGGCGTTGCATCATGGACTGCCAGACTTGGCCAACTTATGGATAAAGGTCTTAATAAGGATCTTGTGAAAACACTCGCTGACGCCGGTCTTGATTCGTATGATCAGATTTCTGCGTTTTTGCAAATGACCGACGAGCAGATAGCAACTGCAAATGAATTATTCCTTAAAGCCGCAGAAGGAAGAGCATATTCGGCAAATACTATTACTGATAAATATTATACCTTGGGTAAAGATAATATGCAGGGTATGATTGATGGCATTGCTTCTAAAGGCGGGGAAGTTTCTGATGAAGCAGTAAAAGTTGCAGAAGATGCTCACAAAGATGTTGAAGCCGTTGAAGGTCATAATTCTCCTTCTAAATGGTGGATAGAACTTGGCATGGATAATATGCAGGGTCTTGATATAGGAATGCTTAAAGGCGCTGAAACTTATGTTTATCCAAATCTTACTTTTATTATTAATAGAATTCATAGAATATTTGATGAACAAATGAATGGACAAAGTTCTGAGATTTATAACATTGGTCTTAATTTTTCAAAAGGCCTTGCAAATGGTATAATGGCCGGAGAAAAAGAAATTACCGATGCAACAAAGAAAGTTACGTCTCTTATACCTAAATCTTCTCAAGAAGTTCTTGAAGAAGAAAGTCCTTCTAAAGTTGCATTTAGAATCGGTAAATTCTTTGATCTTGGTCTTATCAACGGTCTATCAAATCTTCAAAATGAGCTGAAAATGACTTCAAAAGATGTTGCATCTTCTGCTATAGATCCGATGCAAGATGCTTTTGATAATGCTAGTGGATTTGTTGGAAGGAATCTTGATATTAATCCTGTAATAAAACCTATTTTGGATGTTAGTAATATTGCTTCTGGCATGAGTGAAGTATCGTCTATGTTTGATACCCAGCAAGCGATAAAAGTAAATGCCATGAACAATTCTTGGTCTAACCCTGATATAAGATCAGAATTCCTTGATACCTTTGCAAATCGCATAGGTTCAGAATATGCTGACAGGGTTGTTGATGCAATAGCAAATAAGGATATGAATGCTGATGTGCATCTTGAAGGTGATGCTGCAGGAGTATTCAAAATTGTAAGGCAACAAAATAGAGCGTTTATAAGAAGGACTGGTTATTCTGGAATTTAAACGCTCAAACGTTCTTCGTAGTAAAGGGGGTTGGTTATGATAGTATCAAACAAACTCGTAAAGATGGGAGCTTTAACAGATCCGAGTGGGTATTGTTTTTATGATGAAACTCTGGGTCGTACTTTCATCGTTATGAATACTTATGATGTAAATAATCAACCCCAGTACGAAGAATGGACAGACGCAAACTATAAAGTACATAGAGTACTTACAAGGGAACAAAAAATAGAAGGATCTTTCCAGGTTAAATTTTTAAAATCGTCTGATTATGAGACATTTTTATTGGCGTTTGGAAACCCTTCTTATAGATACAATCCCGTTCTTCTTACAGTTTTTGTAAATAACCTTGGCGAATTACGACAGGGGTATTTTTATATTGAATACACAGCTAAGGACGAAATACCTTATATGGATGGCGGAAAAGAAGAAAACGTCGAAGGATTTACAATAAATATTACAGAAGTGTAAAGGAGAATGAGATGTTAAAAGTACCATCAATAATTGATAGAATTGCTTATTCTACCAATATAGATGATCTTATTTTGCCAGATGGCGATATAAGAAAAAAGTATTTAAGAATACATTTTGTAGATGGAGAATATAGAGATCTCACAAATACCGATATTATTCAGGAATCATTTAATTTTACAGAAAGTTTATGTTCATCTGATTCTTTGAAATTTGGTCTTTGTGAGGCATCAGAAGTTACTTTTGAAGTAGTTGGCATACCTAATATAACTGGATCAAAAATTCAAGTTTTTTATGAAATAGACGTATCAGATTTGGATTCAACTTATGGGTGTGCTGGAAGATATATATCTGATTCTCCAGAAGGTGTAGATTTAGATGAGCATAATTGTAATCGAACAATAGGCGATGAAGTAGCACGAGGTGTGTATTCAATTCCTATTGGTATATTTACTGTAATAGAAGCTGGGCGTTCAAAATCCGACATGACTCATAGATCAATAAGAGCAATAACAAAAGTTTTTGAATCTAATGATGACATGACTTCGTTCGAATTGTGGAGAATAGCACAATTTCACAAACAAGATAGTTTTAAAATGAAAATACCTCATTATATTGATGCTCAACTTGGTACTATAGATATGAATAAATATAGCTATGATACTATGAGCATTCCAAAGACTGATGGAAAAGTAAGCGATAGTTGCTATAAAATTGATACTAGTGATAAAGGTAATAAATTTTATTTATTCGGAAATAATATCACCAATAATCATATTTATATTGCTCTTGGAAATACTATAAATAAAGGAAAAAACTTGACTTATTCTCTTGATAATCCTGATAATCCATCCGGTATTTGGGATGTTGAAGAAAAGTATACTTATGCCTATTACTCATTGTGTAATAAGTATACCGTATATAATATCGTAAATGAATTTGATTGGATATATGACCAGACTCATCCAGGACTTCCATATTATATGATAGAAGATAAATCTGGATCTTTTGATAGATTTTATGATGCTATAAAAAACTTTATATATAATGCAAATTATACAAATGTTTATGGCGAGGTCGTGTATCCTTTTAGAGTTGCATATTCATATTTCGAAAATATTACTTCTAAAAAGAAAGAAGAATTTAGAAGATTTTATAATACAAATTTATCGTCATTTGGTGTTAGATATAGTAATAAAGTAGGATCATCTTTTTCAATAGAGGATTCTCCATATATCTTTCCATATGATTCAACTATGAAAGATAATAAAACAACAGAAGAAAGGACTTGTGGCAGAATAGTATTACCAACGTCTTTATATTTTTCATTTAATTTGTATTATGATGGTGCTGTTCATATTTTTAATTGTTACTTTGCACTTCATTGTCCAAATAGTCCAATTAGAGGACTTACCGCGTCTAGTGAAAGTTGGATTGGTGTAATGCCATATTATTATAGAAGACCAGATGAGCCTGGTAATACAACTGGGTATGATGTGTCTTTAAAATTTGGTAGTACTTTAACAAATAAGAGTGCCAAAACTTATAAGTATTCATTTTATAACGCATTTACTATGAGAGATATTATAAATGGATATCTTGAAATAAATGCAAAATTTGGACATCAAGCAAGAAACGGCAAATATGAGTATGTTGAACTCCCGTCAGTTACAACAAGAGCTATGTATAGAAGCGAGTTTGAAAAATTGTATTACGATGAGTTTGATATAGATGATATAGGATATGTTATTTATAAGTATAAGAAAAATAAGGACGATAAAGAAGTTCAAGTTATATTTGATTTGAAAAACGGTGGAACATCGGTTTATGATATGACTGATAATTCTATTTTTTCTATACTTGACGACAACGATTCTATATCAGATTCTGATTTAAAGAAAAAAATTGAGAAATTTATAACTGATTATTTTAGGCCTCATCTTGGCGTAATACATTATTATCCTTCTGAAATAACTATGCATTCCAAACCTTATTTGGAACCAGGTGATAGATATGCTATAAGAAATGGATCGGAAATTGAAGATTCTTTTTATACTTATAATTTAAATCAAACAATAAGTGGAATTCAAATGCCAAAGACAGAAATGTCGTCTACTACTGGAATTGTTATAGACGGTGCTGCTTTAGGTGTTGAAGAAGACGACGATGACACCTAAAAGAAAGGAGAAATCATGAGTGCTTATAGTACAACACTTCACGACGAAGATGATAATGAAATATATCCAAAAACATTAGCTGAAAATGTATACGATGGAAATACAAGAATGGATCAGAAGGTCGATGGAATACGTACTGATCTTGGTAGTCCATCATCGGCAAGTGCTGTAACTGGTGCTGATGCTTTTTCAAAAATTAGTACACTAAATAGCGATTTAACTGCCGATCATACAGTTGGAAATGCCGTTGTTGTATCAACATATACAAGCGCAAATCCGTATGTTTGTCCAAGTGACGGTATCTTTCAAGTAAAAAATAATCAAGAAGTGGGCAGTATCGCCATGCACGTTGACTCACTTGCTAAAACGGTTTACTTTTGGCAAGCGTCTTATGAGTCTGCTGAATTATACTGTAAAAAAGGAAACAATATCTACGTTTCCGATTCAACACTTACACAGAGTTATGTTTTGTTTTATCCAGAGTCATAACCGCACCGATTAAACTATCCCGACAGTTTAATCGGCTCGTTATTGGTGCGGTTATAGACTATGCTTTAAGTGACCATACCGACAACTGCGTCGAAGTCTCAAAAGAGATTTTTTGACCGCTCTTTAAGAAACCGCAATAAGTATTTCCCGCTAATGTTACCGCCACGTCATCTAGATAAATGGGCGATGTACTCGCACAAGCCGCAACATAACAATTTTCTGTTGCCGTATATGATGTTGTATCACCATAATAAATACGTGCGTTCGGATATATCTTTATGGACGCTAAATCGCTATTTACCTTACATAAACGAAAATTCAAAATGAACAGATTTTTATAAGAAAAGGAGGCCCAATATGGCATCATTATACGAGAAAGATCCACGAATAGGGTCTCGAATTGAAGAGATCCTAGTTGCTGATATTGATGATGTACCCTACAATGGAGATTCATTATCAAGGATAGAAAAGATTTTAGTTGCAAGAATGAGCGGTGGTACTTACACTGGACCAGCAATATCAAGAATAGAAAAGTATCTGGTAGAAGCTGAAGATATATCACCGATATTGTCTAGAATTGAAGAACAAATAATGGACGGTGATTACAAAGGTCCTTGGTTATCAAGAATCGAATGGCTTATTAGTCAGATGCATCATGATGAATGGATAACCTTTGGTCTTGTTGATAATTACGGAAATCTACTTACTACCAATGTTGGTGATAATATTCTTGGTAGAGAAAGGAAACGCTCATGAGTAATATAAAAATACCTGAACTTCCCGAAGTTACATCGCTTCAAGGTAGTGATTTATTTGTTGTTGAAACAGCAAATGGAACAAAGAAATTAAAGAAAGAAAATCTTGTTACAGATACAACTGTTGATCCAGTTCCTACTGAAGGATCTGAAAATGCTGTTGCATCAGGTGGTGTTTATGCAGCGCTTGCTGGAAAAGAAGATACATTAACATTCGATGATACACCGACTGAGGATTCAAACAATCCTGTTAAAAGTTCAGGTCTATATTCAGAATTTCAGGCCAAGCAGGATAAGTTAACTTTTGATGATGTGCCAGTATCAGGATCAAATAATCCAGTTAAAAGTTCTGGTATATATAACGCCATTGCATTAAAACAGGATAAGCTTACTTTTGATAGTGAACCAATCGAGAATTCACCAAATCCAGTAACAAGTGGTGGGCTTTTTGCAATACTTCAGGGAAAACAAGAAGCACCTACAGTATTTGATAAAATACTACCAGCAGGTCAAAAGACAATAACTTTCACACATGATATTTTTGCAGAAAATATTTCTTTTGACGTTCTTACTGATAATATTAATACAATAGTTGTTTCTGCAAATCAGGATAAAGCAAATAGAACAATAACTATTGAAATACTAGAAGCAATGGATGTTGATATTACTGTAAGACTTTGCATAAGTATAATTGAAGAGCCAGAGCCTCCTACACCTGGAGATGATTATTCTAATGTTAATCTTGGAACTCTTGGAAATGTTTTAAATAACACCGGGACAAATTATATATTAGGATCTGATACTGAGCCAGACCCCGGAACTGAAGTATTTGTGGTTTCCGATTAAGGAGGTATAAAATGGCTAATAAAGTAAATACATATGCCTTTGTTGATCCTACAAATTCAAGAGTTCTTAGATATTATTCAAACGGAAATATATTTTTGAATTCTGGAAATTTTAAAGGATTAGCAAATCTTTATGGAACTGATATATTAGAAAAAAACATAACTGCAAATCTGGTTACAAACAATATGTTTGAAGATTGTTATTACTATGATTATCCTACAAATTTGTCAAATACCATAAGAGATACATCTTATATGTTTGCAAATTGCCAGATGTTTAACAATTCTGTTAATATACCAGAAGGTGTTACAAACTGTTATAAGATGTTTACTGGTTGCACAAATCTAAACACTGTAATAAATACTCCAGCATCAGCAGAAAATATTAAAGACATGTTTGATAATTGTACAAATTATGATCAGCCAATTTATATTCCAAATGGGAAGACAGACATGTCTAATATGTTTGCTAATGATCTTAATATGAATTATGATATAGAAATACCGGAAGGTGTTATAAATTGTTCTAATGCATTTACTAATTGTATATCTTTTGATAGAGATATAAATCTTCCTTTCTCTTTAATAAACGCAAGTCATATGTTTGATAGTTGTAATAATTTTAATAAACATATACAGATAGATGGTCAGGTAGAAGATGCTAGTTATATATTTAATAATTGTGTATCTTATAATCAAACTCATGTTTATTTTGGAGATAAATTAACAAATTGCCAGGGAATGTTTAGTGGTTGTATGTCTTTTAGAGGTATGGAATTTTATATTTCTCAAACTGCAATAGACTGTTCACATATGTTTGAAGGTTGTTCACATTTTATGGGAACTTTATTTGATAATGAAGTAATTGAAATACCAGAAAGTGTAGAAACAATTGCAAATATGTTTCATAGTTGTTTAAATTTTAATCAGTCTATAAATATTTCCTCGTATGGAAATGTAAAAGATGTAAGTTATTTATTTGCTGATTGTCAGAATTTTAATAGCATCGTAGATTTTCCAGATGGAATTACGAATATGAGAGGATTATTTGAAGGATGCTTTAATTTTAATCAAATTGTGAATATTCCAGATAGTGCAACGGATCTTGGTTGGATGTTTTCTATGTGCTCTAATTTTAATCAAGAAATTAGTATACCATATTATGCTACAAATACTATCGGAATGTTTGAAGGATGTACAAATTTTAATTATGCAGTAAATGTACCCGACTTTGTTAACGATGCATCTGCAATGTTTAGAGAATGTACTAATTTTAATAGTGATGTTTATATCGGAACTAATGTAATAAATACTAGATATATGTTTAAAAATTGTATAAGTTTAAATGCTACTATTACTTATGGTGGAGAAAATATATTATATTCGGATTCAATGTTTGAAGGATGTTCTAATTTCAATCCTTCCTCTGATATATATCTAAGCGATACTTTAATTACATGCTCTAATATGTTTAAAGATTGCACAAATTTTGACAAAAATATTTACATTGGTTTAAATATGTCTAATGCTGAAGGAATAATTAATGGTTGCACCAATTTTAAATCGGTAATATCAATATCAGAAACAGCAAATAATTTTGGTAAAAATACAACTGACGAATTGTACGAATATCTTGGAATTACTTCTGAGATGGCACATAATGGAGCACGTATAGATATTTATCATATATCATAATGTGTATAAAAAATTTAAAATGAAAGGAGGAAGCCGATGAAAGTATCAATGAAATTTGGATCATTAACATCGGCTTCTACTCCTTCTGGTTCTGGAAACGGAGGGGCTCCTTCTGGATCTTCCGGTGAATCAGGGGGAGCTACAAATTTAGAAAGTGTGTCAAGTTTTAGCGAAATAAATGATCCAACAATGATTTATGTTTACAAAAAAGAACATCTAGGTCGTTACATAAATGAAATGAAAGCAGAGATCGTAGAAGGAGAACTACCATCTGGTTATGATAACAAAAACACGTTTTATTTCATCCAGGATGTAGAGGAAGAAGAGGGATAAAAATGCCTAATCTATATTACAATGGGAAATATTACGACAATTTTTATATGAACGGGGCTTTTCATAGTGCAATTTTTAAAGGAACTACAAAAGCCTGGGAAGAAACAGAAGAAGAAAAAGAAATTACAGCTTATCTAAATAGCGATAAGTTTTCTATATTACCAACGGACCTTTATATTTATCAGTCAAATAATATGCCTGATGGATCTGATTTTTGGTATGTCAATGATGGACCAAATCCGATATATGCATATAGAGATCCGTATTTTACAAATACAATCAGATATTATGTCAACAATAACACAAAGATTATTGGGTCAGTTATAAATATTAAAGATCCTATTTACAATTCAGATTTATTATTTCTTCCTTATGCAAGTGCAAGAGTAAGTTCTAGTACAACAAATCTTGCAATTTATATAAGTGATGATGCTACATCTTGTCATTCTATGTTTAAAGGAGCATCAAATGTAAATAGAGATGTAAACATAAAAGATAAAGTTACTACCACTAATTCTATGTTTGAAGATTGTTTTAATTTTAATTCAAATGTAAATGTTGGATCAAATGTATCAGATTTATCTTCTATGTTTAAAAATGCTTATAAGTTTAATAAAAGTGTAATCATTCCAGGAAATGCTACAAAAACATCTTCTATGTTTTATGGGGCTCATAGGTTTAATAATCCAATTTCCATTCCTGGAAATGTTACAGATTCATCATATATGTTTTATGAAGCATATGATTTTAATAGTATGGTTTCTACATCTGCATCGACAAATGCTGCATGCATGTTTTATGAAGCAAGACTATTTAATTATCTGATACAAATAAGACCCACTAATTCTTATAGGATGTTTTACAATTGTAAAGAGTTTAATCAAAGCATATCTCTTGGCACCACAACAAATGCTAAAGAGATGTTTTATTCATGTAGCAATTTTTCAAAATCAGTGGAAATTCCTAACACTTGTTTTGATATTGATGACATGTTTATGTATTGCACAAATTTTAATGCTCCAGTTTCAATAGGAGAAAATGTATCAAGAGCAAATCGTCTATTTACCTATTCTCCGAATTTTAATTCTACAATTCACATTGGTAGTAATGTATTAAATGCAGCAGAAATGTTTAGGAATTGTACATATTTTTCGTCAGAAGTTATAATTCCTGATAAAACTGTAAACATAAATTATATGTTTGATAACTGCATACATTTTAATAATTATGTAAAAATAGGAAATAGTGTTACAGATTGCAATTATTTATTTAGAAATCTTGTATTTTTAAATTCTCCTGTTGTAATAGGAACAAGCGTATTAAATACGTCAAACATGTTTTATAACTGTGAGAATTTTGCAAAAGATATTACAATACCAGATAGTGTAACCAACGCATATCATATGTTTAATAATTGCATAAACTTTAATGGTAATGTAAATATTGGAAATAACGTTCCAAATTGTCACGAGATGTTTTACAATTGCCATTTACTCGATTCAAAAATAAACATAGGATTAAACGTAAAAGATTGCTCATGGATGTTTTATAATTGTACGAATTTTGCAAAAGATGTTACTATACCAGATAGTGTAATAAATGTCTATCAAATGTTTAATAATTGCAATAATTTTAATGGTTCAGTTCATATTGGAAATAATGTACCAAATGCTTGGCATTTATTCTATAACTGCAAGTTTTTAAATGCTCCAGTATTTATTGGGTCATCAGTTACAAACACATATGAGATGTTCTATAATTGCGAAAACTTTGCTCAGGATGTAGATATTCCTGATAGCGTAATTAATGCATATCATATGTTTAATAACTGCATAAACTTTAATGGTAAAGTAAACATTGGATCTGGAGTTACAAATCTTTATCAGTTTTTCTATAACTGTCAGTTTTTAAATAAGAAAATAAACATAAATGGTGATGTTACAAATGCTTACCAAATGTTTTATGAGTGTACAAACTTTAACCAAATTGTAGAACTTCCAGTCACGGTTTTAAATGCATATGAAATGTTCTATAATTGTCATAATTTTGATAGTAGTTTTGTAATTCCGCCACTTGTAGAAGACCTTGCAAATTTCTTTTATGGATGTAATAATTTCAATAAAGAAGTAATAATTCCCCAAGTAGCGACAAATTTGTCGAATATGTTTTATAACTGTTTTAATTTTAATAGCGGTTTAACTATTCCATCTGGTGCTGAAAATTTATATCAGATGTTTATGAATGCAAATAACTTTAATCAATTTGTAACAATTCCTCAAAGTGCTAAAAACATTGTGTCAATGTTTCATAATTGCAGGAATTTTAATAGAGAAGTTACTATACCTTCAGGAATTGCTAATTTATCAAATTTATTTTATGGATGTGAAAACTTTGACTATTTAGTAGCAATTCCAGATGGTGTTACAAATTGTGTAAACATGTTTAGAAATTGCCATAATTTCAATAAAAGTGTAACATTCCCAAATACTGTTTATGATATTAGGGGGATGCTTTCAAGATGTAACTTATTTGATCAGGCATTTGCAATTCCAAATGGTGTTACAAATTGTGAAAACTTATTTTCTGAATGTTATAATTTTAATAAACACATAGATATTCCAGAGACAGTTACAAATTTATCAGATATGTTTAATAACTGTCATAATTTTAATCAAACGGTTATAATTCCTCAATATGCAATAAATACACAAGGAATGCTTGCTGGTTGTTATAATTTAAAAAATGAGGTTGTTATTCCAGGAAGAGTAACAGATGCATCAAACATGTTTAGTTTTTGTAATAACTATAATTATTCTATGATTATTCCGGAATCGGTTACAAATACTTATAACATGTTTTCTAATTGTCACATATTAAATAAAGAAATTACTATTAGTTCTAATTCGACAAATATTGCATGGATGTTTGCAAATTGCAATATATTTAACCAAAATGTGACACTTCCTACATCTCCAATAAACATGCAAGGAACCTTTGCGCATTGCTATAACTTTACATATGAAGTTTCTATTCCAGAAAGCGTTAATGATACATCATCGATGCTTGCATTTGCAAATAACTGGAATCATGCTATTTTCATTCCAGAAAATGTTTTAAATACGTCAAACATGTTTTCTAATTGCAAGAATTTAAATGCAGATGTTACTGGGTATATAAATACAAAAGATACTTCATATATGTTTTCTGATTGTATAATATTTGACAAATCTGTTTCTATACCAGACGATGTTGTAAATACTGCTGGTATGTTTATGAATGCTCACAATTTTAGAAATTATGTAGCTATACCAAATAGCACAACAGATATGTCTTATATGTTTTACGGTGCAAATAACTATAATTATTCTGTTACTATTCCAGATAGTGTTATAAACGTTGCATACTTGTTTGCACATGCATATAATTTTAATATGCCTGTTAATATACCATATGGTGTAACAAATGCAGCTGGAATATTTCAAAATGGGAATAATTTTAATAGTATTGTAGTAATACCAGAAACTATAAGAGATTTATCTTACGCATTTTCTAATGCAAATAAGTTCAATAAGAGCATACATATTCCTTCAAAATTAAATAATGCCTGTTCAATGTTTGATGGAGCAAGTAATTTTAATCAGCATATTGATATTCCTTTAAGCATTCTTAATATGTATGCAATGTTTAGGGGATGTAATAATTTTAATTGTCATATAGTAATACCAGAACTAGTAGATAATACCTCATCAATGTTTGAGAATTGTTATAATTTTAATCAGAAAGTAACAATTCCAAAAAATGTTACAAATACATATAGAATGTTTTATTTTTGTAACAATATGGAAGAGCAAGTAGTAACAAATGATGATATTATAAATTGCTCTGAAATGTTTTCGTTTGCTAATAAGTTTAACAACCATATAAATATTCCAAAATATGCTAAAAATTTACATGGGATGTTTAATGGTTGCCATAATTATAATGCCACAACTTATATTTGGGATGATGCTATTGATTGTTCTGAAATGTTTAGAGATTGTTATAATTTAAATCAGTTTGTTACAATTGGAGTAAACGTAACAAATATAGACAACATGTTTTTAAATTGTAACAATTTTGATCAAGATCTTATTATACCAGATAAAGTTGTAAGCGATCTTTCAAACTATTTTGTAACTTGTACTAATTTAAATTCAAACATATTTATCGGTAATAATATTAAAAATTGTACTAATATGTTTAAAGGACTTGTTTGGTATAATGGTCTTGTTACGATAGGAGAAAATGTAGAAGATTGTTCTTATATGTTTGATAGCTGCAGAACATTCTCGCAGGCAATAGAAATTCCTGATAGTGTTACAAACATTAAGGGAATAATAAACAATTGTCCAAACTTTAATGCTAATATATCTATAGGAGGAGGAATAAAAGATCTTTCTGACTTTTTAAGAAATAGCATAAACTTTAATTCGTTTATAAGCATAGGAGAAAATGTTATTTCATGTAACCGTATGCTTATGAATTGTAAGAATTTTAGTGCACCTCTTATTATACCAGATAATGTAAAGTATGCCACTGGAATTTTAAATCAGTGCACATATTTTAATAATTATTTATATATTGGAAATAATATTACTGATTGCAGGACAATGCTTAGTGACTGCCCATATTTTAGCGGAGACTTAGATATAGGGTTTGGGGTTACAACACTCCAAACCATGCTTTCAAATAAAGTATATTTTAATGGAAATGTGTCAATTGGAAGAAATGTGACAACTGTTAGAAATATGTTTGCTAATTGTCACTCATTTAATGCATATGTTAATTTTGGAACCTATTATGATGAAGATAATGATAGATGGTATTATCCTAAAATAATAGATTATGTCGATATGTTTAAAGATTGCGTATCTTTAAATCATCCTATGAATATACCAGCAGAACGTGGATATGTATCAGCTGCAAATACATCAAGTATGTTTAATAACTGTGTTTCGTTTGATAGCGAAGTATATCTTGGAGATATGATTACAAATGCACAAAGCATGTTTTATAATTGTACTACTTTAAATTCTAAGATACATATGAATTCTGGAATTTTAAATACTTATAGTATGTTTGAAGAATGCCATATGTATAATGTAAAAACAGAAATTCCAAATAGCGTGACAAGTACTTACAGAATGTTTAGGAATTGTTTTCAATATAATCAAGATACTACAATTCCAGCTTCTGTAACATCTGCAACTTATATGTTTGATGGATGCACAAACATGTATTCTAATATTTATATTTTAAGAAAAGCATCTATAACTAGCACAGCATATTCATTTTTACAAAATAGATCATTTTACAAACAAATGAATATATTCTGTGCAAATACTGATATATTTATAAACCCCACGACCAAAAAATCTACAGCAGCTATGTCGTTTACTGGGACTGAAATAGAATGGGAAGGGGATTCTTCAACTTATTATTATAATGAGTTCTATAATTTATATGTGTATAATAATTATGAAGAACAATAACCATCTTTTTAGAAAGGAGATAAAAATGGCCACGGTAATAAAAACTATCGAGGATTTTTTTCATAATAAAGTATACCCAAAAACTAAAACAAAAGCTGTTTATGATGATGACAATAATAGACTTGATAATATTTTAGCGTCTAAGCAGGATATAAATAGTAATTTTGTCTATAAAGGAACTGGATCTGCAACGCCTTCTATAGATGATCCTGAACTTAGACAATCTGATATTTCTACAACTCAAAGCACTAGTGATATTACTGTTCCTTCATCGTCTCTTGTAAAGACTATGAATGATAATCTTGGAAATCCATCTAGCGCTTCATCTGTAACTGGTGCTGATGCTTTTAGTAAAATTAGTACACTAAATAGCGATTTAACTCCCCAAGTGTTCAATATAACACCTGCAACGGGATATACTACAACAAGTATGACACACTGTCAGAAACAGGGTAACATTGTTGAATTACGTATCGAACTAAGCTTTGCTAATTCAACGGCTACAACCTTTGGAGAAGTCGCTACCGTCCCCGCGGGATATAGGCCCTCAACTGTCGCACCGCTTTTATGTATAGATTCAACAAACGACAAAGTAATTACGGCTTTCGTAAGAACTAACGGAGTTATTACTGTATATCGTGACTATACAACTAATATGAATGTTATGAAATTAGAGGGCATGTTTTTTGTGACGTAATCGGCTTGTTGACGGTGCGGATTACAGCAACCTATAAATAGTTATTTTCGGTGTTTGTGAAGAATAATTAGCGTCACAATATGCATAAATAATTGAATTTGAAGGATTTGTCACAAACGCCGAATGTATTACGGTACTTGATATTACATGATCTTCAAGTGAAAATGTAATCAACAATAACGATGTACCACTAGCCGCCGATATCGGTTTCCATGCTCCCGACATATCACTTCTATCACCTATGTATATTGGTGACGCTATGGACGCTAAATCGCTATTTACCTTACATAAACGAAAATTCAAAATGATAATAAATTTACCAGAAAGAAAGGAGTAGTGACATGAAAGTTTCTATGAAATTTGGATCTTTAACTACTGCCACTACTCCTGGCGGTTCTGGTGGCGGTAACAGTATCACCCCAGAAGGTGGCGGAGGAGGGGAACCAATAAAAATTGAATCTGTTGATGATTTTCCGGAAACTTCAGAGTCAGATACAATATATTTAGTACAAAGTAATGTTTGGGTTTCTCCTGTAGATGAAATAACAAATCTAAAATTTGCATCGGTTGAGCATCTTCCTCCAGATGCCGATGATAATGTATTATTTTTAATACGTAAAAGATAAGGAGAACAAGATGGGTCTTAGGTCGTCAATAATATATTACCAAGGAAAGAATCATGGAGAATTTATTTACGACTCTAATGAACATTTCTTGGAATATTTTGAGGAACATAAAAACGAAACCGGAAAAGGCATTGGTTGGAAAAAGTATAACGATGGTTATGCTTACATGAATCTTGATAAATTTCCAAACAATGTGGAGTATATTTATTCAACAAGTAAAATTCCATCTGGAAATAACATGTTTTATCTAAATAGAGATAGAGGCGGTCAAGAAATTATTGGCTTTTATGATGAAGCAAATGTCACAACTGCCAGGTATTTTTCATTTGGAGAAGTATCACCAGTAACTGGCACATTTAGTAATTTTAAGAATCTTACAAATATTAACCTCTATCCTATGAATTTTAGTCAGTATAAAGGAGATGGATCTGAATTTTTTAGAAATTGTACGAAACTTTCTTTTCCAAATATAGAAGGAAATCTAAATTTGCCAAACGTCTTTACAAATATGTATTCATTTTTTAGAGACGATACAAATTTTAACATTCCTTTTAATTTTCCAGAAAATGTCACAAATGTTACTTCATTATTTCAAAATGCAAGTAATTTTAATATAGATTTAAATATTCCAAGTAAAGTTACTAACGCTTCTTCTATGCTTGAAGGAGCAATGTCATTTGATTCAAACGTAAACTTTCTTGGATCTAACATAAAAGATATTTCAAAGATGTTTAAAGGAATAGAAAATTACAATGGAAATTTTGTTATTCCTCAAGGTGTTATAAACGCGTCTGAACTTTATAGAAATGATACAAATTTTGATAAAGGAATAATTATACCGGATAGTGTTATAGATATTTCTAATATGATAGATGGAACTAGTTTCTCGTCAACGCTTCATATTGGAAATAGTGTTAAAAATATATACAATTATTTCCATGATTTTCCATCATATAACAATTTGGTATATATTGGGAAGAATGTATTAAATGCAAGAGATTTATTTAGAGGAAAAGCATCTTATAATTTCTTTGTATCTATTCCTGATAGTACAATAGATGCTCTTGATATTATAAATGGTTGTACAATTTTAAATAGCCCAGTGCATATTGGAAATAATGTGCAAAATACATATCGCTTTTTTGCAACGTCTCCTTTGTTTAATAAGAAAGTATATATCGGAAAAAATACAAAAAACATGTATGAGTTTTTTAAAAATTGTACAATGTTTAATTATCCAGTTACAATTCCTGATAGTACTTTAGAAATTAGGGGGATGTTTGATAATTGTTATAATTTTAATTCTACACTTCATATTGGGAATAATGCAACGAATGCTTATAGGCTTTTATACGATACATTAGATTACAACAAAGAAGTATACTTAGGATCATCTCTTAAAAACATTTATGAGATGTTTAATAATAAGCATTCTTTTTCACAAGATTTAATAATTCCTGATAGTGTACTTAATTGTATTGGGATGATAAATTATTGTGAAAAATTTAATAGACCAGTTCATATTGGGAATAATGTTACAGATGCACAAAATTTGTTTATTTATTCTCCGAATATGGCATATCCAGTATACATTGGAACAAGCGTTGAAAATACCTACAATATGTTATCGCCATGTCCTAATTTTTCATGTGATGTTACTTTACCAGATAGTGTTTTAAATTGTTTAAACATGTTTAACGATTCTGGTATATTTAATGGTAATGTTCATATAGGAAATAATGTAACAAATGCATATCGTTTGTTTTATAATCTTCAATACATGAATAGTAATGTGTATATTGGAACAAATGTAAAAAATACATATGAAATGTTTAAAAATTGCTTTAACTTTTCAAAAGATATTACTATTCCTGATAGTGTGTTAAATGTTCATAACATGTTTAATAACTGTGAAAACTTTAATGCAAATGTAAATATTGGGAATAATGTTACAAATGCGTATCGTATGTTTTATAACATGCAATATTTAAACAGCAAAATAAATTTAGGTGCAAATATTCAAAATGCGGTAGAAATGTTTTATAATGACTTTAATTTTAATATGCCTTTAACTCTTCATGGGACAATAACAAATATGTCTTCTATGTTTAAAAACTGTTTTAAGTTTTCACATAGTCTTTCTATGCCTCAATCAATAAAAGATATGGAAGATGTATTTTATAATTGCTATAAATTTAATGGAATTATTGATATTCCTCCACTTGTTGTTAACACATCGAATGCATTTTATAATTGTTATATTTTTAACAAAGATATAGAACTTCCTCTTAATTTACAAAATGCATACCAGATGTTTTATGAATGTCATGAGTTTAATGATAGCATAATGTTATCATCAACCATTACAAATGTTGTATCTATGTTTTATAATGATTATGCATTTGATAAGACTATAACTATGCCAAATGTAAATGATGCTTCAAATTTCCTTTACGGATGTAATAACTTTAGAAATAGCATAAACATACCGCAAAGTGTTAAAAATGCTACAAATATGTTTTATAATTGTTTTAATTTTAATAGTGCAATTACAATTCCAACAAACATTACTGATATGTATGGCATGTTTGATGGATGTAGCATATTTAATTATTCTGTCACCATAAGACCAAATGTTACAAATACTCAAAATTTATTTAGAAGGTGCGAAAAATTTAATCAACCAGTTACAATACCTGCAAATGTAACAAACACATCGTCAATGTTTGATGGTTGTTTCATATTTAATAGAGTTGTAACCATTCCAAATAACGTAACTGATGCTTCTAATATGTTTAGAGACTGCTATAAGTTAACAACTAAAATAACTTTTCCAGATTCTATGGTTAATTTATCAAATGCCATGAGGGGAATGAATACTTATAGAGTATACGATATTAATATACCAAGAAATGTTACAAATCTTTCGCATTTTATGGAAGGTATGAGCTTATTTAATAATAGAGTGTTCTTAAATGAAAATGTTGCTGATATTTCATATATGATGAAAGATTGTAATAATTTTATATTTGATAATAGGTACGGTCCTGGAACTGTTTATAACCACTATATAGAAATTCCAGAATCTGTTAATAATATGTCTGGGCTATTTGATGGATGTATAAAACTTAACATGGAAGTAAATATTCCTATGCATGTAAGAAATGTATCCAATATGTATAGGAATTCAAATAAAAGCGGAACAAATCTTGAGAAATTTGTGGATGTGATGGATGCATCTAATATGTTTAGAGATTGTAAAAATCTGACGTCAAATGGAAACGCAAATGATGTATCTAGTTTAACTTCAAAAGATATTATTATTCCAAGTATGGTGCAAAATGTTTCTGGTATGTTTTATAATTGTATTAAATTAAATACAAATATTTATATTTCAGATTCAGTAACAAATACTTCTAATATGTTTAGAGGTTGTACCAATTTAACTGGGTCTTCAGAATCCTACATAGTTGATAATGTTTGGTATTACAATTATCATTCGCTTATATTTGGAAATAATGTTGTTGATATGTCTAATATGTTTAGAGGATGTACTCTTTTGATGGGTAAAAATACCTATGAGTACGTATTTCCAAGAAACGTAACAAATATGGCGTGGACTTTTTCTGATGGTGCTGGGTATAAATGGGATTTAAATGGCTTTTATAATACGCCATTTATAACAAACGCTCAAGGAATGTTTGCAAATTCAATTGTTTCTGGTGGATTTAATTTCCCTAGTATGTTATATTTAAAGAATTTAAAAGATGCTTCTTACATGTTTTATAATTCTAATACATCATATACTATCGGTGGAGAAGTATATGTAGCTGATAGCGTCGAAGATTGTTCATATATGTTTTATAATTTCGGGCCATTTTCAAATACGGTAAACAACGAATGGATTAAAGTATATTTTGGAAATAATATTTATAATATGTCTCATATGTTTGATTCTTCAAATGGTTTTAAACAGCATATAGATCTTTCTAGCAATGTAATAGATATTTCTTATATGCTTAATAATTGTATTTTATATAATGAATCTTTAATTATTCATAATAATGTTACAAATGCAGTATCATTATTTAATAATTGTAAGAATTTCAATAATCATGTTATAATTGGAAATAATGTTACGAATCTAAATTCGTTTTTCATGAATTGTACAAACTACAACTTTGAGGATATTACCATTCCAGAAAAAGTTAAAGATGTTTCGTATATGTTTTATAATTGTACAAAATTTGATAAAAAAGTTACATTATCTAATAATGTAAAAAATACGTCAAGTATGTTTATGTATTC
>Ga0247611_10001348_pt1 | contig 44209 bp, 45 predicted proteins | sample 177DNAGHGhighgp2_FD_192422 | JGI IMG/M metagenome (GOLD analysis project Ga0247611, IMG submission 192422) | Sheep rumen microbial communities from Palmerston North, Manawatu-Wanganui, New Zealand - 1770 DNA GHGhigh gp2 | ecosystem: Host-associated > Mammals > Digestive system > Stomach > Rumen... | reverse complement strand
CCAGTATTTCTTCATTCTCCAGACAGGCGTGCGTACCGGCGAGATGGTCGGTCTTAAGTGGGAAGATATCGATTTTGAGAAAAACATCATTTCCATCAGGAGATCCATGGAGTTTCGGTACACTACCGGGGAATGGCGCGTGGGACCGCCGAAGACCAAGCACGGATACAGGGAGATACCCATCACAAAGGCCAATCGCGAGATGCTTTTGGGGTTGAAGAAGCAGGCAGAAGCGGGAAGATACGTGCTTGACGAGTTCAAGGAGTTTGTCTTTATCAACAGAAAGGGCATGCCTACCAAGAATTCGACTTATGATGTCCACATCGCGAAGCTGACGAAGAAGGCGGAGATTGAGAACTTTTCAATGCATACGCTCAGACATACCTTCGCGACAAGATGCATCGAGGCGGGAATGCGTCCGAAGACGCTGCAGCAGATCCTCGGGCATTCAAGCATCAATATCACGATGAACCTGTATGTGCATGTAACAGATGAGGAAAAATCCAAGGAGATGCTTAAGTTTGAAGAATACTCCATTAAGATGAAGTAAAGCAGGCTTTTGCAGATCAGAATGTCCATGAGAAACAACAGTTAGGACAATGGCGTAAATGGCGTAAGACTGTATGAGAACCTTATATAAGTCATTATAAGCCGATATAACTTGATAGCAGATGGCGTAAAAAATGGCGTAAAACGCTGAGCCAAAGTCCGGAAATACTTGAAAATAAAGGAGATATGAAAAAATATGAAACTGGGAATCGGAGTTTCAACGCTCACGGACGGACACCTCACAGACTGCTGAAAACCCTGTAAATACTGAGCTTGGGAGCATTAGGTGAAACTACAATATTTCACGAAATTTAACGAAATGCAACGAAAAAATGTTACGTCAGTGTTACGTGATTCAGACACGAGAAAAAGTAAGCCTGCAGCCGCTTTGAAACGGTTGCAGGCTTTCATAATGTTACGTAACAAAAGCTGGTAACAGATCAGGCACCGCGTCGGGGTTTGGTCAGAGCATCCTCAAGGCTCCAGCCGTGCGATATACGGTATTCAAACAGCTTCCGATCCATATTCCAGTGCTCGCACATAAGAGTGCGGCTTCTGAAGCGGGTTCCCTGATGATCACGGCATGCCTGTCCGCCGTTTGGCTTGACCGGGCGGGTAAGAGCTTCTTCGATGCTCAGATGATATACCTTGATGCGTCTTGTATATGTCTCCGGCTGTATTCCCCAATGAGAGCACATTTCCTTGATCGAAGGAAACTCGTTTCCCAGATGGTCTGTACATTTCTTTTTTGGAAATCTTACTACTTTTTTCATTACTGTCCTCTTAATGATATCTATAGCTTACAGGTAAGGTTTCAGGGTATCGATCAAAAGATGCACCATAGTTCCGGGGGCGGAATCAGACGGCGTTTTTCCGAAGTTGTTTTGTTCGAGATTTTGGGCATTACGGATAGCATCTTTCATATAGGGACGGAGTATTTCATACATATCCGGACGATTCTTTGCATATTCGCCGTATCCGATAGCCTTTAGATTCTCTGATAGTTTCGGCCAGTATTCGTTTCGGTGCAGATCTGCCTGAAGAAACATGAAGTGCAGCAGAAACCATAGTTCTATGCACTGGTTGGACCAGATGGCGTGATAAGTGGTTTCTTCAGAACATGCTGAAAGGCATAGCTGTGCTGTCCTGTCAAAATGCTCAGCCGGGAAATCATCCTTGTCATAGACCAGCCATACGTGTTTATAAACGATATTGCTGTTTAATACATCAGTCTGAGCACGGTAGAATAGATTGACGGTGTTATCCCCCTTCCCGGATATATCCAGAAAGATACGTCCGCGGTACTTTGATTCCACAACCTTTTTTATCGCTTCGAAATATGCCGGCTCGGTATCTGTTCCTTCCGACACGATCAGGTGATATTCGGGAGCAACCATCTGATTGATGTTGCGTCGGGGCTTGATCCATGACTTTCCCATGTCGGATTTTTTGAGAGGTTTTTTACTCATATCAGACCTCCCAAGTCAGCATATTGCTAAGATAAGGGTCTGCGCCGTAGCGACCTTCGAGATATTGCTTATCATAGGCGGCCGTATTGTTGATCGGATCGTTATTCTCTTTACGAAGTTCTGAAAGGGAATAGATCATGCTGCTGTTATCTTCATCAAGTGCGGCGAACCAGATTTCATCTCTTCTGAAAATACTGTTTTTCATTGTAGCCATATCATGAGAAGTAAACAGGAGCTGAGCCCCTTTTTTGTTTATCTCAGGATTGGTAAATAGTCTGATAACATAACGCAGGAGCTTCGGATGAAGCTTTGCATCCAGCTCGTCCACGATCATAAGTCGTCCTTCTTTCAAAGCCATAAGAATGACCGGGAGCGCGGCAAACAGTTTTCTGGTGCCGTCTGATTCACTTGAGAATGGCAGTTCGTAAACTGTATCATGCAGATTTCTTTGCAAATAAAATTCATTGGTCTGTTTATCATAGCGGTAATCCGTAATGCCAACGCCCATATCATTCATCATGGCCAGAAATTGCTTTTTTGACATATCATCATCCGCAAGCAGGATCTGCTGTTCAGCTATGGGATTGGCATAATTGCGTATGATACACTCTTCAAACCATGTGATAACCTCAGCAATCACCGGTATGGAATAGTTGATCGCAAGGAATGAGAGCAGGGGCATTTTGCTGTTGACTTCGGTGTTGATTCCTTTTTTGCTGAACACATCTCCAAGAGAGATATTGTCTTTCTGTCGTTCGAATATTTTAGCTGCTTTGCTTGCACCGAGCTTCCGCCTATACAGTGTTTCTTCGATAATCTCGTTTTGGAACAGGACAATGTAATACCTGTACTCGTATTCGGCTATCCGGAAGAACAACTGAAATTTAGTCGCCTCTGAAGCAGATAATTCATCAAACAGGTACGGTGTATATTCAACTTTCTGCTGCATGATGAATCTGGAGCGGTTTTTACCAAGCTGATAAACCGGCTCCGTTACAAGAGATATTACGCATCCGAGCGCAGAAAGAAGATTGGACTTGCCGCCACCGTTGGGACCGTAAATAACACCCACCGGAAGAATGCTGCTTCCTTTTCCGGGATTTATCAGGCTTTCCTTAAATTCAGCAAGTGCCTCAGACTGAAAATCAAAGGTAGTCTCGTTACGGTAGGATCTGAAATTGCTGAATGAAAACTGGCACAACATAATGACACCTCCTTGTTTCCATGTCTGGAACACTTCGAGGATATTGTAGCATCAAAAAGGATGAAAAGCAAGTTTAAAGTCGAAATATTAAAATATATTTAATATATGTCTTTCAAATGCGATATTCCTATGGCATTATATTATATCCAGGTAATCTCCAGGTGATCTTTTGCTTGACAAAATATTAACAGTGTAGTAATCTATGATAGCTAACGACGATTACAGATTTCCTGCTGGGATTGATGAAATGCCAAGAGATAAAACATTAAGCCATGAAAAAGTAAAGAAAGCTGTTAAAGAAGAGTTTCTTGAAAAGGGATTTGAAGATGCTTCCATAAGAAGTATCGGAGCCCGTGCCGGCATGACTTCGGCAGGCTTATACCGTCACTATGCGGATAAGGAAGCAATGTTTAATGCCATGGTGGAACCTCTTATCGAAAGCATTAAGGAATGGACCGACAAACACACTAATAAGAAGTATGACCTGCTTGAAGGCGGAACATCTGATAATGAATTGTTTGGGGAAACCTTTGTTGATATGGTAAAGGAAGTGATCCTTCCGAGGAGAGATGAATTCATCCTTCTTATGTCCCGCTCCGGCGGAACAAAGTACGAACATTTTATTCATGACTATGTAGAAGATAACCAGAAAGAATTTCTCGAGGCAATAAGATACCTGAAAGAAAAAGGATATCAGACTATAGAGCTTGGTGAGGAGGAACTGCATATGCTGCTATCGGCATATCTGACAGCGTGTTTTGAACCGATCATACATGATTACGATGATAAGAAAGTAATAAAATATCTAAATACGGTCCAGGAATTCTTCATGCCGGGGTGGCTGAGGATAATGGGGATCAAGTAAAAGAGCCGAAAGGCTCTTTTTAATTTTGTTAGCTATCGTTCTGCGGTTAGCGATAGCTAACCGAAGTGAACATTTGATAACTATAGATATCAGATGCACAAACTAACAGGGAGGAAAAGCAAGTTGGGAAAGACGGAAAAGTATGATCACATGAAGTTGATCAGGGAGTATGCCGGAGGGCATAAGAACCTTATCACGATAGGAAGGTGTCTGGCGGCTGTAAGTGCTGTAATGACGCTTATTCCCTACTATGAATTATGGAAGATTATAAGGACGGCAGTAAACGGAGAACACCTGGATGATATCAGGGTGTATGCATGGTCAGCAGTTGCTTTGATAGTGGGAGCGCTGCTTGTATATATTGCTGCACTTTTTTGCACGCATATAGCGGCTTTCAGAGTGCAGGCCAATATGAGAAGTTCTCTGATGCACGGGATCCTTACACTTCCACTCGGCGTTTTTGATGAGGATGGGACGGGTAAGATCAGAAGGATCGTAAATGATTCCACGGCGGCTACTGAGACCTATATTGCTCATAATCTGCCGGATAAAACTGTTGCAGCCGTCACTCCCGTAGGCCTGCTTGTGCTGGTGTTTGCCTTTAACTGGAAGATCGGTCTGATCTGTATGATTCCGGCGCTTATCGGATTTGCATGCCTGATGTCCATGATGGGAAAGGGTATGCAGGAGAAAATGAAGGAATACCAGGATGCACTTGAAACCATGAGCAGTGAGGCGACTGAGTATGTCAGGGGCGTTCCTGTAGTAAAGACATTCGGTCAAACGGTGCATTCTTTCAAACGCTTCAAAGAATGTATAGACGGTTTCGGCAAGTGGGCCACGGATTATACGCTGATGCTCAGATTTCCTATGGCGGGATTTATGACATGCATCAATGCCATATTCGCATTTATCGTGATCGCTGCCTTTGTGGTGACGAAAAACGGCGTTGATAATGCCGCCATACTGAACATTATGTATTACATCATCATTACGCCGCTTGTTACGATCGCACTTACAAAGATCGCATATTCGGGAGAGGCAGAGATGACCTTGATCGATGCCTTAAAGCGTGTGGATAAGATCATGGAGATCGAACCACTTGCTGAAGGAAAAGCAGATCAGAAGCCGGCTGATCACGGGATCGAACTAAAGAATGTGTCGTATCGTTATAAAGATGCAAACAGAGATGCAGTAAGCGAAGTGAGTCTAACGATAAAGCCCGGTGAACATGTGGCGTTGGTGGGCCCATCCGGATCAGGAAAAACCACACTGGCAGAATTGATGGTGAGATTTTTCGATGTGACGAGCGGTGAGGTTCTGATCGGCGGGGTAAATGTAAAGGAGTTGCCGTCAAAAGCCCTCATGGAACAGGTTTCATTTGTATTTCAGGACAGCAGGCTGATCAAGAAATCAATTCTTGATAATGTTCGGATGGCAAAGCCGGATGCAAGTGAAGAGGAGGTCATGGACGCACTGAAGAAAGCCCAGTGCATGGACATCATCGATAAGCTTCCCGATGGGATACATACAGTACTCGGAGAGAAAGGAACCTATCTTTCCGGCGGTGAACAGCAGAGGATAACAATAGCAAGAGCAGTCTTAAAAGATGCTCCGATACTGATCCTTGATGAAGCGACTGCATTTGCTGACCCTGATAACGAGACAAAGGTTCAGGCTGCATTTGAAGAGTTGTCAAAGAACAAGACTTTAATCATGATAGCACACAGACTCAGTACTGTTATGAATGCGGACAGGATATTTGTCATGGATGACGGAAAGTGTACCGAATCCGGAACCCACAATGAACTGATGAACAAAGATGGCTTGTATAAGCATATGTTTGACGAGTATACAAGATCAATCGAGTGGAAGGTAGGTGCATGAAAATGGTAGAGAGATTACAGCATAAATATGCGCTTTCAAGACAGGGTGCGGTGGATATGATAAAAGCCTGTGTCAGCGTGACTGTTACAAATGTTGTTTTGATGATGACAGCGGGCATCCTGTACACACTTATTAAGGATCTACTTGATGATAACTTAAACAGCGGAAGGATACCGTTTTATATAACCGGATCTGCAATTGTGATCGTTCTGGTATTTGTCACCAACTTTATTCAATACAATGCAACGTTCCTGACTACCTACCGTGAGAGTGGGATCAGAAGAACGGCAATAGCAGAAAGGCTGCGAAAGCTCCCACTTTCCTATTTCGGGAAAAAGAACATTGCAGATCTGACTACGAATATCATGGGTGACTGCGCCATGATCGAGACTGCATCGAGCCATTGGATCCCCGAGCTCATCGGTGCTGTAATATCCGTTTGCATTGTCGGCATCAGCCTGTTTTTCTTCTTCGATTGGAGAATGGTACTTGCAAGCTTCTGGGTGATCCCGGTTGCGTTTATCATTGTTACTACCTGCTCCGGAGCAGAAAGAAAAGCAGTACGAAAGAATCAGGCAGTCAAGCTTGAGATGGCGGACGGGATACAGGAATGTCTGGAATCCATCAGAGATCTGCGAGCCAACAATGCACAGGACAGATATATGGAGGAGCTTGACGGTAAAATAAAAAAAGTTGAGAAGTTCGCCCTGTTCACTGAATTGAAAATGGCCGTGTATGTGAACTCTGCAGCAATCATACTTAAGCTTGGCATAGGTACAACCGCAGTGGTGGGCGGAACGCTTTTTGCAAAAGGCGATATAGACATTCTTACATTCTTCATGTTCCTGATGCTTGTATCAAGGCTGTACGCTCCGATGGAGATTTCATTGCAGAACTTTGCAGCAATCATAGCGACGGGGATACAGTGTGAACGCCTGGATGAAGTGCTGTCACACGAGATCCAGACAGGCTCCGAAATTCTTAAGAATGACGGATATGATATCGTCTTTGATCATGTCGGGTTTAAATATGATGACAATACTGATGTGCTTAAGGACGTAAGCTTTACGGCAAAACAGGGACAGGTTACAGCGCTCATCGGTCCATCCGGTGGCGGAAAGACTACCATAACAAGACTGGCGGCCAGATTCTGGGATATCGGAAGCGGCAGGATAACATTAGGCGGGGAGGATATTTCAAAGATCGATCCGGAAACACTGCTTTCAAAATACTCCATAGTATTTCAGGATGTGACTCTGTTTAACAATTCCGTTATGGAAAACATCAGGATCGGTAAGAATGGAGCTACGGATGAAGAGGTTATGGAAGCTGCCAGGCTGGCAAACTGTGATGAGTTCGTAAAGCTTCTTCCGGATAAGTACAACACAAATATAGGAGAGAATGGAAGCGAGCTTTCCGGCGGAGAAAGACAGAGAATCTCCATAGCGAGAGCTTTTCTTAAGGATGCACCGGTGATACTCCTCGATGAGGCTACAGCTTCTCTTGATGCAGAGAATGAGACCGTGATCCAGGAGGCATTATCCAGACTCATAAAAAATAAGACTGTCATGATCATTGCACACCGTATGAGAACCATTGCGAATGCAGATCATATCGTTGTATTAAAAGACGGTGTCGTTGCCGAACAGGGCAGCCCCGAATTTCTGTCGGGATATGACAGCATATACAAACGCATGACAGCGCAGCAGCTGATATCGCAAAACTGGACAATGTAGCAGTAATAACAACTAAGGAGATAGAAAAAAATGGAGAATAACAATCGATTGAATGCAAAAGACCTTATCAATGTCGGGATATATACAGCCATATGTGCCGTAATATGCTGCGCAATAGCTATGACGGGTGTGATACCAATAATGATGGTACTTCTGGTCGTGTTTGTCCCGATCTTTACCGGGATACCTTATATGATGTTTTTAACTAAGGTAAAAAAGTTCGGAATGATCCTGATACTTAATGCTCTTATGGGTGCTCTGATGTGGGTGACCGGAATGAGTTATTATGCCCTTATCGTCGGGACTATATCCGGACTTATCGCGGAATTCATATACCGTGCGGGAAACTATAAGAGCAAGAAACTTGGTGTCATAGCATATGCGATATCGGGTATCTACTGCTGGGCAAACTATTTCGGAATTTTCTTCAATGCGGAGGCTTATTTTTCAACAAGACAGAATTTCGGACAGGAGTACATAGATGCGGTAACGGGAATGCTGCCTGTGTGGATGTGCCCGGTTCTTCTGGTGGCCGATATTGTATGTGGGCTCATAGGCGGATGGATCGGATCTAAGGTTTTAAAGAAACATTTTGAAAAGGCAGGGATTGCCTGATCATGGAATACAGACTTGACCGAAATGTTCATTCGCTTTTAGATCCAAGGACAAAACTGCTTCTTCTTTTTACAAGCTCGGTTTTTGTGGTCGGAAATGCAGGTGAAAAGCAGATGATCGTTTTCTATTGGATACTGGTATATCTTCCTGTTTTTCTACTGTTTATCGAGAAAGAATGGAAAGCAGGATTTGTGGCAATAGCTGTCTATATTGGAAGCTTTTATGCACAGCTGGCGCTTCGGCACGACCTTACAGCCCTTGAATCTGCGTTGGCGTTGATGCTGTATATCATCACAAAGATACTTCCGACGGTTATTCTGGCCAGATACATTGTAAAGACAACAAAAGTATCGGAATTTCTGGCTGCCATGAACCGACTGCATGTGACCGATAAGCTGACAATACCTGTAAGCGTGATCTTCAGGTTTTTTCCTACCGTTGTGGAGGAGGCAAAATCCATAAATGATGCTATGCGTATGCGTGGCATTGAAATGGGCGCAAAGAAAGCAACAGAAGCGGTTGAATACAGGATGGTTCCACTCATCGCGTCCTGTTCAATCATAGGAGAAGAGCTTTCTGCCGCAGCTATGACAAGGGGGCTCGATGTAGGAAAAAAAAGAAGCTGTATATGGAATATCAGGTTTGGATTATTTGATTTCATTATCATCGCATTATGCCTGAGTTGCTTTATCTGGTGGGGGATCGGAAGGTTTTTTATATGATCGTTTTTGACAATGTCTCTTTTCAATATACAAAAGAGCAGGAGAGTCTTAAGAATATTGCTCTGACGATAAACGAGGGAGAAGTGGTTCTGGTATGCGGGCCGTCAGGCTGTGGAAAGTCAACGCTTGTAAGATGCGTTAACGGTCTTATCCCGCACTTTTATCAGGGACGGATGACCGGATGTGTCACGGTGAGCGGAACAGATGCTTCAAAGACTACATTAAGAAAACTGTCAAAACATGTGGGGACGGTTTTTCAAAACCCGAGAAGTCAGTTCTTTAATGTTGATACGACGAGTGAGCTGGCTTTCGGCTGTGAGAATTTTGGTTTGCTACCGGAGGATATAGAGCAAAGGATCAATTCGGTTGTAAACAGACATGATCTCGGAAAGCTGATGGACAGAAGCATCTTCAAGCTTTCCGGAGGCGAAAAACAAAAGATAGCGTGTGCGAGCATTGCGGTGGAACCGGTTGATATCGTCATTCTGGATGAACCTTCGGCAAATCTGGACTATACAGGTATTTGCGAGCTTCAGAGGATGATCGAAGGGTGGATAGAAGATCATAAGACCATACTTATTGCAGAACATCGGATATCCTATCTTTTTCCGTATATAACAAGAGCTCTGCTCATGAATAATGGAGAGATCATAAAGGAATTTACAGCTAAGGAGATCAGGTCACTTTCGGAGGATGAACTCCAAGGGCTGGGACTTAGAGCCGAAAGAATGCAGGATCCGACGGATGTAAAGCTTACCGCGGATAATAAAAAGAGTAATGGCGATAAGATGATATTGTTAAATATGACCTATTCCTATAAGGGCGAGAAACCTGTGTTTAACATTCCACAAATGGAGATTCCCATGGGTGAGATCATAGGTATAACAGGTGCAAACGGTGCCGGGAAATCAACATTCTTAAGATGCTTATGCGGCATGGAACGATCCTGTAAGGCTATGCTTAAGATTGGGAACGAGCTTTGGAACAATAAGATGAGACGCAGAAAAATATATATGGTCATGCAGGATGTGAATCATCAGCTATTTACAGACAGTGTTCTTGAAGAGGTGATGATATCGCAGGAAGCGGAAGACAAGACTGAGGCACTGGACATCCTTGAGACATTGGATCTTAAGGAATATGCGGACCGGCATCCGCTCTCCCTGTCGGGAGGACAGAAACAGAGAGTTGCCGTAGCATCAGCGATAGCTTCGGGGAGAAGCATCATCCTGTTTGATGAGCCTACAAGCGGACTGGATTATTCACATATGCTGCAGGTATCAGAACTGTTAAAGAAACTTAGGGATAATGGAAAGACGGTTATTATTGTCACGCACGATATTGAACTGATCCAAAATGCATGTACGGTTGTAATACCGTTTATGCAATACACAACCGAAACACAAAAAGAATCGGAGGTCTGAGTATGTCAAGAAAAGCTTCGAATTTTCAGAAGGTAGTGATGTCCTGGGGATACAGGGGAAAGGAAATCTTTAAACCACTGAATACCGGCTGGATAGACGATCATGTGGCATGTGTCCGTGAATGGATAGCCAACATCTTCTTTTATACAAAGAACGGAACAACGATAATGATCGATGCCGGTTACAACTATGAACGGCTTAATGAGAAGATGAAGTGGCTTGATATCGATCCTTCTGAAATAAAGGATATTCTCATCACACATCAGGATACGGATCATGTAGGAGCTGTCGAACGTGATTCCGACGGGTTGTTCAGGAACGCAAAACTGTATATCAGTAAGATCGAGAATCAGTATATGACCGGCGAGAAGCGAAGAAAAGTTATCTTTGGCTTATATAAGCTTCCCATGGTAAAGAGTGATAATGAGAGGGTACTTCTTAAAGACGGGGATGTTTTTACTATCGGGGACATCAAGGTGGAAGCGATCCTTGTACCGGGTCATACCTGGGGGCATATGGTCTATCTGATAGATAATGAATATCTGTTTACCGGAGATACGATCTGGTTCGGCGCAGATGGAGGATACAGCTTTATCAACGCGTTGGCGGAGGATAATGATCTATCCAAGAGATCACTTGCAAAACTGGAGGATATTCTTCGGAGCAGAAACATCTGCCCTAAGGTTATCACAGGACATACGGGCTGGTCGGATGATCTGGATTTTGTATTTGCACATAAAGATCAGGTATGCAATAGCATGAAGAAGCAGAAGCCTCATGATCCGAATGCACCCTATGACGGATATGATGAGCGTGAGGATACGGAATTTGGTGCCAGAAATGTGAGATTGGTAAAAGTTGTTTCGGTAACGGAGGAGGAACATACAATGAAACCGGATTATAAAAACTGGGTACCGAAGGGAATGGTATACGGACTGGTAGCGGGGACGGGAGTTCTGACTGCCGCATTTGCCGTGAGTCTTGCGGTGCTGAAAAAAGCATCCACTCCCGTAAGAGTTGGAACAGGCATTGTTCTCGGACTGGGAGCACTGGGATGTGGAAAGTTTGCTCAGTGGTCGATCATGGCATACAGACAGTTTGCCTATGATGGAAAGAGACAGTTATCAAAACAAATCATAGAAGGCACGGCGGAATATGTCAAACTTCCGGAAGGCGGGAAAGGGCTTGACGTGGGGTGTGGAAGCGGAGCTCTCACTATTGCCTGTGCAAAGAGAAACCCGCAGGGGAGTTTTATCGGGATCGATCGTTGGGGTAAGGAATACGCGTCTTTCAGTAAGACCCTTTGCAAGAGTAATGCTTCGGCTGAAGGTGTATCAAATACAGAGTTCAGACAGGGCGATGCAACAAAGCTCGATTTCCCGGATGAAACCTTTGATGCTGTAACGAGTAACTATGTATATCACAATATTCCCGTAAACAAACAGGATCTTTTGCGTGAAACATTGAGGGTACTGAAAAAGGGAGGAACTTTTGCGATTCATGACATCATGTCAAAAGGGCGATACGGTGATATGAAAGAGTTTGTTAAGGAACTTCTTGACGCGGGTTATGAAGAGGTAAAGCTTATCCCGACTGACGATGGTATGTTTATGACAAAACGGGAAGCGGTCAAGATGATGCTTAAGGGCTCATGCCTGCTTGTGGGCAAGAAATAACATAGGGATGAAATCAAGAAGAACATTTACATTAAAATACAGGATATTGTTGAAACTTTGTAGATTATTCAGACTTCAGAGAGTCATGGAGCTACCGCCTGACAAAGCACAAAAGCTGTTCCGGAAATCTTATAAAGGTGTTGTCATACCGAAAATGTCGGATCCCGGAATCAAAATAAGTACGACGAAGATAAACGGATCAACATGTCTGTGGTATAAGCATAAAAACTCAAACAGAAGGCTGTGCATCTACCTTATCGGCGGAGGGATGCTTAAGTATCCCAAACCTTCGCAGGCAAAAGAAGTGCTCGGACTTGCTACAGAACTTGATATTGATTTTGTGCTCCCTTATTATCCACTGGTTCATACCGGACATACGCTACCGGATGTATATGAGATGATGTATGTGTTATATAAGGATGTGCTCACACAATATGAGTCTGAGAATGTGTATTTTCTCGGGGGTTCGAGCGGGGCAAATCTGGCGTTGGGTCTGATCTCATACTTCAATGATAAAGGAGAAGGTGTTCCGATGCCCGGAAAGGTATATGCCGGATCGCCGGGATCGCTTCTCATTACGGATGAAGAAAAGAAAATGGCAGATAAGCTTGATAAAACTGATGTGATCATGAGCCAGAAAGCAACGCTGTCTGTATGGGAGGGAATGACCGGAGGAAAGAAGGTTGCAGACTATATGGAATCACTTCAGCTTGGCGATTATACCGGACTGAAAGATGTATACCTCAGCTTCGGTGGTGATGAAGTATTCACTGCTGCTGCAGAATCCATCAGAGACAGACTGGAGCAGTTCGGCGTACATGTGACGCTGGAGATCGAACCCGGATTGTATCATGCTTATGCGGTCATGCCGCTTGTTAAAGATGCAATGCCGGGTTACAGAAGGATGAAGGAGTATATCAGTAAATGAGATTGACGATTTTTCTGGCTATAGCAGGATGCGTTTTGTTATTTGCCATGATCTGGGTTGCAACTGTCACGATGCCGTTTAGCGCGCTGGCAAAGAACTTTCCCATAGATGTACAGGATAGCCTGAAACCAAGGATTGACAGCCTTCCTATGAGTCCTATACGTGTAATCGGCGGTATATTGCTCATCCTGCTTATGCTGGCATGGCTGGGACTGTTTATTTGGGGTGGAATTGACGGGAGAAACAATGACTATAGATTTTGGGATCATGCGATCCGTTTTCTGATAATAGGCGGAGCCGTTAAGGCTTTTGATATAGGCTGTCTTGACTATATTCTTCTTACAAAGACACATTTCTTCCAACACTATTTTCCGGAAACGGAAGGATGTAAAGGATGGCAGCAATTCGGATACAACAGAAAGCAACAGATCAGGCAGTGTATCATAATCCCGATATGCTCTTTTATAGGTGCATGGATATTTTGTTATATATAGCATTTTATGAGTGAGTCGTAGCGACAGACAGGTTGTGTCTATAGAAAGAGAGTGAATTGTTTTGACTTATCATGAATTCGGAACAAACAACAAAAGAGTGATCCTTCTCATACATCCCGCAGTTGTGATATGGGATTATTTTGAGTATGTCGTGCCGCTGCTTGAGAAAGACTTCCATCTGATCATACCGGCACTTCCGGGATATGATCCGGATCGGGAGGGAGATTTTACAAGTATTGAGGAGATTGCCGCTGAAATAGAAAAATGGCTTAAGGAAAAAGGAATACCGGAAGCAGAGTGTATATATGGGTGTTCTATGGGCGGCGCAGTGGTAGCTAAGCTTTTATCGAACAGGGTGATCCACTTTGAACATGCTGTGATGGATGGCGGTATCACGCCGTACCAGCTTCCGTGGATTATTACAAGACTTATCGCAATTAAGGACTTCCTGATGATTTCCGTGGGGAAACTCGGCGGGATAAAACTTCTCGAAAAAGCATTTTCTACGGATGAACTGTCAGAGGAAGATATCAGGTATGAGGCAAAGGTACTTGGTATGATAAGTTACAGAACGATCTGGCGAACTTTTGAGTCGGCAAATAACTACGCTATGCCGAAGCGGATCGTAACGGATTGTCTGTTTATAGAATACTGGTTTGCCGATGCAGAGGAAAAGGACAGGAAATGGGATATTGCATATATCCGTAAAGCTTTCCCGTCGTCACATTTTGTAAGATACAGGAATGCCGGGCATGGAGGGCTTGCTCCTTTTTATCCTGAAAAACTCGCCAAGGGTATAAGAAAACTCTGTAACAAATAAGCATGGAAAGGAGCAGATCAAAAATGAAGCGTAGGGTATTGGTATTCGGAGCTGGGGTGATAGGCGCATATCTTGCGCATGTGCTGATCGAAGCAGGTAATGATGTGACGATACTCGCGAGGGAGGAGAGAGCAAAATCACTTAACGAGAACGGACTTGTAATATATCATCACTTGCAGAAGAAGACTACAAAGAACGAAGTAAAAGCAGTTACGGATGTGGATAACCTTGCCTTTGATGCCACATTCGTTGTAATGCCTTATCACAAGCTGAAAAGCGCACTTCCCATGATACGTACATTCAATACAAAGCTGCTTGTTCTTGTGGGAAACGATCTGTCACCGGCAGAAATACGGAAAGATATGAAAGAAAATGCGCCCGGAATAAAGAAAATTCTTTTCGGCTTTCAGGTCTCCGGAGGAAAAAAAGAAGAGAAAAGTTATGTCTGTGAAAGATTTGGTGCAAGCTGGATGGATATCGGGCAGCTGCATGGAGAAACAGATGCCCGCCTGAAAAAATGGGTTGAGAATCTGTTTAAAGGAACGAAATACAGGATTAACTGGCAGGGAGATATGGAAAACTATCTGATCTGTCATCCGGCAGAAATCCTTCCGATCGGTTATCTGTCATATATATGCGGAGGAGACCTGCGAAAGTCCACAAGAAGTCAGCGCAGGGATATGTTTGACGCATCACGGGAAGCGTTTGATTTTCTTAGAACAAAAGGAATAACAGTATACCCGAAGGGCGAAGACAAGTTTTACGGAAGCGGAGTGCGAAGCAAGGTGATGAAGTTTCTGTATTTTATAATGGCAAAATCTGTAATCGGTGATCTGATAGCCTGCGAACACTGCAGAAATGCTGTTTCTGAAATGGAACAGATAGATATGTTTTACGCAGATTTTTTGAAGGAATGTCCGCCGGCAAAATTGAAGGCATGGAACCGTTTAAAAGCTCAGATGCCAACCTGGGACGAACTGCACAGAATTTATGGGAATTGAGGCGTTTATTGATGAAACTTAAAAACTACATGAAGGAAGGGCAGAAACTTCCGCTCTTCGGGATTGGGCCGTATCTCATATATGGGATAGGACTGTTTACCGCAATATGTATCATTTTATTTGTTTATGTTTTGAAGATTGGAAAACCTGACCGGTAACCTTGTTTGGGTATTCAGGATAACAGGGGGCTTTCTTATCATCCTCGGATTTGTCATCTGGTTTGTCGGAGCACTGAAATCTGGTATGGATGAGAGTATTACCGAAAACAAGCTGAAAACGGACGGTATATATGCGTGGGTCAGAAATCCGATGTACAGCGGTTGGTGGATAGCCCTTACCGGGATAAGTTTTATGTGGCATAACATCTGTCTGATCCCTGTTTTCTTTATCAACTGGGCTATCATGACGGTTGTGCTCAAGAACACAGAAGAAAAATGGCTTACTGATCTGTACGGCGCAGAATATGAAGAATATAAGAAGCGGGTAAACAGGTGCATTCCATGGAAAAGGAAGGATTGAACGAATGCTATTGAACTGGCCAAGAATTATTTTAGACATTTGAAAATACAAACGGAGAGACAGTATGAATAAGATAAATGTTGAAATGGGTGCAGTTCCGGAAACAATGTTGCAGACGATGTATGCAAGAGCAAGAGAATCACAAAAGCCGGATGCGGTTATACATGATGAAAAGGCGGTAGAAATTGCCAGGATGCTTGATTATGATTTTTCTCTCGCTGATAAGGACGCACCTATGAGCAGCGGCGTAATCGCACGCACTATAATCCTTGACAGACTTGTTTCAGAATATCTCGAAAAGAATCGGGGTACTATTGTAGCGAATATTGCTTGCGGCCTTGATACACGCTGCTATCGCAATGAAGGAAAATACGCCAGATGGTATAACATTGATCTTCGGGAAACGATAAATGTACGGAGTCAGTTTTTGAAAGAAGATGGACCGGCCATCTTTCAGATTGCAAAATCTGCGATGGATAAATCATGGACAGAAGAGATAGAGTACGATGATGAGCCTGTGCTTGTCATTATCGAAGGCCTGACTATGTACTTGAATGAAGCGGATGTAAAAAAGATTTTTAGCATTATTGATTCAAAATTCAAACAGGCATGCGTCCTTGTGGAAATAATGAATCCTTTCATGGCAGCGCATATCAAGGAGAAATCCATAGAGAAAAGCAATGCGAAGTTCAGCTGGGGAATAAAAAATGGCAAGGAACTTTCCGGCTTGGTACCTTCTTTTAAGTTTTATAAAGATTATTCTCTTGCTGAAGGGATGGCGGAGTTTGCGCCTGTGTATAAAGTGTTGTCAAAGATTGCTTTGATTTCTAATGTGTCAAACAAAATAAGCGTATTAGAAAAAAAGGATTCAGGGCAGATAAAGAATACGAAGATCTGACAGGAAAGGATTGAATGAATGCTTTTAACAATATTCCTTACAATCGTGTTTTGCGCGGCGATAACGCTAATGTTGTTTTCGGCTGTTGCGTTTATTCAGAATGAGAAATTCTTTTCATCAGCACCGAGGGAAGCTCAGAAAGTGATAATTCCAAGAGAGAAAGAATTGTTTTATGGTGCGAGAACAATCGGATGGACACTTATGGTATTCAGTATTCTTATGATACTTGGTGTCGGGGTGATCTCAATCTGGGACGGGTTTCGGAGTGGTTTCACATTCACGCAGTTTTTTGTGAGATTTGTGCTGATCTTCACCGTGTATAAAATATACGACATGATCTGTTTTGACTACTTTCTGCTTATGAAATACAAGTTCTTCCAGTACTATTTTCCGGAAGTGGATAGCGTGTATTCGGGCAGAAAGTACGGATATAACATTAAGAGGCAGCTGCTTAAACTGCTTGTCATTTTCCCGGCGGCATCAGCGCTCGCAGCGTGGATATGTACGCTTTTTGGGTAGTAGTAGACAGGAATTGCTTTGATACCGGCGGCGCTTGTTGGCGCAATCGTGATGTTGATCGGAGGCTGATATAGAAGATGTACATTAATAGATATGGAAAAATCGGAGCGCCTGTAGTTGTTTTGCTTGCACCAATGATGGTTTCAGGGTCTGATCTATATGAACTCATGGGACCATATTTTACGGGAGAATATTGCATTATTGCACCGGATCAAGGCGGTCATGGCAAAGCCGGAGCATATATAAGCGCAGATGAGGAGTATCGGTTTCTTAAGGAATTCTTTCAAAGAGAAGGAATAGAGGATATACATTTGGTTTATGGCGCATCCCTTGGGGTTGCGGTGGCATACAGACTATTTCTTGATCCTGATTTTGACATTGCGTATGCATGGTTTGACGGTGTTGCACTTACCGAAAATGCCGGATTTGCGGAATGGTTTATGAAGAAACTGTTCAGAAGCAGGAAGAAGAAACTGGAGAAAACTCACGTGGAAGCTTCGGAAAGCCTTGTGAAGATGTATGGATACGATTTCGCCAGGATGATGACTAAGAATTTTGAGAGAATAACCATAGATGACATTGATGCGATCTGCCACGCATGCTGCCATTATGATCTTCGCAAACTTACGGAAGAGGAGCAGATGAAACTGCATCTTGATTTTGGAGAAAAGGATTTCGACTTAAGGTATTCAAAGAATACAATTCCGGTTTATATGCCAAAGGCAGAGGTTACGATACGAAAGGGATATGCCCACTGCGGATATATGGCGGCAAAACCGGCAGAGTATGTCAGGCAGATTGAAGAATTTATCAGATGAAAGTAGAAGAGAGAATATGAGTGGAGTAAAGGACTGACGAGGCATGTTAGATTTATTCGTCACTCTGACCTGTCGGACGGACCCTGTTGCTGGGATGAGGTTCATAGGAGGTAATACATGAAAACGGAAAAAGAATATAAGGATCTGACAGTAAAAGAGTTTACGAAAGCGGCAGAGATATATGAGACAGACCATGCCGGAATATATGAGATGTGTAAGGATGATTATCCATATATCTCATCAGAACTTGAAAAAGAAGATTATCATGATCTTCTGGACTGCGGCTGCGGAACAGGACCGATGATCTCATTATTGTATGAAAAGGATCCTTCGAAGCATTATACAGGACTTGATATAACGCCGCGTATGATCGAAGTAGGAAAGTCCAAGAATTTAAGCGGTGTAGACTGGGTTGTGGGAGACTGCGAAGATCTTCCTTTTGATGAAAACTCTTTTGATGTAATCATCTGCTCAAACAGTTTTCATCATTATCCGAATCCACAGAAGTTCTTTGACAGCGTAAAAAGAGTGCTGAGGCCGGGAGGAAGACTCATCCTTCAGGATTATACAGCACCGAAGGTAATCCTTTGGCTTATGAACCATACGGAAATGCCTCTTGCAAACCTCGTCGGGCATGGTGATGTGGCAGCAAGATCGCTTGATGAGATCAGGGTATTTTGCAGCACTGCCGGTCTTAAGATTGAGAAGCTTGAAAGAGTAAAGAAGTTCAGATTGCATCTTGTAGCAAGGAAGTAGATATCTAAAAGGAGCGGGTAGACATGACCGTACATGAATTTGGGAAAGAAAATGAAAAACTATAGTCCCTATCCACCCCTCAGTGGTGATGTGGGACTGGTGGGCGGATTAATAGGAAAGACGGCGGCTTTTTAAGGGAGGAAACATGCAGGAAAAACATTTGCAGATTGAGGATTTAACATATAGCCGGGATGTAAGAACCTGGCTTTATGAGCGATATGGCAAGGAACAGGGAGAAAACATCTGGGCAGATGTAGTGGATAAATACAACGAATACCTGAAAGATCTGCCAGATTATGGTGGAAAGAAGAACGGACATGCTTATGCGATCTACGGAGCCCTGCTTGTATTTGCCTTGTATCCTTCGCTCCCTGACAAGCCTCCGATAGACGAACTTCAGTCCTTTGTCCAGAGCATGTTTATGAGGCCGTTTACAAAGCTGGGAAAAATATTTGATCTGAACAGAAACCCAGATATGTGCTTGATAGATATGGTTTTTAAGCGTGCCGGTAAAAGAGATCAGAAGGATATAAAAAAATATCCGGCAGGATTTATAAATGTAACCGAACCATATGACAGGGAACATCATGCCGCAAGATATCATTTCGCACAGTGCCCGAATGCGGAGTTCGCCAAAAGCCACGATCTGCTGCATGTGCTCCCGCTTTTGTGTAACAGCGATTTTTTCGGTATCAGCGAGATACACGGGAAGTTGATCCGATGCGGGACATGTGGCAATAGTGACAGATGCGACTATCTGGTCGTAGGTGACCGTAATCCTATCACGGATCTGTATGTGACAGAGGTTGATGAAAATGGATTTATGGTCAGTAGGAAGAAATAGTGCCACACCAAGAATTTACTTATAAGACAAACGCTTCTGGGAGGATGAAGATGAATTCAAATGATCGATCAGCTGAAATTGACTGGGAACGGGTTAAGCATTTACTGAAACTGGGAATTTTCGCTGCTCTTATGGTATTTGCCGCCGACATGATCCTTGGATGGGGAACCTATTACTACGATGCAGAAGGTCTTCCGCCTATGTTTGCAAGATTCCTGCTTGTATCAGACGGAAGGATCATAGCTTCGGCCTTGCTTGGTCTTATAGGTATACCGCTTGAATGTCTGTGCTGGTTTGCCGTGTATCGGATGATTAAACCATATTCTGAAAAGGATGCTCATGCTTACCGAGCGGGTATCATAGGCTGCCTTGCGTTCGGAGGATGCGGGGTACATGTGCCGTGCTGTATTGCGGCATATCTTTTGAAACGCTTTTATGAGAATGATCCTGCGACAGTTGTAACTGAAGTGGAAGGATTCCTAAAATGGTTTCTTTTGCCTGCAACGATCATATTTCTTGTTTTCTTTTTCGTAGCAGCCATTGTCCAGATCAGAGCATTTGCAAAAGGGCATACGCCGCTTCCTAAATGGTGTTTAATATTCAATATCCTGTTTGGAGTTGCGTGGATAATGATCATGAGACTGATCGGTGATCGCGCGATAACGAATGCACTGGCTGCAGCATGGATCAGTGTAGGCAATCTATGGACGATGGGAGGATTATTGGCAGTATGTTCAAAATACCATTGATTGATGGAATTAATTTGGAAGAGGTAACGGGTGAATGGTTATAACAGCTGTAGCCGTGGGAACCAGAGGAGATGTGAATCCGCTGGCGGAACTTGGCGAGGAAATGATAAAGAGAGGGCATGATTTTCGGATTCTGACATCCGAGGCTTTTCACCCGCTAATAGAGGGCAAGGGAGTTACATTCTTAAAGCTTGATACTGACGCAGACCATGTGATGCAGTATCTGGTTGCTGATTATAAGACCAGTATTGATTTCATAAAGGGGATGTTCAGGCTTAAAAAGGAAAATCCTGGATTTATGGAACAGACAGTTTCGGCGATCCGTGGTTCAGATCTTGTGATGTACGGAACCTGCGGGGCATTTGCCTATCATGCGGCAGAACTCCTGAAAATACCGTGTGCGAGAGTGTTTTATTCTCCGATGGATCCGACAAGACAGTATTCGCTTTATTCGGATGATTATGATTCCGAAAAGGTCTTAAAAAGCTATGACGGGCTCCCTGAGGGGATGAACTTGATGACTATGATAGCCCTAAACAAGTGGAGAGTAAAAAACAGTCTGACGAAGTGGCGTATAAAGAGTAGCTATAAAGAAATGGAAGGGCGGAAGCTCCTGACATTTTACCCGACAAGCCGTGTGTTGATGAAGCCTGATCCTGCATGGGGTGATCACATCCATGTGACCGGATACTGGTATCATCCGGACGAGACGGGAGATGAATATCAGCCACAGGAAGATTTGTTGAGGTTCTTAAATTCCGACGAGAAGCCTATCTTTGTTGCATTTGGTAAGGCAGAGTCTGAAGAGCTTGCCGAACTTCAGATAAGAGTATTACAGGCACTTAAGGAAACGGGAATACATGCGATCATACAGGCTGATCAGATACCGAATACGGATAGAGTAAACACAGAGCGACTGTATTTTATCGGAAATGTGCCGTATTCCTATATATTCGGTAAGGTAAGAGCCGTAGTTCATCATGGCGGGAATACAACTAACGGTCTTGGACTTCGCGCAGGATTGCCGACACTTGTGATTCCGCTGGCGCTGGATCAGTATTTTTACGGCCGTATGGATCACAGGATCGGTGCCGGACCTGCACCGCTTTATATCCGTAAAAGATTATGTACAGTGGATGAGATAAAAGCCTCATTGAATGACCTGATCAGCGGCAAGTATGATAAGGAAGCACATGAGGCTTCAAAGGGAATTCTTGAAGAAAATGGAGTAAAAGAAGCGGCGGATGCGATAGAAGCGTATATAAATAAAGTGTAGGAGAGTATCTGCAAAGTATGAAACCATCAAATAAAAAGAATGTAATTGCTTTGATATGCGGCATCCTTGGATGTCTATGTTATGGCGGCGGAGACTGGCTGATGATGTATGGGGATCCGTCTCATACGGGAAAACTTATATGGCTTACTATAGGCACAGCTAATATTCCGCAGTGGAGATACATTCTTGCGATGGCTCTTGCCTTCCCGGGAATAATTCTATATGGCATAGCACTTTTTGCAGTTCAAAGCTATATTCGCAAGGATAAGGAACGTTGCACATATCATTATCTGAATGCATTCGGACTTACACCGTGGATTGCATTGCATTTGATCTACGTGGTCATCCTGAGTTTGTTTGCATGGCTTAACAACAACGGATATGCCGCGGATGCGCTTGTTATTTGTGAAGGGTTATTCTCTTTGTTTTCATGGGTTGTTCCTGCAAGTGAGGTGTTGATGCTTCCGGTGTTCATCTACTGGTTCTATCTTCAGATCACCGGCAGGACAGTATTTGCAAAAGGAATTGCATTTACAAACGTGCTTTTTATTTTTGCAGTATTGAAACTCGTTGTAAGCCTGATGCCGGAAAGCGCATTCAGGCTTGGCTTTACCAATGGTCTAATGAGCGAAAGTATGGCTGTATGGTTTGCTATCATGCTGATCATGGAGTTTGTCCATGAATACACGCTTGCATCCGGCGGATCATATCGCGACCGCGGATACAAGAAGAAATAAGCATTTAAGGATGGGACAGTAATAATGTGGAACAAATCATATCCGAAATCGTGGGGCAGACTTTTTGAAAGATACTGCGATGAGTATCTTCCCGACAGGAAGGAAGAAATCTGTATCCGTGCCGATAAAGAATATAAAAGACTTTTAAGTGAGATGCCGGATCTGGGCGGAAAAGAAAACGGTATGGCCGAAAATATGGGCACGTGGTTTTCTATCGTTGCTTTTTATGAAGCAAGCGACCATGAGATTGACGGGAAGGCATTTCAGATCATTCATGGCTGGCATATCGACAGACTGCGGTTTCTTGGAAAGATCGTTGATGCCAATAAAAACAAATGGCCATATAAGCTGTTTGAGAAGCTATATGCGAAGTATGAAAGACAGGTCAGAGAGCACCAGGCAAAGGGCGAGTGGACGGAGACCTGGGGAATAAGGATAAACCCCGATAACAGGTCGGAGGGGTACAGCTTTCATCTGATCGGATGTCCGATAGCAAAGCACGCTAAAGAACATGGCTATGAGGAATTACTGCCGTATCTGTGCAAAACCGATCATTCACTGGCACATGTGCTCCATGCAAAACTGATACGCACACAGATAGAGATACTTGGTGGAGATTATTGTGACTATTGGTACGTGGGAGATAAAAGCGAAGCAGCAAAAGCTTATAGTAATCTGGAGGAAATATAGTAGCGTGAAGTATATTGATTTTACAATGAAAGAACATGGATTTGTCGGTCATATGGCTGAGCCCGATGAAGGAAGCGACAGAGCCGTGATCATAATTATGGGCGGAGAACAGAGCCTGCTTCCGGGAATAAAATTCGCTGAACGTTTTGCTGATTATGGAATAACGGGACTTACGGTCTCTCTCTTCGGGGCAGAAGGATTACCGGATTCACCAAACATGATACCGATAGACATGTTTCTTTCCGCAGTGAATTACCTGCGTGAAAGAAAACAGATTGGACGCATCAGCATATACGGACAGTCGATGGGGTCAATTTTTGCCGTAATGGCTGCCCAGTACATCGGTGGCTTTGAAAACCTGATCATGGTGTCACCGACCCATGTGCCGTTTGAGGGCACTATGAAAGATAAAAAAACGATGTCCGGCAGAAGCGTTGCAACGTGGAAAGGAAAAGACATTCCCTATGTAAAAGCTGATTTTTCGGCTGTGAAGGCGGGAAAATATTATCGCTTGCCTGACATATCCTATAAGGTGACGGGCATGTGGATCGCATACAATAAGGCTTATGGTAACGATGAAGCGGTCAGAAATGCGATGCTTCATCCTGAAAAAAGCGAAGCAAGAATACTCATGATCGCCGGAGATGAAGACGAATGCTGGCCTGCGGAGTATTCCGTAAAGTTCATTCAAACCGAACTTGAAAGGATCAGCTATGGAAAAGACGTCAAGACAGTGATATATCCACACGGCAGCCATCTAAACGGGCTTATGCCGAATCGTGAGCGTGAAAAGAAGCTGTACCGCATGATACCGCTTATTGGACTTATGTATAAAACCTTCGGGAAATACAAGAATGAAAATCTTTCTTATTTTGAGAAATCTGAGAAAGAGATTATTGACTGGATTAGCTAAAAATACAGGCGTGTAGGCGACATGAACAAAAACTGAAAACACAAGTATAGATGGAGGTTCACGAAAATGCCAGCCAATCCAACAGGAAAGGATATCAAAAAATACGCGGCACTGTATCAGGAAGGTATGAAAGGGATGGGGCTTTCAGAGCAGAAGGAAAAGACTGCACGCTACATAGCAAGGCTCCGGGAGATGTACGCCTCTCCTCAGTTTAAAGAGCACAATTTCTATCCCACGATGGATGTGACATCTATATATGCTGTTATTGCCATGTGTCTGGAACTACGTTCTTTCGGATTTTCCAATAAGGAGATTATGGCTTTCACTGATGCGGCCTTCAAAAAGCGCAGAGCCTTCTTTGACGGTTTGATCAAGCTGATCAATCTGCTTCCGAATAGTTTTCAGATTGCGAAAAAATGGAATGTTGCCGACCATGCCCAGCGGGTGAAGGATCACAGCATAACCTACGATTATTTCAATGTGACTGATGATTCGATAACATACAGCATTTCAAAATGTATGTATGTTGAGATGTTTGCGACTTATGGTATCCGGGAACTGTGTAAGATCTACTGCAACACAGATACCCGGTCATATAACGGACTGACACGGCATGTTAGATTCATCCGTCACTCGGATCTGTCGGATGGCCCATGCTGCCGGGATGAGGTTCATAGGAGGTGCCAAAATGTCAGTAAAGATTAATACGTTAAGTGAAAAAGAAATTCGTGCTATAGGCGATGCATTTGCGGATTTTGAATATACCGATTCTGAATGGGGAATGAGTTACCTCGGAAAAGGAAGGCAGGCGGTCAGTGATTATATCTGTGCATATGTTCGTATGGCAATCAGGGAACGGGTGCTTTATTCCACAAGTGAGAATCATGAGGCTTTCATTGCCTTTAAGAGATCCGGTCACAATATGAGTTTATCTTCTGCTACAGGTCTCTTAAAAACAGCTTTTGGGTGTGTTGACTTTAAGCATATAGGCAAGGCTGCAAACGGATTCCTGAATTCGGATAAGGGATACGGGGATGTGTTATCTAAGCTTAAGATCCCATATATTTATGTGGGTATGGTCGCTGTTATAAAGGATTATCAGGAACAGGGATATATGAGAAAAATCCTTGAGATTGCCTTTGAAGAAGGGCGGAAACATTCACTTCCGGTTGTCCTGGATACGGATGCAGAGCTTAAGAAAGCAAAATATGAACACCTCGGCATGAAATGTGTATCAACAAAACACCTTGCGGATGGAGTTAAGTTGTATGGTATGGTGTATGAGCCGGAGGGAATGCCTAAGGAATGGCAAAGCGATACAGTATTAAAAGATTACCAGATTCTTAAAGGGAAAAATGCAACAGTATGGGATAGATTTGCACCCATTTACAGCGTTTTTGTGACGGGTACTCCCGGCAACAAAAGAGCATATGATGCAATCTTTGACCGTATCAGAAAGGTCATATCAGGTAAGGAAGTTTTGGAGATCGCTACCGGTCCCGGAGTGATTGCAAAACAGGTTGCAGCAGAATCAAAGAGCATGATCGCAACTGATTTTTCAGAAAAGATGCTTGCTGTTGCCAGAAGAGGCGAAGTTCCTTCCAATCTTATATATGAGCAGGCTGATGCGTGCGAACTACCATATGAGGATAATTGCTTTGATGTGGTGATAATTGCGAATGCCCTGCACATTATTCCTGAGCCGGAGAAAGCGCTTGCAGAGATAAGACGTGTTTTGAGAAAAGATGGTATGCTTATCGCACCAAACTTTATACATGATAATAAAAGCAAGGTCAGCGCACTGTTAAGCAAAACATTATCAGCCGCCGGAGTTGTTTTTGAAGCAAAGTGGGATGCAGATGGATATAAAATTTTCCTTGCAGCAAACGGGTTTGAGGTAAAGAATTCAAAGCGGCTTAATTCGACAATACCTATGATGTATATGGAATGTACCAAGAGGAGATAAGTAATGTCTACAGAAAAAGAATTGAAGAAAAAGACTGTCAAAACAATGAAAGGTTTACTGCCTGCGGTATCTGCAGGCTCATGAATGAGCTTGAGTTGTTCGATCTTGTACCCGCCATGTGCAGACTGGACTAGCCTGATGCCGGAAAGCGCATTCAGGCTTGGCTTTACCAATGGTCTTATGAGCGAAAGCATGGTGATATGGTTTGCCATTATGCTGATCACGGAGTTTAAGAAAAAACGGCAGGAGAACAATAACGGATGAAAAAGGTTTACTTTACGGTTGAGAATGACGGATTTCATGGGACGTATTATGAGTGTCCGCAGGAATCGAAACATACCATGATCGGACTATTTGGAGATGATCCCAATGATTATATGGCCAAATGTGGAGCCAGATGGCTTCATAAGCTTGGCGTAAACTGTATGGCAATGTCTCCCGGGAAGAAGGATTACAGTCACGTTAACTGCCCCATCGAAAGAGTTGAGAAGGCAATAGAGAAGTGCAAAGGCTTTGGGAATACACGCTTTGGAATAATGGGAATGTCGACAGCGGGAATGTATTCTTTGGCTGCGGCATCATTTATACCGGACATAACATTGACTGTCGGACTTACCGCTAGCGATTTCGTCTGGCAGGGATTTGAGCAAGGTAAAAAGGACGGATGCAGGGAATGGCCTGTTCCCGGAGCGTCAACTCTTTCAAAAGACGGAAAACCGTTGCCATACATGCCTTTTGTATACGAACATCCGGATTATTGGAACGTGATACAGAAAGAAACAAAGGGAACAGGCAATTATCTTTGCTCCAGGAGTATTTTTGATGATTCCGAAAAGAACAGGGAGCATCCTGAAGATGAGATGATCAGGATTGAGGACATCAATGGATATCTGCTTCTTATAGGCGCTGATGATGACACGCTTTGGGATGCCGGGAAATATGTGCGTCGAATGGAAAAGCGTCTTGAGAATAGGCCACATCAATGCAGATACAAGGCTATAACATATTCATACGGAACTCATTTTGTTCTGCCGGAATCCATGCTCAGGTTGGCACTGCCGGTAGGTTTGAGACTATTTATGAGTCTTATGTTTAAATCTGCGAAAGAACATCCGAAAGAATGTGAGCAGACCAGAAAGGATATAGACAGACAGATACGAGAGGCAGTCAGAATTTGGATGGTGGAAAATGATTGATCATAGAAAAACAATGAATAAGGCGAAGATATGTGAAGGGAATTGTTGACGGATGAAAACCGATGAATTTGGAGTGAAAAACAATAAAACATTTATGCTACTTCCCGGAACATGCTGCACATGGGAGATTAACTTTGATATGCTTCTTAAGCCTCTTTCAGAGAAGTACCATGTTATATGCGTGAATTATACGGGATTTGATGGCGGCACGGAGTTGTTCGATACGCAGACAAATGAAACAGAACGTCTAGAAAAATATGTATCGGAACATTTTGGTGGGAATCTGGATGCGGTATATGGTTCATCAATGGGAGGAAGCTTTGCGTCACTCATGATGCAGAGAGGCAATATACATATGGATCATGTTTTTATCGGCAGTTCCGATCTGGATCAGGCATCTCCTTTTGTTGCAAGGCTTGAGACAGGCATAGTCGGCGCATTTATGAAGTGGATGGTCAAAAATCCCGATAAAGCCATGGCAAAATTCAGTAAACTTGCCGATGCCAAGGGGATGAGCGTTGATGATGCGGCGGGACAGACCGGAGGCGGTGAAGATTATACAAAGCATATGATGGAAGGGTTTGTAAGAGTACTGGACAGGACAGATATGCGAAGCATTAAGAATCAGTTCTACAGCGATCTTGTTACAAAACTGGATGATAAGATCAGTGTACCCGGAACCCGGATACACGTATTCCATTCAGAAAAGATGGGTGAGAAGTATCTGAAAAGGTATTACAAGCATTATGCCGATCCGGAGATCATACCGTTTCCACTCGGACACGAAGGATGGCTGGGAATGCCGGACAAGATGATAGAAGTATTTGATAAAAGAATACAGGGACAATAGTTTTATGATCATAGCGCCCATTTACGATGTATTAAGATGAAAAAAAGGATTGACAAAAATAAGTGAACGATGTACACTAACACGTGTTGGTGAACATCGTTCATTTTGATTTTCATATTTTTTATGGAGAAAACAGATGCCAAGAGATAAAACGGAAAGCCATAATAGAATCATAGAAGCCGCAAGACAGGAATTCCTGGAATATGGGTATAATGATGCGTCATTAAGAAGGATTGCATCAAAAGCCGGCATTCAGGTCGGTGGGTTGTACAAGCACTTTGCAAATAAAGAAGAAATGTTTGCTTCCCTCGTGGAGCCGGTAATAGAAGGCTTTTATGCTCTTTACCATGAGATTGAAGGAGCTTACTTTGATGAACTTGAGAGCGTCGGAAAAGATTATGAATGGGAGAGTGAAGATGAGACTGTTCGTGGTATGAAGTATATTTATGATCACCTTGATGAATTTAAACTTCTTGTCTTTAGCTCTCAGGGGACGAAGTATGCGGATTTCATACATGAAGTGGCAAAGCTTGAAGAAGGTGTGACGATTCGATACATGAAAGAGCTAAAGGAAAAGGGATATCCGGTCAAAAAGGTGGATCCGGTCGAGTTTCATCTTATAATGACCTCTTTTGTGGAGGCGGTATTCCAGCCGGTGATTCACGGCCTTGAGAGAAAGAAGGCGTTGCATTATGCATCAACGCTGCAGGCATTTTATAAACCGGCATGGAAGGAACTGCTCGGGATATAATGTAGAGTCAGCCCCGCATATAAGGCGGGGCATATATTAACTGAAATGGTTAGCGATGGCTAATTACTTAAACAAAAAGAAAGGAACCGGAAAGATGGAAAAAGGACAAAGTAAGAGCAGGGGCGAAGAGACCGGTACGCAGGTGTTAAACAAAAACACCTTCAACTGGCTCTGGGAATTCACCGAAGGGAAAAGAGGTGTGTATTTAAGGAGTATCATTCTTGCACTGCTTGGCGTGGCGTGCATGATGTTTGTTTATGTATGTCTGGCAGAACTGATAAGAGAATTGATCGGCGGAAACCGGGATATGAAGTTCTATATGCAGCGCGGGATTCAGATAGGGATTCTGTGGATTCTCAGGTATGCGTTTCACGGGTTTTCGACGCAGTCTTCACATGTGGCAACCTTCGGACTTATCGGAACGGTACGAAAGATGCTGCTTAAAAAGCTGAACACCATGCCGCTTGGTGCAGTTCAGTCGCGTCCCTCCGGTGAGTATAAGAATATCATCTGCGACAGGGCAGAGCAAATTGAGATGACTCTTGCCCATGTGACTCCTGAATTCACAGCAAATGTAGTCGGAGCGGTAGCCATGTTCATCTATATGATGAGCATTGACTGGCGAGTGGGTCTTTGGCAGCTCATATGCATACCGGCGGGATTTGTCGCCTTTGCTATTATGATGTCAAGTACCCCCAAGTATTATCCGGCTACGATTGAGAAGACCAAAGCGCTTAATGCCGTTGCAGTGGAATATATAGGCGGAATAGAAGTTATCAAGGCGTTCGGACAGAGCAAGACTTCATATGGAAAATTTGTAAAGGCAGCCAGGGAAGGCGCAGACTGCTTTATTGACTGGATGCAGAAGGAGAACTTCTGGCAAAATTTCGGTATGGCGTGTTTCCCCGCGACGATGCTGGGGCTTCTTCCGGCTGGGGTAATATATTGCCTTAACGGAAGCCTTGCTCCTGCGGACTTAATCGTGCTCATTATCCTTTCGTTCGGAACGATCGCACCTCTTATAACAGTCTTTTCGTATTTTGATGACATATCCAAGGTGGGCGAGATCGTAAGCGATATCGCAGATGTCATGGATGAAAAGGATTTGATAAGATCGGAGAACATGACTAAGACACCAGCTGATCACGAGATCATACTTAAGGATGTCCGTTTTACATATAAGGACAAGGAGGTGCTTCACGGCATCAATATGGAGATGAAAGACGGAACCGTGAATGCACTTGTCGGACCGTCCGGTTCTGGTAAATCCACTATAGCAAGACTGATAGCTTCCTTGTGGGATGTAGACTCCGGTGAGATAAGGATCGGCGGAGTAAATATCAAGGATATGCCGCTTAGTGAGTTGGGCAGCCATGTAGCCTATGTCTCCCAGGAGAACTATCTGTTTAATCAGACAGTCATGGATAATATCCGTATGGGTAAGGAAGGCGCAACGGATGAAGAAGTAATAGAGGCTGCGAAGAAGTGCGGCTGTCATGATTTTATCATGTCTCTTGAAAAAGGATATCAGACGATCTGCGGAGGCTCGGGAGGACACTTATCCGGCGGTGAGAGACAGAGGATATCCATTGCGAGAGCGATGCTAAAGGATGCTCCGATCGTTATACTCGATGAAGCAACGAGTTATACGGATCCTGAGAGCGAGGCTGTGATCCAGAGTGCGCTTTCTAGACTCACGGCCGGCAAGACGCTGATCGTTATCGCTCACAGGCTTTCTACCATTGCGGATGCAGACAGGATATTCCTGATCCACGACGGATGCTTAGAAGCATCGGGTACGCAGGAAGAACTGCTTAACAACAGCCCTCTCTACAAGAGTATGTGGGAGAGCCATATCGCAGTCAGAAGGGAGGAGGCATAAGATGTTAAGGACGATTAAGAAATTCTTTGATTTTTGCGAAGAAAAAGAGAGGAAGCAGTTTTATCTTGCGATATTTCTTGGAGTGTTCAACGCATTCTTCGCAGCCGAGAGGATACCGGCAATCTATATAGTCATTAAAGGTATTGTTGAAAACAATCTGTCGGTACGAGATGCATATATAGCAATAGCTATCATGATTTCATCGATACTTTTCCAGACATTCATGTCTATGAAAACAACCATGCTGCAGACCAGAGCCGGGTATAATACCGCATCTATAAAACGCATGGAGATAGCGGAGCATTTAAGATATGTACCCATGGGTTATTTTAACAGTGAGGGTCTCGGTAAGGTGACCTCTATTGCGACCAATACGATGGAGAGTATGTCAGGCATGGCATCCAGATGCGTTATGGTGGTCTCAAAGGGTGTCATCACAAGTACGGTTATCATTGTCTCCATGTTCTTCTTTGATGCAAGGATAGCAGCTGTTGCACTCGTAACGCTTGTGCTATATCTTTTGGGCACGGAGCTTATGATAATACTTGAAAGTAATGACGCAGATCATTTTACCAGAGCACAGGATGATATGGTGTCAAGGATACTTGAATATATAAGAGGTATAGCCGAAATAAGGAATTTCAATTTATTCGGAAGTAAGGTTACCAATGTGGACGATTCCATAGACAACTTTGCAAAGTACAGTACAAGTATGGAAACTGTATACGAGATTGTAATGTTTTTCTTAAATATACTGAACAAGCTGTCCGGCGTTGTCATTACTGTTATGAGTATTGCGTTTTATTTAAACGGCTCAATGACCTTGATAAACGCCATAATGATGATTGTATGCTCATTTATGATATTTGAATCGCTTGATCAGGTAGGTTCTTTTAATGGCCTGACACGAGCCATCGAAAATTGTGTGGACAAGGCAAATGAGGCACTTTCTTCACCTGTCATGAAGATCGAAGGGAAAGAGTTTACTCCCGATACGATGACTTTGGCTATGAAAAATGTTGATTTTTCCTATGATGAGAAAAAGATCATCGACAACATTTCATTTGAGATACCCGAAAAGACACAGACCGCATTTGTAGGACCGTCAGGTGGCGGTAAAACAACCCTTACCCAATTACTTGCAAGGTTCTGGGATGTAGATAAGGGAAGTGTAACACTTGGCGGCATGGATGTCAGGGATTACAGTTATGACAGCCTGATGAAGAATTTTGCCTTTGTATTTCAGAATGTATATCTGTTTAATGATACGATTGAAAACAATATCCGCTTTGGAAAACCGGATGCAAGCCGTGAAGAAGTCATTGAGGCGGCAAAAAAAGCCTGCTGTCATGATTTCATTATGGAGTTACCGGACGGCTATGATACTGTGATCGGAGAAGGTGGGGCAAGCCTGTCCGGTGGTGAAAGACAGCGTATATCCATCGCAAGGGCGATCATGAAGGATGCGCCGATCATCATACTTGACGAGGCGACCGCCAATGTGGATCCGGAAAACGAGGAGAAACTGATTAAAGCCGTGGATGCGCTTACCAAAGAAAAGACGATCATCATGATCGCGCACAGGTTAAAGACCGTAAGAGGCGCTGATCAGATTTTTGTGATCGATAAGGGACGTATAGCCGAACAGGGAACACATGAAGAATTGATCGGAAAGGATGGCATCTATAAGAGCTTTATAAATGACAGGAGCAAAGCAGCAGGCTGGAGACTGGCACGTGAAGCATAAAATCAATGATCATACGGAATGAGAGAAGGTATATTCATGGAAGGGAGAGCGGAAGATGAAGTATACAGCGAAGTATTACAATATGTTTTCTTTTTTCTTAAAGGGTCCCATGACCAAGAAATTTGGAAGAAAATCAGCATCCCAAAGCATAAAACGAGGAAAGATGATCTATCGGGATATGATTGAAAAGACAGAAGATGTTGGCGCTGATAATCCGATGGCGGGAAATATTTACATGGGCTATGTCCTTATGGCCATATGCAGAGCGGGGGAGTATACGGTAAAGGATTTCTCGGAAGTGACCGCTGAATTTATCAGAAGTAAGCTGGTCAAAAAACTTATGGGCGGGAAAGATCTTAATAAGTCCGAGGATATGAAGAAAATGCGTGTTAAGATGCACGCCATGGCAAAGTGGGTCGAGGATCACCCGGAATACAAAGATAAGACATGGGATTTTAACTTTGATGAGTCCAGACACAAGGATGGCTTTTACTACCATTTCACGAGGTGCCCGATGGAAAAATTCGCGCGAGAGAACGGATATCTTGATGTATTACCGATAGGCTGTAATACAGACTACCTGACTTGCGAACTGAATCATGGGGTACTTCACAGACAAAGTACATTGGCAGAGGGTGGAGACATCTGCGATTATTGGATCGTCGGTGATAAAGTAAAGGATCCGATATGATTCATGGCGTACACACACAATCGCAGGCAGACTCAATCAGATCATCTATAAGTGTGTCGGTGGCTTCGGCAATCAGCAGCTCGCGGCTGTTAAGGGTGAGTGCTAAAAGCTTCAGATAATTGCAAAACAGTTTCCAGTCCGGATCCTTTCGCGGATTCGACAGGAGTGAAATGATACGACGGGCGGTCTGCTCGTCGTTTTCTTCGTTTTCAAGATATTCCGGCGGCCATTTGGAGATAAGCCAGCGCGTGTGCTGGCCATCCAGATAAGAGAAGATGTTGGGATTCTCATCGGCCAGCCAGTGAAAATATGATCTTAAGCCGGATCGTGACAGCTTTCCGTCTTTTCCCAGATATTCCGTGATCTTGTCTTTTGATTCCTGTCTCTTGTAGATCATGACCTGATACAAAAATTCGGTTTTGCTTTCAAAAAGGTTATAGAAGGTGCCTTTTGCCACAAAGCACTTTTTCGTGATCTCATCTATGTTGACGTTTCGGATACCGCCGGTTTTAAGTGTCTTAAATCCCAGCTGTATCATCTCCATACGAAGTTTTTCTTTGTCTTCATCAGTGAATTTTGCGGACATAATTCCTCCGTGACTGAAAAAATATTGAAAGTCATAGCACCTTCTTTATACTATCATCAAAAGACAGTGATCACAAGGAGGAATCTGTATTATGAAAGAAAAATACACATTATCGGAAGATGGATTTGTAGGGTACTGGCATCCGTCGGACGGGCATGAGGGAAGAGCTATCATCGTATTTCCCGGTTCCGGGGCAGACTATGAACTGACGAGGAAAGGTTCGGAGTTTTTAAGAAAATCGGGATGGAGCTGTCTGCTTGTAGGCTTTGCCGGGTGGGACGGTCTTCCGGAGGATCCGGTGCTGGCTCCTGTGGAATATGCTGAGCGGGCTGTGAATGATTTGAAGGAATCAGGGTATGAGAAGATTGCCATGTATGGGATATCAGCAGGCGCAAAGTTCGCTATCACGGCGGCATCGCTGATCCCTGATGTAAGCCTTGTTATCGCAGGGTCTCCCTTTGACTATACGACAGAGGCTTTTAAGGGTACCAAAGCTCTGAACAAATCCACGTTTTCATGGAGAGGAGAACCTCTTCCGTATGATCCTACTGTGACGCTTCACAGAAACATCATCAGTGTGATGTTTCGCACGGCGTTCTCTAAAAAGTATGGAACGAGAAGGATGCTTCGGGGCTGCTATGACGAAAATGTACAGACGGAAAAAGCACGGATTAAGGTAGAGAATATGCACGCTGATTTCCTAATGCAATGCCCGGGATATGATGACTGTTGGCCGTCAGATGAGGCAGTGCCGAGGATGAAGAAAATACTTGAAGATAGCAATTATCCATACAGAGTACAGGCGACAGTATATGAAAAAGGCAGCCATCTTCTCTGCGGTGATCTGATGGATACTCCGGAATATCTGAAATCAATGAGAAAGATTCTGCAGGCAGAATATGTCGATCAGGATGCCTGTAATAAGGCGAGATCAGACAGCATGAAGGAAGCACTGGAGTTTCTGAAAGGATGGAAATAAACTGACTATAGTTAAAAAGATCTTGACAAGAATAAGTTAATATGGTTAACTTATAAGAGTTAATAGTATTAACTTATAGGGGTATTGCCTTGCCAAGAGATAAGACGGAAACAAATGCAAAAATCATAGAGTGTATGAGGGAAGAGTTTCTCACATATGGTTATGAGAAAGCGTCTCTTAACAGGATTTCCGCTAAGGTCGGTATAACGACGGCAGGCTTATACAAGCATTTCAAAAGCAAAGAGGATATGTTCTACTATCTGGTAAGGGATTCGCTGGATGCTTTTGAAAGAGTTGCTGCCAGTAGCGAAAACCAGATGGAGACAGATGAAGGGTATGACCCTTTTGATGACGATTGGGCGCGGTTCTGGGTGGATTTCATATTTGAACACTATGACGGTGTTAAAATGCTGATATGCTGTTCAGAGGGGTCTGCCTACGAGAACTTTGAAGATAAGCTGATAGGATATGAGGAAGAATCTGACAAACGATTTTCGGAGATATTGGCTTCCTCCGGAAAGAAACCCAAAGAGATCACGGATCTCCAGTGGCATATATTAGCTACAGCCTACGTTCATCTGATATTTGAGATAGTAAGACATGATATGACAAGAGATGAAGCATTGCAGCATATGCGCTTTGTCAGCACATTACTTTATCCCGGATGGAAAGAGATTTTTGGGATTATATAGATTAAATTCATAATGAAGATATTGAGAGTTCCCGAGAGATCGGGACTTTCTTCATTCATATGGTTAGTTAATGCTAACCAAAATTATTAACTTACAGGGAGGAACCTTATTATGAAAGAATGGAACAAAAAGAATGCGTTATGGATGGTCTTGTATGCAGTGTTGTATGCAGTTGCTACGGCGATCGTATGCGTGACGGGGACGATAACGCCGATACTGTTTGTGTGCTATCAGACCACAGCGGGTATATTGTTATCCGGTGTTGTTATCAGCGCATACAGAAAAATCAAAGCACCAGGAGTTCCTGCGTGTCTGGCAGTAGGAATGATATTGCTGTTTCTGATCATACAGGATGCGGCAGCCTGGCATGTGATACCGATCATTGTCATCGCTGTGATAGCTGAAGCTGTCCGTGCAATCGCAAAATATACCTGGAACGGTGATGTTGTAGCGACAGCGATAATGAGTTTTTCAACCTTTGGTTATTATGGTCAGATATGGTTTAACAGGGACTACACATATGAGTGTGCCATAGAAGAAATGCCGGCAGGATATGCAGACAGCCTTATGGCAGCAAGTCCGGCGTGGGCGCTTGCAATTGTTGTTATCGCAGGTGTGGTGCTGTCTATGCTCATATCCAAAGTCACAGCTAAACTGTTTAAACTGGAGAAATAGATGTAATTAATTAGCAAATATAACTGTTCCGCTTGAACAGAATCCTGGATACGTGCTGGAAGGGGTATATCAGAAACCAGCCATCACATGAAATTTGTGATTAAACCAGATTTTCTGAAGATATTCAAGGAATATGCAAAGGTATAAAACAGGCCTCTCCTCCACACTCGGAAGAGAGGCTTTTTTGTTGACAATAGATTAATGCATGCATATAATAAACAGAGTATATGCTCGGTATTGAACGGAGGAAGATATGGAAAAAGGAAACAGAAAAAAGAGAGAACTTCAAAATGCACTTAAAATGCTGGCAATCGAGAAAGGATATGCCAATGTCACAATGAAGGATATCGGCGAATATGTCGGATTATCCGTGGGAGGACTGTATCACCATTATCATGATGTCGAGGAAATATTCAGGGATCTGCTTGCCAGTGAGACGGGTGATGTCTGGGAGGGCTTTTCAAATGTGAAAAGCTTTGATGAACTTATGGACGCACTTGATGTGTATTTTGATGCGGAGAAAAAGGAACTGCTGGGACAGGTGCCGTCTGTGAATACCCTTATGTATGAGTATTATTTCAGCAAGCCGGAAGCGGAACGTATTATCAATATGAAACATGCGCATGATACTGTGGTCTCCGAAATGGCAAAAATACTTGGGAAAGTGTACGAGAACAGGAAACTGAGTCTCAGAATTTCTGAACATATCTGCATTGTGCTTCAGGGACTTAACCACCTATCCTTCTCCGGGTGTATCAGTAAGAAGATTATTGAGGATGAATTCGTAATGCTTAAGGCATACCTGGTAAATAGTTACGATATGAAAGAGGTTTGATAACATGAATTTGAAGTATTATACAGTGGAAAAAGACGGGTTTTGCGGATTGTTTTCTCCGATCAAAGAAAACAGGAAGGCTGTAATAATCGTTTTGGAGGACGGGCACCCGGACAGTTATCATGTAAGGACTGCGATGAAGTGGCTGAACCGATCCGGTGTTTCCGCTATGGGCATCGGACCTGAAAAATATATGAAAGGTGTTCACAACTGGGCTTTGGAGAATGTTGAAAACGCAGTAGGCTTTCTTCGGTCGCAGGGATATAACAGGGTTGGCGTGATCGGCAGCTCTTTCGGCAGCAACATGGCTCTATCAGCAGCCGCAAGAATCCCTGAAATCACTCTTACCATAGCCCTTACGCCGAATGACTGGGTATACTGGGGGATATTAAATGACAAGCTGGACGGAACCTCGGAAAGGCCTGCCGAAGGTGAATCGGCATTCACATGGAGAGGGAAGCCCTTGCCATACATGCCCTCTCCATATAAACATCCGGATTACTGGAACATGTTCAAAAAAGAGGGAAAACAGCGTGGAGATATGCTGGCTTCGCTGAATCTTCATGATCTTGCTGAAGAAAAACATCCCGTAACCGAAGCTGAAAGGATCCCTGTTGAAAAAATTAATGGGTACCTGATTCTCGCCGGGGCAAAGGACGATGTTATGTGGAATACCTGCAGGGGCATCTTAAGAATGAAGAAAAAGATCGAAGAATCCGAATGTAATTGCGAACTGGAAGTTCTCATTTATGATCATTGCAGTCATTTTATTTTTCCGGAGTCCATGATGAAACTGCTTTTACCGTGTTTTTTGGTAGATCTGATCCTTCCGTTGTTTTTCAGCGAAACGAAAGGTTATGTAAAAGAGTGCCGTAGGAGTCGCATTGACCTTGATGAACATATTCAGGCTACGATCAAAGAATGGATTCGACAGGAGTGAATTGTTTTTCCAAAATGGCGTATGTGCTGAGGCAGATCATCGGTCGACTGATAAGCGATAAGGACAGAATTCATCTGTACACGATGAACAATCCTTGCATTGCACGAAAGATATGTGAAAGAATCGGGAATATCATGTTAAAAATCAATATGAGCAGTATGTCATTGATTGTGGCGATAACGACATTCCAATGTGAGCCATGACAGAATCATGTATTCATTCAGTTTCATCCAAAATCTTCTGGCGTGCGGGATCGGTATGGCTTTTTTTCATGATCTTGATATATTCAAAGAGATCGCTCCTTGCCGTGTCGTTTAGTACAAAGAAATTTGCGATAAGCTGGTCTATGGTAGAAAATTCCTTGTAGTCAAAGTTTTTTATCAGCTTAATTGTCCGGTCAGAAAAATACGCCTTCTTCTGAAGGTTGATCATAAGCTTTTCGTTATCCGAAGGAAGTATCGGGAGAGTTTCTCCGGGCTCGTAAGGATTATCCTTGCATATCGAGTTGATCGGTATGTTGAGGATGTGAGATATTTTCAGTGCTGTGTCGAATCTGACAGCGGTATCCCTCTGAATAATTGAGTAAAGTGTAGTCGGCGCAATGCCGACTTTTTTTGCAAGTTCTTTTACGGTCATTCCATTTTCATCAAGTATATTCTTAAGATTCTGTCCATATCCCATGATTAGTACCTGCCTTTCTTTCACAATATAACATTTTATACCGTGATACGCAATCCGTAAATTTACACAAATAATAAAATTATCGTATTGACATATTACGAATTGCGTATTAACATCAAAATACGCGCAGTACGAAATGAGTATCAGTGCAAGGAAAGCACGAAAATAAGAAAGGAGGAATCGGATATGTATCAGATGATCAGAAAAGGCGGGATCGGCGAACGGGCAGAGCCCATCTCTTACCTTTTGGTAAGAGCGCACTTCTACGTTCATCCGGTCGGATGAACGTAAGCGCGCCCTTGCAGGGGGCCGGCATACGCATTACCCGAGTAATGGTATGCTGCGGTGCTTCGCACCGGAAAAGGGCTTCGCCCTTTCGCTGCCTCCGGCAGCTATCCCGAACATTGTTTAATCACAGGAAAGAAAGGAGCACACATGGATGCTGAAAAAGAATTAGAGGAGATCAATAAGGAAATACGCGACACGGAGCTTAAGGAGCTTCAATATAAGCACCGACTAAAGCGTGAACAGGCGAAGGCGGCCTATCAGAAACGAAGGACCAGCCCTGAGTATAAGGCAAGAACGCACAGGCTTTGTGATAAGGGCGGAACGGTCGAACATTTTTTTCCCGGTACAAAGGATATGACATCTGAGGAGTTCTTTGAACTGATCGACATACTGAATCATGATCTTCTGATCAGGGACAGGTGGCAGAAAACGACGAAGGAGATCCTTGACCGGCGAAGGGAGGTGGGGAGCTGATGTCGCTTTATCATTTCAGTGTAAAGCAGGTCAAGAGAAGCGAAGGTCATACGGCGATCGCCGCGGCAGCGTATATATCCGGAGAAAAACTCTATGATCATTATTACGGAGAGGTTCAGGACTATACGAAAAAAGAGGGCGTTGTATTAACGGAGATCATCCTTCCGGATCATGTTCCAAGGAGACTTTCGGACCGGGAAACACTTTGGAATGAGGTCGAAAACCATGAGAACAGGATGGATGCACAGCTTGCCTACAGTTTCGATTTTGCCCTGCAGAATGAGCTGACTATGGAAGAGAACATCGAGCTTGCCGAAAGATTTGTCCGGGAAAACTTTACATCCCGTGGTATGATATGCGATCTGGCTATTCATAACCCACCGAGGAAAGATGGCGAGGAACCTAACCCTCACGCTCATGGCCTGGTCCCGATGCGTCCCATTACTTTGGATGGCGAATGGGGAGCGAAAAGATTACATATCCCGGTTTTTGATGAGGATGGGAATCCTGTTCTTAATAAGAAAGGGAAGCAAAAATACCTTGATCCTTTTGTCACCGACTGGGAAAAGGCCGAGACGCTTGAAGAGTGGCGTGTAAACTGGGAAAAGATCGTGAATGAAAAATTCGTAGAAAAAGGTCTGTCCTGTCGTGTCGATCATCGTTCAAATGAGGAACGGGGGCTTGACGAGCTGCCACAGGTTCATGAAGGAAGCGCGGTGCGCCGTATGGAAAAGAGAGGGATCGCAACTTATAAAGGAGCATGGAACCGATGGGTTAAAAGGACCAATGATACGATCCGGTTTCTTCTTAATAAGATCAGAGAACTGTCAGAATGGATCGCGGAGGCAAAAGAGCGCGTACACAGGATAGAGAATCCGACAGTTTCAAACATGGTAATGCTCTATTATGAGCACAGGGATGAAGTTGCCGAGGGTTTTGATCACGGAACGCAGAAAGCTAAGCGTGGAAATCTTCAGTATGTATCCAAGGTACAGGTGTATATCGAACAGAATAACCTGACAAGCATTGATGACCTTGAGGCACTTGTCGCTACGAAAAATGAGGAACTGAAACAGGCAAAGGAAGGTCTGGACGAAAAGAAAGCCGAGGTTAAGGAGATAAAAAAGAACTTAAAGCTCCTTGAGGATTATTACGAGTATAAGCCGGTCTATGATGAGTGGAACAAAACATTTTTCAAAGCGAAGAAGGAAGCATATCAAAAGGAACATCATGCGGAGATGTCGAGGTTCCATAAGGCAAGGCGGCTTCTTAAGGAACAGGGACATGAGGAACCTGACTTCGATATCTGTCGGGAATACTGGGAAGCAAGGCTTAACACACTCGAGGATGAGATCAAAAAAGAATCCGAGGAGATAAAGAACAGCCCCATTTCCGAGGAAGTGAAAATGCTCAGTTATATCAGGGACGCCGTTGATTATGTTACCGGTAATAATGACGATGATGATGACAGTGATGGAAACAAAGGCGAAGGAGCTTCCGGCGGAGCATCTGCTATGAAATCTGATGCCGAAGATAAAAAAGCACAGGAGCAGGCGGCACAGGAACAAGCAATACAGGCGGCGCAGCTTCAGGCTCAGCAACAGGCACATGCAAGTAAGAACGGACACAGGGAGCGCGTATCCATGGAGAAACTGTTAGGTGAAAAGAAAGAGGTTGTCCGGAAGACCGAGGAAGCCAAAAGATCACAGAACATACAGGAGCTTGATGAAGCACACAGGAAAAAAAGACAAAGTTTGTAACATGATTTTTTAAGAAGGGAGATTTTTTGACATGATAAACATTGAAGAAAACAGAAGAAGTGAAGCTCAGATCCGGCTTGCGGAAAGGCTGGAGAAGGACAGGGAGAGGCTCCAGGAGCAGATCAAAAAGGATCATAGGAAGGTGGAGGAACTCAAGAGAAGATCGAAGAACTGTATCGGGGAACTCTTTGCAGAGCATCTTCCGGATTACTACAATTTCGAGGCTGCCGAGCTTAAGGAGATCATTGATACTGCGATGGAACAGAAAGCGACCGTTAAAAAGATCGCTTCAATCAAAAAGGCGGCGGGCTGGTCGGAAGATACGGATCCTGCCATTGGTGAAACAGTTTTCGGCATAGAAGAGATGGATGCATCCGCAGATGAGGTAAGCACAGATCCGGAGAATGATGCAACAGAGTCCGACTATGAAGAGAGCTTACATGAATATGCTGATGAAAATGAAAGCGGAGAGAATTGAATCGTTTTATAAGCGACCGTCTCATTTTGACATGAGCGGCATGTATTTAATGCTTATCGGTGGCATGCAGAAACCGAAATACACACAGCGACAGTGCAGAAAGGAGGCTGAAATGAAATGTCAAGTTCAAAAAACAAACCGGAAGTTCCCATCAGGGAGCGCTATCTGCTTAATTATTATGAAGCAGCCGCATATTTTGGAATCGGTATCAACCGCCTCCGCGAGCTTTGCAGAGATCCTGCATGCAGCTTTGTCGTCACTACGGGAGAGAAAAAGACGATGGTGATCCGTCCAAAATTAGAGGAATATATTGCGGAACATCGATACATATAAAGGTGAAATTACACGCGCGTAACATTTTTTAAATCTTGAAAATTGTTACGTGCTGTGTTAGTATTAACGGGTGTTTGAATCTCGGGAAAGGAGAAGGATTGGGAAAAGACTTAAAGGGTAAGGACCTTGGAAAAGGACTTACGCAACGAAAGTCGGATAAGAGGTATGTGGCCAATTACAGTCGCAGGGACGGCACAAGAGCCATGAGGACATTTGTGGATATCAAAGATGCCAGGCAATGGTTGAATGATACCAGACATGATGATGCGCATGGTGCGGTAATCGTTTCCGAAGGAATGACTGTAAACGAATGGTATGAGCAGTGGCAGGAACAGCGTGGTAAGATCGTCAGACCCAATACGATACGTAACTATCGGGAACGATACCAGTCTGATATCAAACCGGTGATCGGAAGGATGCGTATGATGGACGTCAGACCGATACACTGTCAGAAGGTGCTCAACGACATGGCTGCATCCGGGTATTCCGAGGGGACGATCAAACAGACGCTGCTTACGATGGTGACCATGTTTTATGCGGCATATGAAAATGATGTGATCCGCAAATCACCGGTGACAAAGAGCGGTGTAAAGATGCCCCCGGCGACCGAAAGGAAACCTATTGATTTCTTTACCATAGAAGAGGAGAAAAGGTTTATTGAGGTTGCGAAGGATTACTCATACTATGAGCAGTTCCGACTGATACTGGAGACCGGGTTAAGAACCGGAGAAGTGATCGGACTCGAATGGAAACAGGTTGATCTTGAAAATCGCGTAATAAGAGTTGAAAAAACGCTTGAGTTTCGCTATGATACGCAGAAGTGGCGCTGGGGGCCGCCGAAGACCAGACATGGTATAAGGGAGGTTCCCCTGACAAAGACCGCCTATGACATATTGAAAGACATCAGGGATCGTGGCGGTTACGCGAAGGACAACACACCTGATGAGTTCAGGGATCTCGTGTTCCTTAACAGAACCGGTTATCCTACGAAGAACAGCACTTATGATGCAGCTCTTCAGAAACGTTGCGAGCAGGCCGGAGTAAAGAGACTTTCCATGCATGATCTTCGCCATACAATGGCAACGAGGTTTTGCGAGAACAGTACGAATTACAAGTTTTTAAGCCGAATGCTCGGACATTCCAGTATCAAGATAACAGTAGATACATACGTGCATCAGACAGGTAAAAGCCAGGCTGATGAGACAGATAAATTTTCAGAGTATTTAGACGGGCTCTTTTCATAAAACGTAACGATTTCTAACGAAGAATAACCTCAAAATGTTACGTGAGTGTTACGTAACACAATGTTACGAAACTGAAAAGCCCTAAAATAAAGGAAATGAGGTAGAGTATATGAAACTGGGAATCGTCGGTCTTCCGAACGTCGGGAAGAGCACGCTTTTTAATTCCATTACAAAGGCCGGAGCGCAGGCAGCGAACTTCCCTTTTTGTACAATAGATCCCAATGTGGGTGTTGTTGCCGTTCCTGATGAAAGGATAGAAAAACTCGGAAAGCTCTATAATACTAAGAAGGTTACACCGGCAACCATTGAATTTGTTGATATCGCAGGTCTTGTTAAGGGAGCTTCCAAAGGCGAAGGCCTTGGAAACCAGTTCCTTGCAAATATCCGTGAGGTTGATGCCATCGTTCATGTGGTAAGGTGCTTTGATGACGATAATGTTATCCATGTGGACGGAAGTGTTGATTCCATCAGGGATATTGAGACCATAAATCTCGAACTTATTTTTGCGGATCTTGAGGTTTTGGAAAAACGCATCGCCAAGGTCGCCAAGACCGCGAGAATGGATAAAGGCGCTGCGAAGGAGCTTGATCTGCTTGAAAGATTTAAGGCTCATCTTGAGGCAAATAACCCGGCCAGAAGCCTTGTTACAGATGACGAGGATGAAGAAAAACTCCGTAAAGGGTTTAATCTTTTGACGGACAAGCCTGTCATTTATGCAGCGAATGTTGAAGATGGTGATCTTGCAGACGACGGCGCATCCAACGAGCAGGTTAAGAAGGTAAGGGAATTTGCAAAAAACGAAGGTTCCGAAGTATTCGTTATTTCAGCCAGGACAGAGGAAGAGATCTCCGAACTTGATGATGAGGAAAAGAAGGAGTTCCTAGATGCCCTTGGCCTTAAGGAATCCGGACTTGATAAGCTTGTAAGGGCAAGCTACGATCTTCTGGGGCTTATGAGTTTTCTTACCGCAGGAGAAGATGAGTGCCGCGCATGGACCATAAAGAAGGGAACCAAAGCTCCCCAGGCAGCAGGTAAGATCCATACCGATTTCG
>Ga0247611_10001347_pt1 | contig 44317 bp, 67 predicted proteins | sample 177DNAGHGhighgp2_FD_192422 | JGI IMG/M metagenome (GOLD analysis project Ga0247611, IMG submission 192422) | Sheep rumen microbial communities from Palmerston North, Manawatu-Wanganui, New Zealand - 1770 DNA GHGhigh gp2 | ecosystem: Host-associated > Mammals > Digestive system > Stomach > Rumen... | reverse complement strand
ACAAGATAGGTCTAGCCTGTCGGCACAAGATGGGTCTAGCCTGTCGGCACAAGATGGGTCTAGCCTGTCGGCACGAAATTGGTCTAGCCTGTCGGCACAAGATGGGTCTAGCCTGTCGGCACAAGATAGGTCTAGCCTGTCGGCACAAGATAGGTCTAGCCTTAGCGCAGGAAAAAACAGTATTATTGCCGCATTTAATAGCAAGGCAAAAGCAGGGCTTGGCTCTCTGATTGCACTTGCAAACAGAAATGATGAATACATTATAACAGATTTTAAAGCTGCCATCGTTGACGGCGAAAAAATCAAAGCTGACACATGGTACAGGCTTGAAAACGGCGAATTTGTAGAGGTGGCAGAAGATGATGAATAATGCAATAGCCGGAACAATCGCCCTGTTATTTGTTATCATGCTTGCAACGGCACTCTCTGCCGTATGGCTTGATTGCTGGTATCTGACCGCTGTCGGCGGTATCGGAGCAATTATCACTATGCTGTGCCTACATGATATGTACGTCATAAAGGCACGAAAGAAGCGGCAATATGAACGAATTTGCCGCAAGATTGCAACAGTTGAAAGAGACAAGCGCATGACATCTGACGAACTGTTTCGCAGCTACACCTCCAGCGAATGGAGGTGAGGGCGTGACAAGAGACGTTTTGATGTGCAGAGCCGGAAAAGAGCCAGCACAATGCGGATTTAACTGCGCATCATGTTTGAGCTATGACGTTTGCATTGTCGATTACTGCGATATATGCAATCAGACCATTGATGATTGGGCGGAAGACTACAACGAATACCACTTCCCCGAAACGGGGAAAGACATCTGCAAAAAGTGCAGAGAAAAAATTATGAAAGAGAGTGAAAGCTATGCCAGAAAATGAAGAAATTCAGGTATCTGAAAAAGAAGCTCCTGAAACAAAGCCGTTTCTGCTCAAAGTTGCCGAAATCCAAAAGGAACTCAAAGCTCCTAAAAACCAGAGGAACAACTTCGGAAAGTATAACTACCGCAGTTGTGAAGATATTCTGGAAGCGGTCAAGCCATTGACAACATCAAGGGGAATCATCCTGACAATCAGCGACAGCATCATTGATGTTGGTGCAAGATTTTATGTCAAAGCAACTGCAAAGCTGACAGATGCCGAAACAGGAGAGAGCCTTGAAACACACGGATTCGCCAGAGAATCCGATACAAAAAAGGGCATGGATGAAAGCCAGATAACAGGAGCATCCAGCAGTTATGCCCGAAAATATGCTCTCAACGGTCTGTTCTGTATCGACGATTCTAAGGACTCGGACACGGACGAATTCAAGAATCAGCAGAATAACGCACCCGTTCAGCAGAATGTCCCTGTTTGCATTTCGTGCGGTAAACCGTTTCAGGACGGTGGCGGACGTTCTTCCATGCAAAACATGCTAATGAGTGCAAGCATGAACATTGACAATCAGCCTAGATGCAGTGAATGCATGAAAAAATTAGGTACATTTAAGAAAAATTCAAAGGAGTAATTCACCATGAACAAAGTATTTTTTATGGGGCGTTTAACCGCTGACCCTGAATTCAGTCAGAGCCAGACCGGAACAGCAATTTGCAAGTTCAGAATTGCCGTTGACCGTACTTACGCCAAACAGGGCGAAGAAAAGCAGTCTGATTTCTTCCAGATTGTTTCCTTTGGCAAGACTGCCGAATTCGTCAGCAATTTCTTCATCAAGGGCAAGCCGGTTATGGTCGAGGGAAAAATCCAGAATAACAACTACACCGACAAGGACGGCAAAACGCAGTATCGTGACACAATTATTGCCGACAGTGTAAGCTTCTTGCTTTCCGACCCGACAAGAAGTGGAAACGGCAATCAGCAGACTGCACCGCAGAATCAGCAGTACGGTTATAACAACGGCTATCAGGGAAATCAGGGCGGATATAATCAGCAGTATGCACCGCCTACGCAGAACTATCAGCAGACTGCACCTGCACCGCAGAATCAGAATGATTTCAGCGAATTTGAGCAGATTTCTGACGGGCAACTGCCGTTCTGAAAGAGGTGAACTGCATGGGAGATGAAAGAGAAATCATCCTCGGCGGTAGATAACCGTCAGAGGATATTCCAGAATCTGGAGAGCCGTTTTAAACGGTTCTCCACTGAAAGGAGCGTGAAGAAAATGATAAAGAACGAGAATTTCTATGTAGTTCACGGCTGGATGCTGAATGAACTGCAACTGAAAGGTAATGAACTGTTAGTGTATGCGATTATTTACGGATTCTCGCAGACAGAAAACCAGCGATTTACAGGAAGTTTGAACTATCTTTCTGAATTTACAGGAGCAACTAAGCAAACTGTAATCAATGCAATCAATTCCCTTATCTCAAAAGGTTTGATTGATAAAACAGAGAGAGTTTACAACGGTGTCAAATTTTGTGAATACCAGTCTAAATTTTTTGGGGGTAGTCAAAATTTTTTAATGGGTAGTCAAAAAATTAGACAGGGGGTAGTCAAAAATTTTGATGGGGGTAGTCAAAAAATTAGACCTAATAATATAATATATAATATAGAAGAAAAAAAAGAAAATAAAATAGTAACGTCCAATTCCAGCAATCAGAAATCAAAGCCGAAAAGCAAGGCTGACTATATCCCTGAGTGGTTCGAAGAAGTCTGGAGGTTGTACCCTCGCAAAGAGGGAAAGAACGCTATCAGCAAAGAAGCATTCAAGGCATTGTCAGAAGCCGGAAAAGAAGCTGTCGCGTCTGCTATAGAGAACTACAAGAGGAATCTGCTTGAAAATCGGACAGATAAAAAATATATCCTCATGGGGAGCACATTTTTTAATGGTCGCTGGGAGGATTATGTAAGAGAGGGTGAAACGAATGGAACAGGCTATGCAAGCAATCCAGGGCTTATTTGAAGAAGCAAACAAACTTCCGGTTTTGTCTCCGGACGAATTTGCACAATGGCGGCTCGAAATAGAGAATAAGGCTGTTGGCAATCTTACTGGGTATGACTGCCCTGAATGCAAAAACCGTGGACATATTGCATATCTCAACGAAAACAAAGACATAGTTTCCAGGTTGTGCAAATGCATGAAAATTCGCTGTAATTTGCAGTACATCGAAGAATCAGGATTGAAAGACATTATTCAAAAATGCACATTCGACAGATACAACGCTGCCGAAGATTGGCAGAAATACGCAAAACAGCAGGCTATGCAATTTGCAGATAATCCGGAAACATGGCTGTATATGGCAGGGCAGTCAGGCGCAGGAAAAACGCACCTCTGCACAGCGATATGCTCGAAAATCCTTAATTCCGGCAGGCAAGTCAAATACTACTTGTGGAGAGATTTATTCCACACCATGGAGCAACGGCGATTCCGTGAAGACGGATATTTTGAGCTGCTTGACGAAATCAAGCGTACAGATGTAGTATACATTGACGATTTTTTGAAAGCACCGGACAGAAGCAAAATTATCGGTATGATAGATTCAGCGTTTGAAATCATCAATGCTAGATATAACACAGACGGCATAACAATACTGTCATCGGAATTGTATATATCCGACATTTACGCACTTGACGAAGCGACTGCCGGAAGAATTCAGGAGAAAAGCAAGTTTATCCAGATAAAAAAAGAATCTGGAAGAAACTACAGATTGAGGTGATAAAATGAACGAAAAACAATTCAAATTGAAATTATCTGAAATTGCGCTTGATAACTGTGAAGTAGGTGTTTTCGGAAAAGGTGTTGAAAGCTTTTCTAAAAAATGCGGAGTTACAAAAGTTACAGTTTACAAGGCATTTGAGGGAGATTTACACAAGATAGAAGCCATTTTCAAAATTCTGGAATCCTGCGGATATGAAATCGAAATCGTAAGAAAGGAGAATGCACATGGTGAATAAATACCAGTACAGAATGTCAAGCGGAATTGGCATACGGGTAGAGTGTGCAAGATGCACTTACCTTGAACGGCATCGTTCAGCAGATACATTTGTTTCCCACGGCTGGACAATTCAGGAAAACGGCGAGCCGTTGTGCCCTGTTTGCTCCGGACGTGAGGAGCAGTTGACAGCGTTTACAAAATATTTCCGTGCAAAGGAAAAAGAGAGCTGTGCAAAGTATGAGCCGAAGTAAATTCCACGCACGGAAAACCCCTTGTCTGTATGGGCACATGCACGCAAGCGGACTTGAAGCAGAAAGGTGTAACGAACTGCACCTTATGGAAAAATCAGGGCTGATTTCCAATCTGGAAGTCCAGAAGCCCTATCTGATACTGGGAGCGCAGAAGTATCAGAACATGCCGAATGAGCGTTCAATTGTTTACAATGCCGATTTTGTGTACATCGAAAACGGCCTAACCGTTATCGAGGACACAAAGGGGCACAAGACAAAAGATTACATCATCAAGCGAAAACTGGTTAAGAAGCTGTACTGCACGGACGGAAAGGCCGTATTCCGTGAGTATATAAAATCAAAATCCAAAACAAGAAAAGGTGAAATAAAAAATGGGAAAACATGTTAAATCGGGATTTGACGGTGAAAAGCTGAAAGCCGTCATCAAGCAGAAAGGGATTGCACAAAAAGAACTTGCAAATATGGTAGGTGTCACAGAATGTACACTATCACATGTGCTGGCAGGTGTAAGGAAACCGTCTGTAACACTTAACAAGATGATATGCGTGATGCTCGAAGTTCCGGAAGATGAATTCCTCGTCAAGCCTGAACCGCCGAAGCCTGAACCACCTACAGAACCAGTGCAGGATAACGCAGTGACGGCAGTGCACGAATCAACGGACAAACTAATTGTCCAACTCGACCGCATGGAACGCAAGCAGGATAGGATTGAAATGCTCATACGGTCAGTACAAAACGAAAATTTGAAACTACATCAGGAAATTTTGAAACTGAAAGCCAAATAAGTAATGCCGTTTTCAGGGGCATAGCAAGCCCGTACAGACGTTTCGGCAGATTTTTTGTAAAACTATACCCCTGAAAACAAAGTCCAAAAAAACGGCTGTCAGAGCCGTTAATCAGAAAGGAGAAATTGCACATGAAAAAAATTACAACGGATGAAAACGAACATGATGAATTTCTGGAACTGCTGGATAGCATTCTAGAAATCATCACAGAGTGGAAGAAGTACCACGAAGAAGCGAAAGGAGATTTACAATGATTGAAAATTACGAAGAAAGAATCAGCGCACTTGAAAAAGTTGCAGAGGGCGCACTTGCAGAAATCCGTGATTTGAAAGCGGAGATTGCCGAAAGCAACAAGGCAAACGTAATTAAACCATTGCAGTTTTGTGAGGGTGAAACGGCATGGTATGTTGATGCATGGGGTGTGGTAGACCACATTACACCTATAGGACTTCCCAAAATCGCTAAAACTAACAGGCTGTTTAAATCGCCTGAAATGGCTGAAATGTTCCGGCAGAAATCGCAGCTTATCGCTGATGCGTTATACTGGAAGGAACTATTCGATAGGGAATTTACTCCGGACTGGGGAGTCCTAAACGAGACAAGATACTTTATTGACTGGCACATTTACGATGAAAAATTTTGTGTAAAGTGTTCACGAGTATACAGACCGTTTGAGGTGGTGTTTAGCACCTACGAAATTGCTCAGTCGTTCGCCGACTGGCTGAACAGCAGAAAGGAATCCGAAGAATGAACAGAGAAAACATTGAACATTTGTTCGCTATGATGACAGGGCTGAATCCTGCTTGCTGTGATTTATACATCACGGCAAGCATTGACAAGGTAAACAGTATCCTGAAAGAACAGCCGAAATTTCCGCAAGTCCGGCTTGATTACTTGTGCGCCGGATTAGCAAAGCTTGACTGGCTGAAAAATCAGAGAATCTGGCAGTCTGAATATTTGGCAACTGAAACTGATAAGGCTGAAACGCTGGTTGAAGCGTGCCTCAACATGTGCAGTGATATGATTGAGGTGAAAAAATGAAAGTATTATCGCTATTTGACGGTATGTCATGTGGAATGATTGCATTTCGTCAACTGGGGATTCCGGTTGAAGAATACCACGCATACGAAATAGACAAGTATGCCGTTCAGGTATCGAAGCACAACTTTCCAGAAATTGTTCATCATGGTGATGTGTTTCAAGGAGATTTTGGAAACTTGGAAACGAGTCGTAATGACTCGGAAGTAAATCGGATTCAAGGGTTTGACTGGCTTATCGGCGGTTCACCTTGCACCTACTGGAGCATAGCACAAAATCCGGATAAAAGAGAGACAACAGCAAACGGCATAGGCTGGGAGTTATTTCAGCAGTATGTCCGTGCATTACATGAAGCAGAACCAGAATATTTTCTGTATGAAAATAATGATTCTATGGATAATGCTATCAGAGAAAGCATTTCAGAAGCATTCGGGTTTGGACCTGTCATGATAAATTCTGCGCTTGTTTCAGCGCAATTCAGAAAGCGGCTTTACTGGGTAGGTAAAAGAAATCCGGACGGCACATACTCGAAAAGCAAAATTGAAATGCCTGTTGACAGAGGGCTCTTGTAAAAGATATTCTTGACGGCTATCCGTGTTTTACGACAACAACAGGGAAATCACTTGCATTGACTGTAAAACGAATTCAGCACGGACAAGGATTTGACCCTGTAAAATACAGTGCAGAACATACACCAGCTACAAACTGTGCTGTAAGAATCGGGAACTTGCCAAATGCAGACGGAACTGTTTCAATGTCTCATGGAGTAAGGATTTATGATATAAACGGAAAATCCGTCACTCTCAATGCAAATGGGGGGGGGAAAAGGTGCAAAGACCGGATTATATGCGATAAAATCAGATAATCAAACTAAAAAATATCGTGTTTACGAAGTACGAAACAATCAGATTAAGCAAGACGGGAAAACATATCCGTTGAAAGTGCCGGACGGATTTTATATCATTCGTAAATTGACGGTATCGGAGTGTATGAGACTGCAAAATGTTCCGGATTGGTACGATTTTTCTGTGATTTCAAACACACAAGCGTATAAGTGCCTTGGAAACGGCTGGACTGTTGAAGTTATCATGCACCTGATTTCGCAAGCTATGCAAGGCAAAACAGAGCCGTGTTACAAGCAACTAGGATTTTTTTGAAAGGGGGGTGAAAGCATGGACAAGCAAAAGCTGATAGAACACATCATGAAATCTGACCTCACGGCGACAGAGAAAAGATTTCTGGAAGAACGTGTTTTGACATACGTTGAGCCTAAAATCGTGAAGTGCAGATTCTGCGGTGAAACTTTTGACCTTGTGCGAGGTAATCCGAAAAGAGGGAATATTTTCAGATGCCGGAACAAGAGGTGCAATCAGTTCTTCTGCGAAGCTTGCTTATCCGAAAGATACGGAAAAGCGTTCGCAAATGAAGTTTTGAACAATGCAAGGCTAAATGTATTTGAATATTGTTTGGATTGCATTTGCGAAAGCAAAGACTAAAATTCAATCCCTGCCGTCTCCGGACGGTAGGGAGAAAGGAGAAATTTATGAGAGAAATTTTATTCAGAGGGAAAACCAGTAGCGGAAAGTGGGTATACGGCAACTATGCAGAATCCGCACGGTCGATGGTGGCAGGAAGAAAGGCGCATAAAGCATGGATTATCAGCGGATTCACATCAAATGGCGGTTGGATTACTCCACTCGGCAGATACCCTGTTGACGAAGATACTGTCGGGGAGTACACCGATTTTACCGATGATAACGGCATAAAGGTTTTCGATGGAGATATTCTAAAAGCGAAATCGGAATATTGCGATTTCTATGTGTATGTGCGTGTTTATTTTATTAATGGTCGTTATTGTGTCGGCGATAATGGCTGTGATTATATCAGCACACTGGACACGTTCATTTTGCGAAATTCCGAAATCACTGTTGCTGGAAATATGCATGACAATCCGGAACTGCTGAAAGGGGAATCAAAATGAAATCAGCAGGCAAGGCATTTATGACAAGGCAAGCAAGAAAACTTGCACAAGAGGAATTCTTGAAATACTATGATGAAATGCGCTGTGAATCATTCATGCAGAATGTCAACGACATAGCACGGCAAATAACGGCAGTATGGATAGCTAGTCAGGCTATGCACGGCAAAGAGCCGGAACAAATCCGCAAGGAATATGAGCAGTTTCTCGAAGCCCTCAATCTTCCGGCATTTTTCGGAAAGAAGCTGACAACTTCCGCTGCCGAAAAGAAGTGTGAGGAACTCGGCATTGATTTGAGCCGGATTAAAATTGAAGTGGAGGTAATTGAAAAACATGATTGAAATCAGAAATTGTCCGTTCTGCGGAAATACCGCAAAGCTGGCAGAGAAAAGCAAAACATATTACAAAGGAGAGTTGACGTATAATACATACGTCTACTGCCCGAACTGTGGTTCGATGGGAAGACGTGCGATTCTGTCGCATTTCCCCACGAACCGGAAAGCAAGAGAATATGTCATTGAAGCATGGAATCGGAGAGCAGAGCTTGAAGCCGTTATCCCGATTATCATTGCAGAACAGGAACGAATGTTTCAGGAAGTTACACGAATTGAAGCAGAACGGCTTGAACGTGCAATGCAAGGCTCAAAATTTTGTCCGCCTGAAATGGAGCTTGTGGGCATTGAAATGAATCCAGAAGTCACGAAATGGCTTGAAAAGATTGCAGAGGAGAGTGAGAATAATGGATAATCTTAAAAATTGTCCGTTCTGCGGCAAAAAAGCAATCGTAAAAGGTGCAAAATACAACACGCTGGGTATGTACGGCAACAGCGAAACAGAAAAGTACTGGTATGCGGTATACTGCCCGAAGTGTGGGGTCGGTCAGCCGAAAAAAACGTATTTTTCAAAAGATGATGCGGTTGAGGCATGGAACAAGAGGACGGAAGCAGAACGATTAAGCGGTTGGATTTCCGTCAAGGACAGAACACCCTGCGAAGCAAGCAACAAATGGTGTGTAGGTGTGAACAGTTGCGGAAAAATGTTTGCTTTTAAAGAATCTCTTGCGTGCAATCCAAAAAGTGATACATGGCTGATTCCGACAGCCCTGTTTAATGCAGAAGAAATCACACATTTCATGTACCTGCCAGAACCGCCGGAGGAGGGGAACGAAGATGACCAACCGTGAACTGATTGAAAAATACGACTGCATTTGTTATGTCAAGGGAGTTGACCTTGATGCAGAAGCAGACCCGACATTTGAAGAAATCCTGAAAATTTTCAAAGAGCAGTCGGATGAATTTGACCGTATTTTAGAAGAACGGGCAAAGAATACCGATTAAACCGCCCTGCAAGCCCTCTGACGGCTTTTGCAGACGATTTCAGCAAACTATACTGTCAAATGCAGAAGCCCGTCAGAAAGGCTACAGGGGCAGAAATGGAGATGATTAAACATGAAGCCTGAAACAATCGGAGACAGAATCCAATTGCTGATGCTGAAACAGAAAGTATCAGTATGTGAGCTATCACAACTGCTGGGAGTACACCGGAAAACGCTATACAACTGGAAAGCCGGAATGTCAGAACCACTAAGTTCACAAGTCGGCAAAATGGCTGAAATTTTCGGTGTGACATGTGATTATTTGATTAGTGGAAAACCAGACCGCAAAAAATTGAGAATTTCAAGGAGGAATCTATTATGAAAGCAATACTGTTTAAGGCTCGCCACGAACACAAGGAAATTGACGGACTTCCGGCAATTTTCCCAGACGGCATAAATCCTATGGATTTTACATGGCTGGACGAACTCGCAGACGACTTTATCTGCTCTTGCAAGGAGGAACATCTTGATATTTATGTAACGGGATTGACAGCGGCAACTGTTGCAGTTATCCGGTCGGCGATTGGATATAATAAGTCTCTGACTCTCTGGCATTATGATAGAGAAGCAGACTGTTACAGACCGCAAAAGGTGGTAACAGCAGGGCTCTTTGAATACGAGCTTGATGCATTCTTCCCGTATGCGGATATACCGTCCAACTGATAAGAAAACGGCATGATTCATTTCATGCCGTTTTCTTATGTGTAAATATTTCCTCATTTTTAATAACCAGTTGACAAAAACAATAGTCTTGTGATATAATTAATATAGGTTCATTGCTAATTATTCCTCCTTTCTTATTTATTATAATAGCACGGTGGTTTTGTACATTTTACACCGTGCGAATGGTAACGAGTGCGTGTAGGCATTGCATTGGGTCAATCATGTCAAGCAGTACATCAGGGTCAAAATCCGGAGAAATGGTCTTGTCTAATCCGGTGCGCTGTGCAGAAGTTGATGATGATAGTTACTCAACAGGTTCAAATCCTGCCGTTGCCCTTTTTCACAATGCTGATTCTTGCATTTGAAAGAACCTCCTCGATTTCCGGCAGTCTCCATTCTGCCGGAACATGCTGACAGTAGTCTGACGGTCTCCCCCGTACCCTCTCAACCGCCATTCAGTGCAATTCTGATAGTCAGCACCATGGCAGTGCTCCGGCAGTAAGTAATGCCGGAGTAGAGCCGAAAAAGTGCCCCTCTGATATTAATCTCCCCACGATATGGGCAAAGAAGAAATCAAAGGGGATTTGCATTTCACATTGATTAAAAATATCCCCTCCAGCTGGAAAAGCCGGAGGGGATATTTTTATTTTTTCTTTCTGCTGAATCCAACTGTCAGCTCGTCGCCTTCTATAGTCTGCTTGATAGCTCTCTTGATGAATGAATTCAGACTTTCTCCCATGATTTCAGCATGTTCTTTGATAGCTTCTTTTTCGCCCTTTGGTACGCTAATCTGAATAAAGTCATAAGCCTTTTTGCGATACTTTAAAACTGCTTTTCTGCTTGTTGCCATTCTCTAAAACTCCTTCCTAAAAAATCCCCTGAAATAATCAGGGGATTTTGCATCAGTCCACGATATAAATTCCGTTTTCGTCGATTCCGAAACAACTGCTTGCGGCAGAATCATGAATTGCATTTGCAATATCGTCAGCCGTTTCAAAATCTTCTGCGCTGTATCCAAAAAGAATACAGTCGCCGTCTCTGAATTTGTCTCCACTTTCATGTATCAACAGTGCATCTTGCATAGCTCCGGCTTCATCATACTTTGAGATAGCCTTGATTTTCAGAATTTCAAATCCGTGCTTCTCATCTTCAAATCCGTACCATTTGCCGGAATCGTCTGTAAATGTGTAGTTGTTTTTCATGATATTTCTTCCTTTCTTGCCTTTCGGCTGTGTGCCCTGTTTTGTGGGGCTGGTTTGTTTTGGTATGATTCTATTATAGCATATCACATGTGATATGTCAATGACTAAAAATATTTTTTACTATATTTTTATCATCTGACTTCTATTTCCCCGTCTTGCCGATAGGTCAGCAGTTTGTTTTATCCTTTGATTGCTCTGCCTACTCCACGGGCAGAATCAAACATATCTTTATTGTCAATCCACCATGCCGCAGAGGTCTTTCCGTTGGCAAGTTTGATTGCTTCCGGAACAAACTCTGGTTTCATCCCAGCGAACAGCATGGCAAGCGCAGACTCTTTAATTTTTCGTGCCCATGTGATTTGCTTCTCACTGCCTTTGAGGTCAGATGCAGTCTCCTTGACTTCTCCCCATGCCATGCGCAGGGATTCCCTGAAATATTCTCTCGGACTTCCGCCGAATTTCTCCGCACCTTCTCGGGCGATTTTCCATGCCCTTTTCATGATGTTTCCTGTCAGGGCTTTTCTCCGTTTCTTCTCCTCAAACTTCCGGCAGGCTTCCTTGTAGCAGTCAGGGCATACAGTGATATTTTCCTTTGCCCATTCTTCATAGGAATCCGCTTCTTTTCTGTTGAAACAGATTTTCGTGTGTGTGAATTCTTTTCCGCATGTTTCGCAGATAATATCGATTCTTGCTTGTGCCATAAATAACACTCTCCTTTTCTCCCCGTTTTGCCGATAGGCCAGCATTTAGTTAAAGTTTTACTACTGCTACAACGTCAGCACCGTATCCGTCATGACCAAGTATCGTTTCATTCTCATCGTTGCCGTACTCCTGTTCGGAGTCAGCTATCAGAAGAACCGTGCCGTCAACAGAGTATCTATTTTTTGCTGTGTTGTATCGTGACATTATTTCTGATTTTGGCAGTTCGTCAAACACACCCACTGCACATGTCCCGTTAAGCTTTTCGTCAGTCGGTGTGCCGTCTTCCCATACACTGGAACACTCCTTTAAATATCCATCATTTACTTTTTCCAGCTCTTCTGCGGAAGAACCACGGAGACCGTAATAATTGTACTTGTGGCTTTCAAGTTCCTGCATGAGCTCCTCGATAGTTGTTATTGCTTTCATAATAATTCCTTCTTTCTCCCCGTGTGGGGTGTGCGCCCTGTTGTGGGCTGGTTTGTTTTGATGATTCTATTATAGCATATCACATGTGATATGTCAATGACTAAAAATATTTTTTACTATATTTTAGAATCCTAACTTTCCCCACCCACAACAGGTGGGGAGTTGTCATACATATATGGAACATCTGTTTCAGATGATTGTTATTTTATCCAGTCGCATTTTCTGCCCTCGGCTGGTTTCCGGTCTGTCGTTGCTGCCGTGGTTGGTTTATGCCGCTTCCTGTTCTTTCAGAATCCGCTTGTATGCTTCCAGATTGTTGACGGCTTCTGTGTAATACTCTGATGGTGTGCATCTCACACAGTGTTTCTTTTCATCTTCAAGAAATGCGATGTTACTTTGCTCTTTTTCGATTCCGTTTTTTGCAGCATCTTTCAGATTACACCCCGGAACGTTTGCCCACAAGTTTTTATAATCGTTGATTTTGATGTATTCCGCTTCTGTGGGTTTCCGCTTATCCGGTTTCCCCACATTTATTTTTTTCCGGAGTGTTTCACCCGTCAGAATGTTTTTGACTGTGACTGTTTTATCCGTTCTGCTGATGATTTGCAATTTATCCCAGTACACCATATTAGGGACAAACTTCACGGTTTCCGGCTCTGCCGTTTCCTGATTGGTTTCCGGCTGTTCTTCCGGAACATCCTGCATCTGCTGAACCTCTGCCGTTGCCTGTGCTGTCATGCCTGCCTTGTTAATCTTGACAAACTCGGACTTTTTGCCCTGCTGAATCTCTTTTGTGTAGGTTTTGCCATTTACCGCCGCCGTGAATGTCAACTCTGTTTCGGTTCTTCCGGTTACTGTGATATTTCCGGCTTTGGTTTCGTAAATCTTTCCAATCTCGAAACGCTGGATTTCTCCGGCTTTTTCGGTCTGGTCGATTCCAAAGAAGAACGCTTCTTTCTTGATGAAATGGCTATCTATCGTTTCGTCTCCTGCCTGATATTTCTTTCCGTCAGAGCGAACCATAATAGCGTTGAGACTTTCCGCCTGCTCTGCTGTCATTTCGCCGCGTTTTTCAGTATACTTCCAGATTCTCGCCTTAAATCGTGCATGTTCTCCGGTTTTGACCTGTCTGCCCATCTTCTGCCACTCTGCATAGGTGTGATAATGGGGCATTCTGCCGGATGTCATATAGTCTTCAAACTCCTCGAATGTGATAACTCCGGCGGCGATTCCCTCGCACATAATGATAGCAGGGTTTTTATTTGTGAACATCAGCATCAATACGGCGGACGTTCTCCAGTCATCAGACTGTTTCATTTTTTCCAGTTCAGCCGCCATTTCTTCCGGAGTCAGTTTCTTGGCTTCCTGCTTTTTGGACTTCTTGCCTGTTTTCTTGATAGGCTTGTTTTCCGGCTCTGTCGGCTGTTCTATGGGGTTTTCCGGTTCAGTGGTATTGTTTACCGCCTGAACATCTTCCGGCGCATCTGTTGGCTGTACAGCGGATTCTCCAAACTGTGCCTTGATTTCCTGCATAAATGGGGATTGTGCGAATTTTTCAGGGTCTGTAATTTCGCCGTTCACAATTCCGCATTCTTCCAGACGTTTTTTTCCTGCCTGTGTGTCAATGTCGCTGAAATCGTCAGTTTCTTCCGGCTGGATTTCCTGCACCTGTTCCGGCTCAGCCTGTTCAATGGGCTTTAAAATTTCGTTCTGTTTTGCATGGTGGATGTTCCATTCATTCAGCATTTTCTGCCATGCTCCGGCGGAGCGTGCCCACTTCCAGCCGTCACGCTTTAACGACTTTCTGACCTCTTCGCTTGGAATTTCGTCAAAATATGCCTGAATTCGTCCGGTTTCTGCATTCAGTTCAATGTGTCCGCCGTCGAATTCCCAGCCGTCAGAATCGGCGCAAATTTCGGCAGTTTTGCGGATTTCCTCAATGCGCTTTTTAAGCCGTCTGATTTCGGCAGTCGTGGACTGCTCGACAGTCGCCTTATAGATTCTCTTTCCGTCTTTGTAGTATACCGTGTATGCGTGTTTCTTTGCGTATTCGCTTGCATCATCTTTCAGCGGCTGCCCCCATGGGTCGAGAACAAGCGTTTCAAGCTCTCCGGATTTCAGCATTCTGTCAACTTCTGCGTTGTGTACCTTTACAGCCTGTTTAGCCTTTTCATGCTGTTCTGTCAGTTCTGCAATGCGCTTTTCCAGCTTGGTGATTGCTTCCGGGTCGTCACTTCTTGCAATCGCTCCGGACTGCACCTTTTCGGCATATTCCCGGCTTGCTTCTGCCTTGCGTTCCTGATAGTCGGCTTTCTGCATCAGTGCATAGCCACTGTCGATTTTTGCGCCTGCATTGTCTCTGTAGCGGCGGTCTTTTGCGCCGTGGACAGGTTGCCCCATGGGGATTGCATCCAGCATAGCCCAGCCAGCTTCTGCCTTTGCTGTTGCCTGTGCGCTGGTTTTGGCGGCTCTTGCTTCTTTGCGGTCGGCACGGTCAAAAAATTTCTGCTCAAATGCCGTGGGCTCTGCCTTTTCAGCGATTGCCGGAACGGTTTCCGGTGCGGTTTCCGGTGCTTCCGGTTCGCCAATCAGACCGCCGATAAATTCTTCCGTTGCCTTGATTTCGACTTTGAAATCTTCGGCAGCTCGGCGGTATTGGCAAGCCGATTTTGTGCAGTGGACGAAATAGTTATCGGCGAATGCCTGTGTATGCGTATTATAGGCAAAATTGCCGACAATCACATAATTTTCGGAGCAGTAGTAACTGTTGATTTGCACCGTCAATTCCTCCAGCGTGGGAGCTGTACAGATGCACTTGCTACCCTTGATGATAGGTTTTCTTGTGATAATTTCATTTGCGTTCATGATATAGTCCTTTCCGCCCTCTAGGAGCTGTAAAATTTGTTTAGCCGTTGACTAGTATTCCGGCTATGGGGTGCGGCTTGTTAGGTACAAACCGCCTTGAAAACCGTTGATTATGTTACTTCTTGACAATCGTGATGATATTTCCTGATACGCTGATATAGTGCGTATCAGCATAGAAATTGAACTGTTTCAGATAGTCGGCTGTTTTTGTGTTACGCTGGTAACATGTGCCGTTCTTTGTGATTTTCGCTGTTCCGGTCTTATTTCCCTCGTAAATCTGGAAATAAATTCTGCCGAAGTTCGCTGTTGCATAGTCAATGATAGACTGCACAACATCATCAGAGTCAATGACGTTCAGCACATTACAGCATGTGAATACACGGTTAGTGGCGACCTTGGCGGCACGCATGAACGCATTGTTGACGTGTTCCGGCTGATTAAATTTGTCGTAGCCGAAATAATCACAGTTCAGGGATTCGGCGATGATTTCCGGATACTTTCCGCATCCGTAGTCGAATACAGTATCATCATCCTGAAATGCTATTTTCTTGAATAATGCCGGTGCGGTTGTGCTGTTAATGGATGTGCCTGCACTTGTGAATTTTTGTTCTTTCATGATAATCTCTCACTTTCTGCCCTTGGGGGCTGTTGATGTTTATATGCACCGTTTCCGGTGTAGATTATGGCTATATTATAGCACCGTTTCCGGTGCATGTCAATAGTTTTCAGGCAAGTTTGTAGACATGTACAAATTCCGGTGCATGTTTTTGTGCATTTTGTCACTTGTAACCGTGTATATTTTATGATATAATATAAAACAGGGAGGTGATAAAAAATGATAAAATATGATAAATTATTGGCTAAAATGCGTGAGAATGGAATCACAAGCTATGCAATCCGAAAAAATTGTATTATAGGACAGTCAACATATAAAAACATTAAATCAGGTGGAGACATAGACACACGCACTATAGACAAACTGTGCAAGCTGCTGAACTGCCAGCCCGGCGACATTCTGGAATATGTGCCGGATGATGACCAGCCGGAAGAATGACAAACTGCATTAATACCTTTAACCGCTTGACGTGTTCAGGCGGTTATTTTTTATGCATTTTTGGCACTTGCAAAAATAGGCTTTTGGATTGCTTGAAAATGGCTATTCTATGCGGAAAAGTGGAGAAATTGGAAAGTGCGGAAAAGCTGATTTTTGGAGGAGCTGACAGTACATGTGTTTCAGATGCGGACAGTTTCGGAGATGTTCGGACCTTTTCGGCAGGCTATAAAGTGTGCGCTATAGGCGGTCAGAACGCTGAAAGTGTACGTCAGTGAAAGACAGTTATGATTCTGAAAGTGAGATGATGCAGAGCGGAGAAAGCAGACTGAAAGCGGTTGAAAAGTTGAGCCGAGAGAGGAGAAAAGAGGGTTGAAAAGAGGGCTGAAAAGTTAAATAATTGGCGAATCATAGCCGAAAAATGAACTTTTTTGAGCCGGAAAAGTTGCGCCTGAATGCGCTTGACTTTTGCAAAAAAATATGTTATACTTTGCTTGTAAGCAAATCTGAAAGCAAGCTTTCAAGTTTGCGTTGCAAGCAAAGTGAACCGTTTTCAGGCAGATTTCAAGGCAGTTTTTCAGCCGGATTTCATTCAAAATTGTACGTCAGTGACGGACAATTTCACAAAATTCAGTGTTCGGAAACATGCAATTTCAAAAACAACGCAAGCAAGCCATTTCTGAAACTGCTTACTTGCACGAAACAAACATTTTGTGCAACTTTGAAATCAATTCAGCCTGATTTCACCAGCTCCGGCAGATACCCCCCACCCCCCTAAAGAGGGGCAGGGCGACCCGATTAGCTCAACACAAATTTTTCCTTAAAAGCCCTCTCAAAAATTTTTTGGCTTAAAAAAGGGGTTTATCAAATATCCACTTCTATCAGCTCTGAAAGGAGATTACTCATGACACAAGAAGAACGCAACAGAAAAGTCGATTGGCTCAACCGTGCAAGGGGTGCTGAAAGACTCGCAAATGCCTATGTTGAAATCCTCGAACGTGACAGAGAAACAGCGCAGAAGCTAACAAGGGTTATCTCTGATATGCCACGTTCAAACAAGAATGAAAATTCCACGGAAAATGCCCTTATCAGATTTACAGAAACTTCTATGCTTGTTCAGCAAGCCCTCGGCGACTTGCTGAAAGTCCGTGACGAAATCACAAGGGCTATCAAGAAAATTGATGATACAGACTTACAAGCAATTCTGACACTCCGGTATCTCTGCTATATGACCGTAGAACAGACAGCAGAGACTATGTGCTATGACAGGGCGACAATCGGGAGAAAACTCAATTCAGCACTTGAAATTCTGGAGATTCCTGAAATTGCGCCTGAATGCACTTGAATGCGCCTTTGAAATGTGATACAATAGTATCATGGAAGTCTGGCGAAATACAGACATTTCCACGTTCTCTTTGTGTTCATGTTTCATTTTTTCTCCTTTCACAAAAACAACTGCCGTTACCTCGCTCGGCAGTTGTTTTTGCTACATAACTGAATCAGACTGCAAGCATCTCGGAATGAGGTGCTATTTTTATACCCGAAAGAGGTGAGACTATGGCAGAAACCAGACGGCAGACCAGAAACCGCAAAAGACGTGTGGCAGAAGAAGAACAGAAAGAAATTGAGAAGCAGGAGCGAAAGCTTGAACGTGAAGCAGCCCGTGAAGCAAAGAAACAGAAAGAACGTGCCGAAATCATCAGGGATATTGACAGCATGATTTCTGTCGGCAGTCCGCCTGAATGGTGCGAAACAATCGAAGACGAAGAACATGAAAGAATCCCGATTGACAAGGAACAGTTTGAAAAACTTTGTTCTATATTCTGCACTGGTGACGAAATAGCAGGCTGGTTTTACTGCTCACAGCAAACTATTAACAGGTGGTGCAAGGCGACATACGGTGAATCGTTCTCGGAAATTTACGAAAAGCTTTCCATGAGAGGGCATATTTCATTGAGACGGCTCATGCTGCATCACGCTTCCAGAAACGCTGTTATGTCTATCTTCTTGGCTAAGAACTATCTCGGCATGAAAGATAATCCAGACGATAACTCACAAGCTGAAATTATCGCTCACCTTGACGAAATCAGGGATGCTTTACAGGAAGCCGCAAAGAATCCGGTGATTGATACTGATACTGGAATGGTCTATGATGCCGACTATGTAGAGTCCCATGCAGAAGATACCGCACCTATCGGGAAAGTGGTTGAGGTTGACGAAGATGCAGATTAGGCTTACCGAAAAGCAGAAGGAGTATATTCGTGAATCCAATCACCGTTGGAACATTAAGCACGGTGCAACACGTTCAGGGAAAACTTTCCTTGATGTGTATCTGATTCCTATGAGAATCAGAGACAGGGCGCATGAAGAAGGAATTAATCTTCTGCTCGGAAATACCAAAGGCACTCTGCAACGAAATGTTATCGAACCTATGCAGAAGCTATGGGGTATCAGAAACATATCTGACATTAAGGCGGACAACACATGCCGTATTTTCGGCGAGAAGTGTTACTGCCTTGGCGCTGAAAAGATAAACAACGTTGACAGAATCCGTGGCGCAAGTGTTAAATATTGTTACGGGGACGAAGTAGCAACATGGGAAGAAGATGTCTTTACCATGCTGAAAACTCGTCTCGACCGGAAATGCTCTATGTTTGAGGGGACAACAAACCCTCGGAATCCAGACCACTGGCTGAAACAGTTCATTGATTCCGGAAGTGACGTATATTCTCAACATTACTGTATTGATGATAATACTTATCTCGACCCTGTTGTCAAGGCAGAAATGAAGAAAGAATTGTCCGGTGTGTTCTATGAGCGTTACATTCTGGGAAACTGGGTTCTCGCTGAGGGCTTAATCTATCCCATGTGTGACAAGGCTCTTGAAAAAGTCTCCGGGCAGATTCGTGACTGCTGTATGTCTATCGACTATGGCACTCTTAATGCTTTTGCGGCTCTGCTCTGGGTGAGAATTGGTGATGTGTGGTATGCTGAAAGAGGTTACTACTATTCCGGCAGAGAATCAGGCATGACGAAAACAGATGAGGAATATGGAGAAGAACTTGACAGATTCTTTCAGAATGCTGTTCAGGAATTACATTTACAGCCTTTTCTGCAAGGTGGGCGAAAAATGCGGACAATCATCGACCCGTCTGCCGCAAGCTTTATCACGCTCATGCAGAAGAAACACTGGTGCAAAGTCATGAAAGCTGACAATGATGTACTCAACGGTATCAGAGAAACGGCGACTGCCCTTGATTTAGGCATTATCAAGCTGAGCCCTGAAATCGGTGAACTTGTGCAGGAAATCAAAGGCTATTCGTGGGATGATTCAGAAGACGATAAGCCAATCAAGACAAATGACCATTACATGGACAGCATGAGGTATTTTGTAAAAACTATGCATGTCCTGAGAATGAGAAATTTCAGGGGGTTGATAACATGAACGCTGTTTTTACAATTTCTGATGAACACCGGCCGTGCTATGTAAACGGGGAAAAAGCTATCTTTCATAGATACACATACGACACAAAGTTTATGAGTGACGGTCAGTTTCACGAATTTTTATTTGCTATTGTTGAATACGCTGACGGGCATGTTCAGCTAGTAGAACCGACAGACGTTGTTTTTGCTGACGGTGGGGAATTCAAAGAATTTACCTTTTTCTCTCCAGAAGAATTAAAAGCTAGATTTTAAAGGAAGTGAAACCTAAATGCTGACTTATCAGGACTTTTTACAGGTTACAGATGAAAAGCAGAAGATGCAGTTTATTCAACAGTTGATTCAGGAACATAAAACAAGCGAACTGTATCGGAATGCTGTCATTGCAACGGAATACGATAAACAGCAAAACCCGACTATTGAAAAATATAAAAAAGTCCTGTACAAAGTCACTGGTGAAACTGTTCCGGATTCATATTCCGCCAACTGGAAAACGAAATCAAACTATTTTCATAGATTTGTTTTGCAATGGGCACAATATGTGCTCGGCAATGGTGTTAAATGGAAAAATGAATCAACCAGAAATTTCTTCGGAAACCAGTTTGACTATGAGCTGCAAGACCTCGCCAAAAAGGCACTTGTCGGCGGTGTGGGCTTCGGCTTCTGGAACTATGACAGTTTGAAAACTTTTACAGTTCTGGAGTTTGCTCCTCTCTATGATGAGGAAAACGGGGCTTTAATGGCTGGTGTGCGGTTCTGGAAGTTGGCGGAAGAAAAGCCACTGAGGGCAACGCTTTATGAGATTGACGGCATTACTGATTATATCAAGCGTGATGACTGGGGAATCCTCCATACAAAACATGGCTACATACCGAAAAGCAGAACTTCCAAAATTGACGGTACTGAAATTTATGACTATGAGAACTATCCCTCATTCCCGATTGTTCCGCTGTGGGGAAATGCCAATCATCAATCTGAAATTGTCGGTATCAGAGAGCAGATAGACTGCTATGATTTCATCAAGAACGGTTTCGCAAACGACCTTGATGATGCAAGCTTGTTTTACTGGACTTTGCAGAATGCCGGAGGTATGGACGAATTAGACCTTGCTGAATTCATCCAGCGCATGAAAACTGTTCACGCTTCTAATCTGGATGATAATGTGACCGCTGAATCACACGTTGTCAACGTCCCTCACGCAAACAGAGAAGCACTCCTCGACAGGCTGTCACGGGATTTATACCAGTCCGCTATGGCCATGAATTCAGAGCTGATTGCAAGTGGGGCAAACACGGCAACTCAAATCCGTGCAAGTTATGAGCCACTCAACTGCAAAGCGGACGACATTGAATATCAGATACTTGCGTTTTTGAAAAAACTCATGCTGATTGTTGGAATCAAGGACGAAAAGCCGTCCTTTACACGCTCTGTTATCATCAACGCACAAGAGGAAATTCAGAATGTTCTGCTTGCTGAAAATCACTTAAGTTCAGACTACATCACAGAAAAGGTGCTGACCCTGCTCGGAGACGGTGACAAGGCAGAAGCAGTTATCCGCCAACTGAAAATCGAACGTGCTAATCAGATAACAGGTGAACAAAATGAAGAACCAGAACCCGACAGACAAACTCCTGAACCAAATCAGGAGGGAAATTTCTGACGTATACGACAGGGCAGAAAACAGCCTGAAAAGAAAGATTACAAATTATTTACAGAAATTTTACAAAGAAGATACAAAGAAACGGAAACTTCTGGAATCCGGAAAAATTTCAAAACAGGATTATCAGAAGTGGAGACAGAAAATCATTATAGGCAAAAAATATCAGTCAGTTCTTTCAGCAATTGCAAAAGAACTGACTGTTTCTGATACCCTCGCAGATGATGTTATCTTTAAAGCTTTGCCCCAAGCCTATAAAGAGGGCAGATATTACGGTATCTATGAGGTTGAGCATCAAACAGGGATTTCAACAGGCGAAGCAAAGAACGTCAGAAACAATGCTGATTCTCTGCCGAAACGTGACAAGGCAAAACCGGACAGGGATTTCAACAGAAACAAGCGGAATGCAGAATCTAAACTCATGATTATGATTATGCGGTTCGGTGTTCCCATTTCCGCAGTGACCGGAAACATGCAGAGAGTGACAAGCCTGAATCAGCTCTACGCAAACAATAACGCTTATGTCCTTGTAACAGGTGCGGAAAATGCCGGAAGAATCGACAGCTATCAGGCATTGAGTAAACTTGGCTTTAATTTATCGAAAACATGGCTTACCAGAGGTGACAGGCTTGTCAGAGATTCTCACGACAGCCTGAACGGAGATTCTGTTGAAATCGGAAAGCGTTTCCGAAACGGATGCCGTTTCCCTTGTGACCCACGAGGAGAATTAGAGGAAATCTGCAATTGCAGGTGCAAGATGATTGTTACTGCCGGAAAGTTCAGGTACAGTAAGCTTAAAATCAACGAACGCTTGAAAAAACTAACCTATGAGCAATGGAAGGAGAATCTGAAAGATGTCTGATTTTAAAATAGATTTTACTTCCAACGTGTCGAAAGTCCTTGATGAACTGAATCAGAAATGTGAATCTGCTATGCAGAAGATAGGGGAAAACGCTGTCAATTTTACCGTTCAGGCGATTGAGGGCAATCTCGGCATGGAAAGAGCCGTTCTGACTGGACGGCTGAAAAACAGCATCCGTTATGCTACCAACGGGAACAGCGGTTACAGCTATGTATACTTTGATGATGAAGCGGAATTCTTTACAAATGACATTCCAAAAATCAATGAGTCTGACCCTGTTGTGTATATCGGAACAGAAGTTCCTTATGCAGAACAAGTGTATTTCGGTTATGGCTATCATGCTCACAAAGGTGCAAGAAAATTCCTTAACTATGGTATCGGCGACAGCAAAAACTACTGGGATATTTGGGAAAGTATTTTGAAATTTGAACTGCAAAAATGATTTCAAGGTACAGGGAACAGGAAGCATTTGTTCTTTGTACCTTGAAATCATTCTGAAAGAAATCAGATAGATACAAGTGATATATTGCTTAAAAGAAACTAAGACAAGGAAAGGAAAGATATATCATGGCATTAACAAGAAAATTATTATCCGCTATGGGCATTGAAGCAGAGAAGATTGAGGAAATCATCACGGCACATACAGAAACCGTCAACGGTCTGAAAGAAACATTAGACCAGTACAAGGCTGATTCTGCAAAGCTGACAGAAGTCACAAAGGAACGTGACAGATATAAACAGATTGCGGAAAATACAGACGGTAACGGCTTTGAGGACAAATACAACAGTCTGAAAACAGAATTCGATAACTTCAAGGCTGATGTTCAGGCAAGAGAGACTAAGGCAAAACAAGAATCTGCATACATGGCGATTCTAAAAGAAATCGGAATTGCTGAAAAACGGATTCCATCTATCCTGAAAATCTCTGATGTGGGCGGTCTCGAATTTGAAAAAGACGGTTCTGTCAAAAACCGACAGCAGATTGTCGATAACGTCAAGTCCGAATGGGCTGACTTCATTGTGACAGAAATAAAGTCCGGTGCTGATGTTCCTGCTCCGCCGAACAATACAACTGGCAACACGTTCGATTCTCTGCCACTCGACAAGAAAATGACGTATGCAAACGAAAATCCAAATGACGAACAGGTGAAAGCTTGGCTCGGCAAATAAGAGAAATGAGGTTTTACTATGGGTGTTTTCGACCAGAAAAATTTTAATTCCGAAGTTTTCGGAAAGTATGTAGAAACTGTACCCCGTGTGAAAATGAATGCACTGCTGAAAGCTGGTGCGCTCCGCACAAGAGGTGACCTTAAATCCATGCTTTCTGCACAGACAGGCGGTAATTTTATTTCCGTTCCCATGACTGGCAGAATTCACGGTACTGCCCTGAATTATGACGGTGCAACAAATATTACCACTTCCAAAATCACCACTTACTTACAGTCCATGATTGTTGTCGGCAGAGCATACGGCTTTGAAGAACTTGACTTCTCCTACGACATTACAGGCGGTCATGACTTCATGGCTGACATAGCGAAGCAGGTAGCTGATTTCTGGGACGATGAAGATGAAAGCACAATCCTGTCAATCTTAGAGGGCATTTTCGGTGTCACAACTGACGGTTTCAATACGAAACATACGCTTGACATTACTGCTGATACTGTTCCGGTAGTCGGTGCGACTACACTCAATAACGCTATCCAGCAGGCTGGCGGTGACAATAAGAATCTGTTCACGACTGTTATCATGCACTCCGCTGTCGCTACCAATCTTGAAAACTTACAGATTCTCGAATACTGGAAACAGACCGATGCAAACGGTGTTCAGAGAAGCACGACCCTTGCAAACTGGAACGGCAGAACAGTCTTGATTGATGATAATGTTCCGACTTCCGTTGACGGCACAAGCGGTGATACTATCTACACTACTTACATTTTCGGTCAGGGTGCATTCGATTACTGCGACTGCGGTGTGAAAGTGCCTTATGCAGTAGCCCGTGTGGAAGATGAAGCAGGCGGTAAGGACAAACTGTATATCAGACAGAGAAAGCTTTTCGCTCCCCGTGGTTTCAGCTTTGTCCAGCCTTCCACTCCGATTATGTCCCCGACAAATGCACAGCTTGCAACTACTGCTCGCTGGACTATCGTAAAAGGCGAAGACAACACATACTTCCCCAGCAAGGCAATTCCATTTGCAAGAATTATTTCTAAGGGCTAAGAGGTGAAATAACATGCTGACACTGACCGAACTGTGTGAAGAACTCAACAACTGGTTCACACAAAAAGAAGATATAATCCTCGGTGATTTCACTGTCGAAAACAATACGATTGACCTGTCTGCACTGGTTGAGGACGGGCATTTACAGTCCGGTCAGTACTTCCGCATTATCGGGAGCAGAATGCAGAATGACGGTGTTTATCAGTACACTGACGGTTTCACCGGACTGAATGACGAAATTTCATTCTCCGGTGCTGTCTGGTGTATGCGCATTCCTAAAGGCTTGCTTGACTTGCTTGATAAAATTAATGAATGGATTGACAACTATGATGACATTGCAAGAAAACCATTCCGGCTGGAATCTTATTCAGGTGTTTATTCATACGAAAAAGCTTCCGGTCTGCAATCTGCATACGGCAACAAATCCGCTGACGTTATGATTACTTGGCAAACCGTGTTCGCTTCTGACTTGAACAAGTGGAGGAAAGTATAACATGAAAACTTTACTTGACAACTTCATGACAGATTTTGTGATTCTGACTACGGTTTGCTCTAATGACGGTGAGGGAGGTCAAACTACAACTTACATGGAAAGTGAACCGTTTCAGGCAACTGTCAGGCACGACAAAACCGAACAGGAACAGACAGCAGAACAGCAGAACACTGACAGCAGTTACACGATTGTCACTAAAAAATCTGTTATTCTGAACTTTCACATGATTGTGAAACGTGTTCTTGACGGTGCATGTTTCCGCATTACAAGTGATGCAAGCAATGTTCCGCCCGACTTCTCGGCGATTGATTTGAGAAGTGCTTCTGCTGAAAAAATTATCTTACCAGACAATTGAGGTGATTATCATGCTCGAAAGAATTTCTGGCAGTGACTTTCAGAAGTCCGAATTTCAAGGACATACTGCCGACCTGACCGAACTCCGTACAGGTGAAATCGGTCAAAAAGCTGGTGCTGGCTCAACCTTCCTTGACACGGAAACAGGAACAGTCTACATCAAGTGCAACGGAGAATGGGACGAAATATGAATAAGTATCAGGCTCTACAAAAGTTCTGGAGCAGTTTCGGCTTGCCTGTCTATGATACCTACAGCGTACCGACAGGCGCAAAACTCCCTTATCTGACTTATTCTTTCCCTATCGGCGCACTTGATGAACCTGTTTTCGGAAATGTTTCGCTCTGGTATCGCTCGGATTCATGGAGCGAAATCGACAACAAGGCAAATGAGATTGAAGCAAGGCTGGGCTTTGGCGGTGCTATCCTCAAACTGGATAACGGCGGACTTGCCCTATTCAGAGGTACTCCGTTCGCTCAACGTCTTAACGACCCGAACGATACCAAAATTAAACGAATTTACATGAATATCGGTGCTGAATTTTTTACAGCACATTAAGGAGTGTGTATTTATTATATGGCTAGATTTACCGTGATTCCGCTCGATACATTCAACGGGCTGGCATATAACGCAGGCGTTCTCACCACTAAATTTGATATTCGTCATCCGGAAAGATTTACAGAAGATGACGTTCTCACCGCCACAAAAGGCGGCATTCAGGTCACCTGTAAGCCTACTTATTCCGACCTCGGAGAAGACGTTGATAACTGCCCGAATAACATGAAAGAACTGAAAGTCCTTGAAGGTTGGGACTGCTCTATTTCTACCACTGCGATTGATGTTTCAAAAGAAGTTATCAGAATGGGACTCAGTGCTGCTGACATCAATGCAAATACAGGGGCAATTGTTCCCAGACGTGGCTTAAAACAGTCTGACTTCCGGAATAATGTCACATGTCTTATTGACAAGCCGAACGGTGGTTATATCTGCGTTATCCTGAATAATGCGCTTTCAACAGAGGGCTTTTCTCTGCAAACAGGCAAAAACGCTAAAGGCGAAGTGCCACTTACTCTTGCAGGACACCCCTCTATCAAACAGCAGAAAGTTGTTCCTATGGTGATTTACTCCCTTGATGAAGATGAATACTATGAGGGAACTACTGATACATTCACCGGAGACGGAACGGAAACAGAATTTACACTTTCCCACAATGCAAGCCGTTTCTTCGGTGTTACTGTTGACGGTACAGAACTCCCACTTACTGCTTACTCTATCAGCAATGACGGCAGTACTATCACGCTGACTGATGCCCCTGCTGACGGCGCAGTTGTCAAAATGGATTACACATACGATAACGCAACTTATCTGACTGCTACTGAAAATTTCACTGGTGACGGCTCAACAACTACATTCGCACTCGGCAACACGGCTTATCAGATTACGTCCGTTAAGGTCAACGGCACAACGATTGACAGCAGTCTGTATGCCCTCGATTCTGACGGCACAACTGTCACATTCAACACTGCGCCTGCAAGCGCAAGTGCTATCGTAATCACATATACTTACAAGGCTGAATAAAGGAGAATCATCATGACTGAAAAGAAATACAAGGCGCAGAACGCTGTTGAAAATTACGCAAATTTCAGACTGGCTTTCAAGAAAATCTTTCCTACTGCTGATGCAGAAAAAGCTTTCTTCGACAACGCAGAAGAAAAGCTTGACAACTTACTGCTGACAAACAGCGGTGAAATTGTTGAGGTTATCGCCTACAATAAGAATCAGAATCCAGATGAATATGAATTCAATGCTGAAACATTCATGAGCGATTTCCTTGAATCGTATATGCTGTACAAGGGAGTCAAGAAAGATTTTTTATCCGAACAGATGAAGAAGAAACTATCTTCTGGGAATGCTACGGAGACTACAGAGGAAACAGAGACAACCTGACAGCATTTTTCAATTATGTAACGGCAAGGGTTAAGAAATACCGCCGTGAAGCCCTCACTGAAAACTATACTGCTGAGGGCTTGCGGATTCTGACAGAGAATACCGCAAAATTCGCCGGAGGTTCTTCCCTGAAACTTTCTCTTGCGGATGCAAGGGCAGAAGCCGAAAGACCTGTTGATACCAGAACGAGTGCGGAAATCAAGAGGAGCATTGTAAACGGTATTAGGAGATTGTAAAATATGTCTAATTATGGAATGCCTTACAAGGGCAGTAAAAACAGAATTGCAGAAAAAATTTTATCCGCACTTCCACAAGCCGAATATTTCGTTGATTTGTTCGGCGGTGGCGGTGCTATGACAGATTGTGCATTGCAGTCTGGCAAATATCAGAAAATTATTTACAATGAGCTTGATACGCTTGTTTATAGCGGATTTTCCAAAGCTGTTCATGGTGAATTCTCAAATGAATCCAGATGGATTTCAAGAGAAGATTTTTTCAAATTAAAGGATACTGACCCATACGCTGCAATTTGTTTCAGCTTCGGGAATGATTTGAGCACATATTGCTATTCACCAAGCAATGAAGCTTATAAGAAAGCACTGCATTGGTGTGTTGTTTACCGTGATTACAAGCCACTTTATGAATACATGCACGCCATTCTACAAGAAGATGACCTGAAACAGCTCGTTGAAATTGAGGACAAGCAAGCACGAAGAAAAAGCTATCGCTCTATTGTACTAGAAAGTGCTAAAAAACGGGGACTTATTGAAAAGCGTGGTTCAAATTATTACTTGCATCCGCTGAATCAGATTGACCAGCTACAAAGGCTGCAAAGTCTGGAAAGGCTGGAAAGTCTGGAAAGGCTGCAAAGTCTGGAAAGTCTGGAAAGGCTGGAAAGGCTGGAAATATATAATTTATCGTATGAGCAAGTGAAAATCCCTGAAAACAGCGTTATTTATTGTGACATTCCGTATGCAAGAACGAAAAAATACAGAAGCGATTTCGACCATGAAAAATTTTATCACTGGGCTTTAAATCAGAATCAACCTATTTTCATTTCAGAATATGCAATGCCTAAAGATTTTCACGTTGTTGCAAGCTGGGATAAAAGATGCTCATTTTCGGCAACTGACAACACAAAAACAGTTGAAAAGCTGTTTTGCAACAAAAAGATATAGTTACCCTGCGTAAAAAACAAACTATAAAAATTAAGAAAGTTGACGTTTTCAAATACAACAGCAAGGTCATTGACAAATTCCGTGAACTTCTGAAAAGCTGATTCTTGTGCATGTGGGGTAATTGAATATCTACAATCCGACAGGCGAAAGCCTGCCGGATTTTTTTATACATAAATCTCGAAAAGTGGTGAGACTATGGACGTTTTCGCTTTACAGGCAAGCCTGAAACTGAATAAAGCAGATTATGAAAAGGCTCTGAAAGAAGCCGAAAAAGAAGCGAAAAGCTTCGCCAAAGATATTGAAAGCACTATCGGCACAACTATCAACAACATCACAAAGAACTATGACGTTACTAAGAACTTTGTGAAGAATATCACTGACTACAGCACGACTTACAAAAGCGTGTGCAAAACAATTGTTCACGAAGCGGAAAGTACTGCTAATGCCGAAATCAAGGCGAACGCACAAGTCATGGTGGAATCGCTGAAATCTGCCGCAAAGGTTGAAGCCGCTAAAATCAGTGCAGACCAAAAAGCGACGGCAGAAGCAGAGAAACTCGCTCTACAGCGTGAGAAATACGAAGAACGGCTTGCTCAACAAGCTATCAAAGAAGCCGAAAAGCAAGCAAGAGAACAGGCTCGACTTGCTCAACAGGCGGCAGAAGAACAAAGAAAATCTGCTGAAACTGCATGGAAAAACATCACAACAACTGTTTCAGCCTACGTTCAGAGTATCGGAAAAACTCTTTCTACACTCGGCTCAATCGCAAAGACTGCTTTCAATGCCGTCTATGATGCCGGAAAGTTCGCTTTCTCCGGTATTGCTGGTCTGGCAAGTGATGCCTTTTCCGGCTTTCACGATATTGCTACAGGTGCAATCTCCGGTGTGACTGACCTTATCGGCTCGGCTACTGCCGCCCTGATTGATTTCGGACAGCAGTCTGTTACTGTCGGCATGGAGTTTGACAAGTCTATGTCACAAGTTGCCGCCACTCTGCAAACTACCATTGATGAAATCAATAACGGCAGTGTATCAGCTAATTTCTCTTTTGAGGACTTTTCCGGCTCTCTCCGTGAAATGGCTATCGAACTCGGAGAAAATACAAAGTTCACTTCCAGCGAAGTTGCAGAAGCTATCAATAACATGGCTCTTGCCGGATACAAGCAACAGGACATTGCTGATTCTATCGAGGAAGTCCTCAATATGGCAAGTGCCGGAAATATCGGCATTGCAGAAGCGGCAACCTACATCACAAAGGGAGGTAATGCTCTCGGACTTACTCCGGATGAAATCAAACTGCTGACAGACCAAATCGCTGTTGGTGCAAGCAATTCCGGCTCGACTGTTGCTACTCTCGGTCAGGGCATTATGAAAATTGGTGCAGGTGCAAGAACATTAGCTGGCGGCACTACTGAATTAGTTCAGGTTCTCGGCTTGCTGTCTGATGCCGGTGAAAATCTGACAGGCACACAAGGCGGTAATGCCCTCAGAAACATCATCAAGAACTTACAGAATCCCCGTTCTGATGCCGCCGCCGCTCACCTTGAACGAATGGGAATTCAGACTTACGATTCCGAAACAGGCGAATTCCGGTCACTTCAAGATATTTTTGCAGAATTCCGTGAGTACTTCATCAATAACCTTGGCGAAGATTACGAGAACAAGCAGGAATATTCTGAAATCATGAACGATATTTTCACCGCTTATGCCGTTACTGGTGCAACTGCACTTATCGGGACTGAACCAGAAGAATGGGATGGCCTGTGGAATCGGCTTTCTGATGCGGAAGGTGCGGCGGCTGAAATGGCGGCTGAACAGTTAAATAACCTCGCTGGTGATGTAACTCTTTTCAGTTCTGCTCTGGATGCTGTCAAAATCAGAATCAGTGATAACCTTACTCCGGCTCTCCGTGATTTCGTTCAGTTCAGCACTGAACAAATGGGACGGCTCTCAAAGGCTATCAAAGAGGGCGGTATTGAAAACGGCTTTGAAACACTCTCCGCTGTTGTCGGCGATACGGCAGCCAAAATCAATAAAATGCTCCCGAATATCGTCAAATCCGCTACAAAGACCGTCAAGGCTTTTGTAAGCGGTATCAAGAATAACGCTGACGAAATCGGGGACAGCTTGTCACAAGTGCTTGCCACTCTCTCTGATGCTCCTGTTGAAATCCTGCCTGATATGGTTGAGGGCGGTATTAAAGTTACTACCTCGCTTATGGACGGCATGACAAAGGCTATGCCGAAAATTATCGGGAACATCCCGAAGCTGGTAAAGCGTGTTACAAGGGCTATCAGAGACAATGCAAGTTCCCTGAAAGAATCCGGAAAGAATCTGCTGGAATCCCTGTTCAAAAGCATTGAGGACAACAAGGCAGATTTCAGCATTGCTTTCAGTCAACTGTATGACGGTGTTGTTGTTCCGGCTTTCAATGAAATGTTTATCAATCTTCCTGACTACATCTCCGAAAAAATCGGCGGTCTTGATACTTCTAAAATCTCCGGTGCTGTCGGAAAGATGCTCGGAAAACTTGACATAGCAAGTGCTGTTTCCTCTGCTGGTTCTCTTTTCCAGACGATATTCACAAAGGCTGGCGAATTCCTCGGCAGTGATGATTTCAATCTTGCCGGAATTATCAGTTCTGCTGTCAACATCGGCAACGATATTTTCAACGGTGCGCTTGATATTCTCTTTGGTGAGGACGGCTTGGACTGGGAAAAAATTGGTGAGGGTATCAATTCAGTTGTTCAAAATATCGACTTCAACAAAATCGGCAGTAATATCAATACCCTTGCAAACGGTTTCCTTGAATCGACAAACACTCTGCTGAATGAAATTGACTGGAAGGCTGTCGGCAACGGCGCAGGTACTATCATTAACGGCATTGACTACGGCGGTATTCTGCACAACATTTTTGAAATTATCGAGACTGTTATCACAAATACTCCCGACCTGCTGAAAGGTGTTGCAGAAGCAATTGATGCAAGCACGGCACTGTCGTTAGCTACAATCGGAGTTAATTTGCTGGCTGGGAAACAACTTGCAAAACAAATTGTAGGAGCTGTCGCAAATTACATTATTTCAGCAGAAGCGTTTCAAACATTAGCAGCTTCTTTGTCGGGATTATTTGCAAAATGCGCCCCTGTTATCGGGGCGGCTATTGTTGGCTGGAATATCGGCACGGCTATTCGTGCTGAAATAGATTATATTGAACTATTTGATGAATCTTTCAATGAAGTAATTGACAAAATCAGAGACAATGTAGCACGTCTGGGGGCATTCATAGCAGCGACATTTGATGCAATCGCAATCGGGAGTTACAGCAATTTCGATAGCTACTTTGAGAAGAATTACAAAGATACCATCAGTGCAATGTATGAAACTGGAAAAGGCTTTGCAAGCCAAAAATACAATGATGCCTATTTGTCATGGATTGATGATTATAATGCCGAAAAAATTGCAGAAGCGAAAAGCCTTACAATCAGTTTTGATGACGTTTTGAACGACATTGATACAAGCCTTACAGATTATATCGAATACTATAAATCTTCCGGTGCGTATCTCTGGGGGCAGACTTTTTCCGAAAACTTCGCTAACGGCATTTCTCAAAATTCAGGCGATGTAATCAATGCGCTGAAAGATATGAATCAAGAGATTGCCGATAACAATGAGCATCATTCTCCGGCAAAGAAAGGTGTTCTTTCTGACGATGATACTTGGATGCCAAACATGATTAAAATGTTTGCTTCCGGAATCGGCGACAATGCTTGGAGAGTTACAGAACAAGTAAGCATACTCAATGGAAAAATAAAATCAATATTCACAACGACTTCGGAATTATCAAGTTCATGGGGTTCTGATATGATTGATAATTTCATTTCCGGTATCAATCAACGCTGGAACGATGCTGTTAATGCTGTATCCAGTTTCGCCGGAATGATTGCAAGCTATCTGCACTTCTCTGAACCGGATGTAGGCGCACTTTCTAACTTCCATACTTATGCGCCGGATATGATTCAGCTATTCGCTGACGGTATCAGACAAAATGCACATATCGCTGAAACGGAAGTTGCAAGGCTTTCAGGAGATATTGCAGAATCTTTCCGCACTCCTGCCTATACTGGTGCGTATGAGTACGGAGTGACAAACTATCCGGAGAACAATGCTCCGGTCGGCGGTGTAGTTGTGCAGAATCTGACAATTACTTTTCCTGAATTCAATATCAACTCTCCGGAGGATATTGACAGGCTCACGGATGCTATCAGAGATTCCATTGCTGAAAAGCTGAATGTGAAAAATATCCACGATAACCGCTTAGGAGGTGCAAGCTGGTAATGAGCGAAATCATCACAAGTTCTGATTATATCGTTGTAAACGGTGTAAGCAGTGATACAGTAGGCTTATATATCGACACTCCACCTGTACCGCCTATGGCTCAACAGAGGTACACTGACTATCAGACAGGCTCTGACATGGACGGCTGTACCCCTGATGATGCCTTTGAGAACATCCGGCTGACTATCACGGCTTATCAGTTCTTTCCGGATAACTTCGATAACCGTGCTGTTTACGATTTTCTTAAAAATCCGAAAACACTACAGATAAGCCGTTTTGATGATTATTATTTCAAAGTGCAGAAACTTTCCGGCATTCAGCCGGAAAGCAAAAGCAACGGAAAGAGAATCAAGTATACAATCACATTCGACTGCAAGCCGTTCAAATACGCTGTTGAAAATCCGCTGGAAGAAATTCAAAAGGGAACATCCCAAAACAACGGGAACAGGTATTCTCGCCCTGTCTGGGTTATCTCCGGCTCTGGCGAATGTATCTTGTGGGTAAACGGAGAATCGTTGAAAATCACGGACGTTGACGGCGATGTGTGCGTAGACTGCGAAAAAATGATTGCCTATACAGAATCGCAAATTATCACGCAGAACACGACAGGGAAATTTCCGTTTCTTGCATCCGGTGACAACGCTGTGGACTGGAACGAAAACATCACAGCTGTATATCTGCAAAAAAATGAAAGGTGGTATTGAGCATGGCATACACAGGAACAGGCACAGAAGCTGACCCGTATGTAGTCACAACACTGACAGATATTTTGGCACTGGAAGGGGATGACATTCATATCAAAATTGGCGCTGACATCGACGCAAGCCAAGAGGAGGCATTCAAAGAACCTCGGACTTCGGCAATCAGACTTAGAGGGCATATTTATGCGGATGAAATGAGAACAATCGCGAATGTGATTGTAGAAACCGGCTATATGATAGATATATCAGGCGGTGGCAGCCGCTACCCTGTGCATGTTGAAAACATATTTTTCAAAAACTGGATTCATCGTAAGACAGGTTCAGCGGCTACAATAGTTCTTTCTTATGGGTCGTGTAATAACTGCTGTTTCTCGTTGGAAATGTTAGATTCTGCATATGGGTATAAGTTGCTTGCAAAATCTGGCACTTATGGCAGTGACCCAAACGTGACGAACTGTGCGTTCTATGTGAAATTTACTTCCGGAACTGTGAGACGACACACTTCAACAAACTATAGCATGCTTGAAAACATTGTAGCTAAAAACTGTACATTTCAGTTTGAGAAGCTGTTCGTTGGGTCTAGTGCAATCACTTTTAACGCTAGCACTGCACCACTAACTAACTGTACATTTGTCGGTGATATGAGCGTAGACGTAGGCGAAACTACATCATTACAACTGTTTAAAGGAACAACAACAAAAGTCATCTTCGCACTGGCTGTAACAATAGCAGAAGAATCTACAGGGGAATCATTGGACATAAGCTTTATTAGTAGCGATTCTTCCTATCCTGTAACATATGTAATGGTTGATTCGGATATTTTAGGCGAAAACGTCACGGTAACGTTATCTTCTTCAACGAATTATTCCTTGACAACGGAACAGATGAAGTCAGAACAATATCTAACAGATATTGGATTCCTGCCGTAAGGGGGCTGTTTTATGGCATGGAGTACAGAAAACTGGATTCAGGATGATACTAAACTGTCCGGATATCCGACACCAGCCGGAACAGCTTACCCCGAAGAATTCTCGCTTGACGGTCTTACCTCAATCTGGCACAAAGCAACGTCTCACGGGTATTTCATTCCGTCAGAAGATATTACTCCGTTTTCTATTGATGGGTTCGCCACGATATGGCTGTTTAATAATAACTTTGACGGCTATCCGCATCCGGCGGAATTTCCGGCTTCTCCTCTCCCTCAAAAACCTGTCAAGCAAAATGAGTATATCTGTATTTTCCCCAGCAATACGCACCAGTATGACGAAAATTTGCAGTCTAATTTCGATACTAATGGAATAGCTATCCTATGCCCGACAAAATGTGAAGTCATTGAAGAACTCAACGGCGGTTATTCACTCACTATGGAACACCCCGTTGACGAAAACGGAATCTGGCGAAACATTCAGCTTTTCAATATCCTGAAAGTACAGGGTCAGCTGTTTACGATAATCAACGCTGAACCTACCTATACAGGCAGTTCAGGGAAAATTAACGTGTATGCGGAACATATTTTCTATAAACAAAATGACCAATGGATTCCTCCGAAAATTGAGAATTCCGGCGGTGGCTGGGATGATGTGTACATTCATCGTGAGAATGTGTACTATGCGCTCATGTCCATTCTGGATGTATGTTTCCCGAAAGAGGGCGGAGAAGATTACTTTCCCTCATTCTGGTTCTGGTCGGATGTGGAAACAGGCGAACGACATGCCGAAAAAATTGAAACAGGCAAGACACGCATTGACGAAATCTTTACGCTTATCAACGATTACGGCGGAGAACTTTGGAGAGACAACTTCGCCTATAGCATCGAAAAACGCATGAGAAATGCTATCGACAATGCGTTCGATATTCGGGTCGGCTTGAACATGAAGGGAATCAAGCGTTCTGTCGATGTTAGCAATTTTTGTACACATTTCAGCGGTTGGGATAACTATGGGAATTATGTGGGTGTGTCCTACGACAGTGCAACACTTCCAGCTCCGAACGTCATTTCGAGAACTAACAACTTCACATACGATTCAGAGGACGAATACCATTCTATGGATTTGCTCATGCAGGACGTTTCCCAATATTTCCAAAAAAACTTTACACCGAAAATTACCTACACGGTAAATTTGAAAGATGTGAGAAGCAATCCTGACTATGAGGAATATTCAGGAATCCGATACAAAGTCGGTGACACCGGAAAGATTTATGACGAACGGCTCGGAGGTGAACTGACGTTGAAAATCACGAAAACTAAAACGAACGGCATCACCGGAGAAGTGACAGAGGTTACATTTGGTGCAATCTCAGGCTTCGTTCGGGAATCCGCTTCAACTCCTGTTCCGGTTTTCCCCACATTACCAGCATAGAAAGTGAGTGACAGAAATGCAGTATATCATCATGTTTATCATAGTCGTGGGTTTATCCCTCTCGGATATTCTAACAGGCTGGATTAAAGCCCATATCTCAAACACATATCGGTCAAGCATTATCAGGCTCGGACTCTACCGAAAATTCGCCGAATGGCTGATAATGGGAGTCGCTATCGGGCTTGAAGTCGGTCTTTCCATGCTCGGCACTTTCTACCACGCAGAGGAAGTCGCAGGATTCGCCGGAGCGTTCGCCGCTGTTTCAATCTTCCTGTACATCACAGTCATGGAAACAGTCTCAATCCTCGAAAATTTCGGGGAAATTACACCTAATGCCAAATGGATTAAACCAATCCTTAAAAAACTTGACAAGTTTTCCGGCAAAGAAGATGACTATACAAAGGAGTAATGTATTTTGGACGTTGTAACTCTAGCTATCGCAAAAAGATATACAGATGAACATTCTGGTGGCTCTGCTGATGCTTACACCAAGTCTGAAACGGACACTTTACTAACAGCTAAAGCAGATAAAGCAACAACTTACACGAAGTCTGAAACAGATACAAGAATCACGGAAAAAGTCGCTGAAATCGTAGCAGGCGCACCAGAAGACTTTGACACACTCAAAGAAATGTCCGACTGGATTGATTCTCATGAAGATTCAGCGGCGGCCATGAATACGGCAATTCAGGCAAATACGACTGCTATTGCAGGTAAAGTCGATAAAGTCTCAGGAAAAAACCTGAGTACCGAGGATTATACGACAGCAGAAAAAACAAAACTTGCTGGGATTGAAACAGGTGCAGAAGCGAATATTCAATCTGACTGGGAACAATCTGATAACACAGCTGATGATTTTATTAAAAATAAGCCTACATTGGGAAGTGCTGCAAGTCGTAGTGTGGTCCTTTCTTTAAGTAACGCAGGTTCTGGTTTGCCAACATCTGGAACAGTATACAGTGCGTTGGAAAACAAAGTTGACAAAGTCACCGGAAAAGGCTTATCTACAGAAGATTACACAACTGCTGAAAAGACGAAACTTGCTGGCTTATCGAACTACGATGATTCAGCATTACAAACGGCTGTTTCAAACAAAGTCGATAAAGTGACTGGTAAAGGCTTGTCCACCGAGGATTACACCACTGCTGAGAAAACAAAGCTTGCAGGAATTGAGACAGGCGCAAACAAAACAACAGTGGACTCTGCTTTGAGCAGTTCGAGCACAAATCCGGTGCAGAATCAAGCTGTCTATACCGCATTAAACAGTAAGGTAGATGTGATTACTGGAAAGCAATTATCAACGGAAGATTACACCACTGCTGAAAAAACTAAGCTCGAAGGGATTGAAACAGGTGCAACCAGTGTCACTGTAGATAGAGAAATCACGAAAAATAGCACGAATCCCGTTAGCAGTTTTGCTATATGGGACGCACTTGATGAAAAGGCAGGCGATATTGCTAGAGGAGATAAAGCGGTGTTTGATTCTGTATATGGCTTAGGAACGGCCATTACATCAGGAACAGACTTGGATAGTTTAACGACACCGGGGAACTATTATTCTCCTTCTTCAAGTATCAGCGTGAGTCTTTTAAACTGTCCATTGCCTTACAATGGCTTCAGACTTAACGTGTATTATACGTCATCTACAGCACGCATTGAACAGGAACTCATCCCTAATGTTGTCGATACTCAGTGCCATGAAATCTACAAGCGCAGTATCGTTTCCGGAACAGCCGGTGTATGGTACAAATTTGTTGGTGAAGCAGTGCAGGTATCAGGCACAAATGAGACTAGCACGTCCGAAACAATATAAAATATGAGGTGATATAATTATGCTTAAAGGCATCGACGTTTCCTATCATAACGGTTCATTGGACTGGAACAAAATCAAGTCCGCTGGGGTTGATTTTGCAATTCTCCGTGCCGGATATGGCAAGCTCATCAGTCAGAAAGACAAGAAATTTGAGGAGTACTATTCCGGCGCAAAACAAGCCGGAATCCCTGTCGGCTGTTACTGGTACAGCTATGCAAAATCTGTTTCTGAAATCCAGACAGAAGCGGAAGTTTTCCTGCAAGCTATCAAAGGCAAACAGTTTGAATATCCGGTGTATCTGGATTTTGAGGAATCCAGTCAGTTTGCACTTGGCAGAGTGAAATGTTCTGAAATGGCAAAGGCTTTTCTTGAAATCGTGGAAAAAGCCGGATATTTCACCGGACTGTATTCCAGCAAGTCGCATCTGGAAACGTATTTTACAGAGGAAATTCTGTATCGCTATACCGTGTGGGTCGCTCACTATGGTGTAGCACAGACAACTTACAAACACCCCTACGCTATGTGGCAATACTCTGAAACAGGCACGCTCAACGGCATTTCAGGCAAGTTTGATATGAACTACTGCTATGCTGATTTCCAGACTGCTATCAAAGGGCTGGGGCTGAACGGATTCAATAAAGAAGATTCAACTGTTGAAACTGTTGAAAAGTACGCTGAAACTGCTCCCACAACTGACAGAAAGTCTATTGGCATTCAGGTGCTCGTTGACGGTGCGCAGTACTCCGGTACAGTTTATCAGGATTGAGAGGTGATTTCATGAAAATTTACAAGGTTCGTAAGGGCGATACCCTGAAATCTATTGCAGAAACTTTCAGCACTTCTGTTGAAAAAATTCTGCACGATAACAAGACGGCTTATCCGCTTATTGCAAACGACTATTTCTTCGTGGGGTGGGTGCTGGAAGTATGACATACTGGATTTTAGGCTTTTGCGCTGGGGTATGTTTAACGTTGTTTTTCATTTATAGTTTTGGAAAGGATTGATTATTTTATGGAACTGAAAGATACTATCGAACTCATGCAGAGTAATGACTACAAAGACAGATTCAAGGCTGAATATTGGCAGGTGGCTGACAGATTCAAAAAGCTTTCCGCTATGCTGGAAAAGTGGGACAAAGGCGAACTTGCATTCACTCCCACATGCCCTAGAAGCACTTACAACATGCAGGCTAAGGCTATGGCTGATTATATGGCAGTGCTTGAAATCCGTGCTGTTGCAGAGGAAATTGAACTGGAATGAGCGTTATGTTCTGCGTTATTGGTTTTATCGGTGGCCTGCTGTTCGGCTATCTTGCATTTTGCACGGATGATGAATAAAGTAAAAACGGCTGTTGATTAATTTCAACAGCCGTTTTTTATTACAACCTCAATTCTGTTTTGCTGAATAACTTGTGCTTATATTGGTAATTCAGCAGATAAGCCGTCATTTCGTGGTGCTCATTCTCTGCCGATATTTTAACAAGTTCTTTGATTATGTCGGCGAAGTATTCAGGCTTAAATCTTTCCAGATTAATCCTGACTTCTGGGAACATGCCTTGATTGGCTAACATTTTAATTGTCATCTTGTGGAGGCCTTCAAGATGGCTAACTTTGAGTTCTTCTTCATTCAGAATGTAAAAAGCATCAGTAAATTCCATTATATCACCTCTGAAAAATATTATAGCACACTCAAATTTGAATGTCAAGAAAAAATCCGTGTGAAAACCCGTGTGAAATCGTTTTTGTTTTCGACACAAAATACTGTTTTCAGCACAAAATGTTGTGTATGATACAAGTTTGATAAATATAGAAAAATCCCTAAGCTACTTGATTTATAGTAACTTAGGGATTTTTTCTTTTAAAATTTTCAGCGCGGAAAGAGGGATTTGAACCCTTTGCAAAATTGTTTTTTTATCTATACATAGGTTTTATTTTTCCTCGTGTGAAATTTCGTGTGGAATTAACGCACTAAAATAATTATCTATCTGCTTATCTACGCTTTTCCGTTTCTCGGAAAAGGTATGCTGATAGACTGCCTGCAATGTGTTAGGAGAGGACCAGCCGCCACGCTCCATTGCATATTTGTCGGGGACTCCTAATTCCAGCATGACGGATGCGTTCAAATGCCGGAGGTCGTGGAATACCATTTCTTTACCTGTCTTTTCCTTTATAATTCGTTTCAGAATCTTTGTGATTGTCTGGGCTTTCAGCTTGATGACGTATTCGTCCGGTTCTCCAGTGCCGATTAACTGCATGAGATAAGGCGGTATTGCAAGCACTCTTGTGCTCTTGAATGTTTTCGTCTGCTCACGCTCAAATTCTTTTGCACCGAATTTTATTTTAGTATTCTGAATCGTCAGTGTGCCGTCCTGAATATCCTTGTATCTGATTCCCCGAACTTCCGACATCCGCAGAGACAGCCATAATGACAGCAAAACAGGCAGTTCTATCCTCGTGCCGTGCGTTGCCTTGATAACTTCTTCCGGTGTCGGCAGATTCTTGATTTTGTTCTGCCGTGCTGGCAGTGTTATGTGCAGTGTAAAATCAGGGAGATACATTGCCAATGATGCAGACAGAAGCCCTCTTGCATTCCGGAGCGTTTTCGGTGAAAGCCGTTTCGCTTCTGTATTGAATGCACTTTGAATTTCTGCATTCGTCAGCTTGTCAAGCGGAATGTCCATCAGTTCTTGGATGTGGTTTTTCCTTGTGAGTCTGTAACCGCCTATCGTTGACGGAGATAAAACGTTCTCTTTTACACTGATATACCCGTCAATTGCCTGACCGACAGTCATTCCTGCATTTTGTTCTTCTTTCCGGCTCACGGCATAAAGTGCGCCCATAGCTTCGGCTTCTTTCTTTGTCGGTGCGGTGAATGACTTCATGATTTTCTTTCCGTTTTCATCTTTTCCAGCATATACCTGAATTCGCCAACTGCCGGACGGAAGTTTTTTTGCACTTGCCATAAAATCACTCCTTTTTCTCTTGACGAAAAATAATTTCCGTGATATAATGTACATAAATACTATACTTGTGAGGTGATAACAATGACCGAAGAACGCAAAGCAACCATTGCACTTAACGGAGCAGTGGGAAATATCGTCAAGAAGTGTGCAACAATCGCAGAGGGAAAAAGCTGGGACGTTTTCACCAGAATTGAAGAACTCGAAAAATTAATTCAGGAATATAATGAACTTCTTGACGAATACAGTAAATTCACATAATCCGTTTCCGCTTTTCGGCTTTCTCTTTTCTGCCTTGTTCAACCACTCTGTCATGTTCATCTTTGATTTCTTTCAAAGCGTTATGATAAATGTGGTATATTTCCGCTGGGGACTTTCCGCTTAAATCCTGTGCATTGACATAGGAAAGTGCTAAAGCTTCATGTTCCGTTGCCGGAAAGATTTTGTTTTCGATTTTAAAATTTTCACTCATAATAAATTCGCCTTTCAGTCCGGTTTATGCCGGACTGTTTTTTTCATAATTATTTAATCTCCTCTGCTTTCTGAATAATTTGGTGCAAAAATGTTATCTTATCTTTAATATCCAATTTTCCAAACTGGCTCAGAAGTTCTTGTTGCATTTCGTCAAGGTTTGGTTCGGGAGTATTTGCACTGTCAACCATTTTTCCGCTATTGTTTACAACAGGAGCGTTAATATCTCCGGCAACAGATAGATTTGTTTCCGATTTCATAGAGGGGTCATCTGTTCTGCCGAGGAGATAGTCAACAGAGCAATTGAAATATGTTGCAAGTTCATCTAATTTAACAGCGGACGGCATACTTCTTCTTTTCTTCCAATCACTAATGTTGCCTGTTGATACGCTCGTATCTTCTGCAAGTTTTGATTGACTGATGCCTTTTTCATCAATCAGTTTAAATAAATTATCTATATTTACCATAAAATCACCGCCATTCTTTGTACATGATTAATAAACTTTCTCTGATTTCAGAGAAATCTCGAAAATTCTGTTGACAACCTCTGAAATCCGTGCTATAATAAACATGTTCCCGAAAAGATAACAAATAAATTAGAAAGCAATGTACAATCCCTATTAATAATATTTTACTACAAAACATAGCATTTGTCAATAGGCTTTTCAAAAAAGTGAGGTGAGCTAATTGCCAATCAGAAAACATGCATCTGTCTTTCCTGCTCTGGAAAAAGCTATCATCGAAAAGCAAATCACAAAAAAAGCGATTGCTATCGACCTAGGCATAACAGTTTCAAGTCTGAGCAGGAAACTAACAGGTCAAGTGGAATTCACTTTGAAAGAAGTGAAAACCATTCACAAGATGTTCGGAGATATAAAAGTCGAAGAACTGTTTAACATGGACGAATAAAAAAATGAGTGAGGTACTGCGAATACCTCACTCGGAAAACTGAAAGCCTGATTATTTCTTTTTAGATTTCGGTTTAGAGCCAGACTTCGGAGTTTTAGTCTGGGATAAAGCACTTCCGGCTACAGATTTGGAAGTTGTGCTGAAACGGTTATCCCTCAGAATCTTTGAAGCCTTGCTTGCAACATTAGGGCTTGTCTGCTTCTTATTCGCCATGTTATCACCCCCAATCCGGTTTCATATCATACACATATTATAATGTATGTTGTATAAAAAGTCAAGAGTTTTATAAAAATATTATAAAATCTACTTTATGTATGAAATGAATCAACTTTGTTGAAAGAAAGTATCTTGAAAGCTGAAAAGAGGTGATAAAATGATCGCCGAAAATATTAAGGCTGAAAGAGAAAAAAGAGGGCTTACACAAGAACAGCTTGCTAAAATGGCTAACCTGAAACGCTCTGTCATCGCAAAGGCAGAAACTAACTGGTCAGTGCCGCAACTTGACAATCTGATAAAGATTGCTGATGCTCTCGAAATTTCGCTTGATACCCTTGCTGGAAGAAGCACGAAAAAATTTTTGCGCAAAAAATCTAATAAATAAGAAAAGGAGTTATTAACATGAACGCTTTAATAAAAGTGAAGTTTGACGAAACGTCAGACACCATGCCGACCATTTCCGGACGGGAACTGCATCAGGCTCTTGAAGTTGGTACTCAGTATACAAAGTGGTTTGACAGAATGTGCGGTTACGGATTCTCGGAAAACGCTGACTTTGTAACTGTTAGTCAAAAAAGACTAACAGCTCAGGGGAATGAAACAACATTCACAGACCATGCGCTTTCCCTTGACATGGCTAAGGAGCTCTGCATGATTCAGAGAACAGCCAAAGGCAAAGAGTGCCGTGAGTACTTCCTCGAAATCGAAAGACGGTGGAACTCTCCGGAAGCTGTTATGGCTCGTGCGCTGAAAATGGCTGATGTGAAATTGCTGGAAGCTACGCAGAAAATCACGGTGCTGGAAGCCAAAGTGCAGGAACAGTCCGCAGACATTGAGCGCATGAAGCCTAAAGAAGCATTTGCTGATGCTGTCGCCGACAGTGACGGGACAATCCTCATTCGTGATTTGGCAAAACTGCTGAAACAGAACGGAGTGAACACCGGAGAAAAGAAACTCTATGCATGGTTAAGGGATAATGGGTATATCATCAAGGGAACGACAATGCCTACACAACGTGCAATGGAAATGAAGCTGTTCATTGTGAAAGAACTTGTGCAGATTCTTCCGGACGGTACGTCAAAGGCAAGGTTTGTCACCAAAGTGACCGGAAAAGGTCAGATTTACTTCCTGAACAAAGGGAAGAAGCTCGGCAGGATGGACGGTGAGCGGTAATGCCAAAAGATATTCTTGATAACTTCGACTTGCTTGTCTGGGCGAACGTCCAGAAATGGCAACTTATCAGAGGTGTTTCGGATAAGAAGCTTTCCGCTTGCTTAGGGCTGAAAGACCTGACAAACCGGAAAAGAAGTTATATTCTCACGACAAGAGAGCTCGGCAGAGTTAGCAAGCTTCTCGGTGTTGAGCCGGAGAAATTGCTTGAGCGATAAAGCGAACCAGAAAGGAAGAATTTATTATGGAAAGAATCATCAGAAAAAAAGGCACGCCTTTCAAAAATGCCGTATGGCTGGAACGCTGGGCAACCGGCAGTTTATTTCAGGAGCTGGAAACGGTGAAGTATACTGTTTGCAGAATTGTCAACGGCCATTTCAAGCGCACAGAGTACGCAACATTCGCAGAAGCTGAGCAGGCGTTCAACGCACAGAGCGTGTGAAAGGAGATTGCTATGAAAGCATACAAAGGATTTAACAATGATATGACATGCAGAGGATTTCAGTTCAAAGAAGGCGAAACATATCAGGAAGATAACGCTAAACTTTGTGAAAGCGGCTTCCATGCATGCGAAAACCCACTGGATTGCTTCAGATACTACGCACCCTCGGATAGCGTTTATCATGAAGTCGAGCTTGACGAGGCAACTGATGAACACGGTGATGACAGCAAGCGTTGTGGAAAAATTATAAAGATTGGTGCAAGACTGACCGTTGCGAAAATTTGTCAGTTGCATTTCGATTACGTTAAAGCAAATGCAACAAACGAACAGCAAGGCGAAAATAATTCCAATCTGTCGGCACAAGATTGGTCTAGCCTGTCGGCACAAGATAGGTCTAGCCTGTCGGCACAAGATAGGTCTAGCCTGTCGGCACGAAATTGGTCTAGCCTGTCGGCACGAAATTGGTCTAGCCTGTCGGCACAAGATTGGTCTAGCCTGTCGGCACAAGATAGGTCTAGCCTGTCGGCACAAGATTGGTCTAGCCTGTCGGCACGAAATTGGTCTAGCCTGTCGGCACGAAATTGGT